>ERZ869907.39-NODE-39-length-48039-cov-7.518256_pt1 | contig 48039 bp, 62 predicted proteins | sample MGYA00579309_ERZ869907 | MGnify/ENA primary metagenome ERZ869907 (study PRJEB32216, sample SAMN09231814) | wastewater metagenome | place: USA: Maryland | collected 2016-07-30 | study: EMG produced TPA metagenomics assembly of the PRJNA472060 data set (Reclaimed water... | reverse complement strand
TCCTTCCATAACCCATCTATCATGGTTTGAGTAGCGGCCGACTTCGTTTTCGCCACCTCCCGGTATCTATTGTGTTTAGTGGCCGTCCTTTGTTTAGAAAGGGATCACCATCTATACTAACGCTGCTATATTTCAGGCACGAGACCTGCCGTGTCGTAGAGATTTAAGGAACTGCCCTTGCGGATTTGTCCCGGATTTCAGAATGGATTTGTTGCCTTAAAGACTAACTCACCACCTCACACAATAGAATATTTTAAAGAACTACCCCCTGTAATCATCAAGGGTTGTTTTTTTCTTTTTGCCCGCCTTCAGGAGTACAATACCCTCCCTTATGGCTATTACTACTAAATGAGTAGTTGTTTTTGCGCCATAGGCCATACGAAGGGCTGATAATACCCCCTCAATGGTGCGCTTGTTAATGCCTAATTTTTTTGCAACCTCCAAAGCGGTATAACCCTCTGAATAAAGCTGCAATATTTGTTTGCTGTGTTTCATGTAGTAAAGTTAAAGTAATTATACTTTTATTTCCAAATTTATTTTTTGGCGATCAGGGCATAGGTTAGTATTCAATGGTTAATTCCTGATTGCGGCGCATTTCCGACATTAAAATATACCAGCCCTTTTTTGCAAGTTTGGACAGGGTTTCGTGGAAGTCCGACCCGTAGGTGGCGGCATCGTCAAGGACGAGGATACGGCATCCTGATTTGTCAAGGATTTTGACTATGGTTTCGAGGTATTGGGAGGCGGACATTTGGCGGCTGTTGAAGCCATCTCTGTATAGTCCGGCTTTTTGTTCGGGGGTGTCCTCCGGCACAATTTGGATGCCCCGTGCGTCCGGGATGACTGACCACATGATTTCTTTTTTCTTTTTTTCGGCATCTTGTACGGCGGCATCGGCACGTTGGGCTACCTGTTCGTAATCGTACATTTCGGTTAATTGGCGGCGGCAGGATTGGAAGGCTTCGTAGTCTGCGGCGAATTGGGCGGCGGTATCGTACTGTTTCTTTACGGCATCGTATTCTTTTGGGGCATTGGCGTTCTTTTCAAGCCACTGTTGCCCAACCCGTATGTTTTCTTCTGTTTGGGCTAATTCGGCCTGTAATGCCTTTATTTGGGCTTCTAATTCGGTTTTGCGGCGGGTTTGGGCATCCACCTTTAATTTGTTCTCCAAAAACTTGTCTGACTTGTTCCCGGCGGTGGTCAGGGCGGCACTTAGCTGTTTGGTGTCAAGCGGCTTTTCGTACTTTTTTTCGGCGGCAGTCCATTTGGCTTCGATCAGATCACCGGATTCATTGATATATCCGGCATCTTGTAGCATTGTTTTTCGGGCTTTGGCTTCCTTGTTGGCGGCGGCACGGGTTTTTTCCCCTTCTTTGATGGCTTCTTTATGCTTTGCCATTTGCTTTTCAAAGCCTTCCTCTCCTAAATCTGAAAACCCTGCAAGCCACTTTATCTGCTGTTCGGCAGCGGCATTTTTGTACTTCATGGGATCGCAAGCTACCCGACCCAAGTTTTCCTCAATAAATGATTTCGGTGAAGGCAAATCTATTTTGCTTCCTTCCTCCCGTACATAGAATTGGGATTTTGTAAGTTTGGCCACGTAATTTTTGCGGTCTTTACCAACAAAGGTCTGTTCTACATCTAACTTTCCCGAAACCTTATTGATTAAGTCTTTCACCTGCTGCCCGTCCGCTACCGCACCCAACACTAACTTAAATAGTTCAAGTGCCGTTGTCTTTCCATACCCGCTGTCTGCCGCAAGCGTTACCTTCTTTGACTGTTCAAAATCAACTTCTAATCCATTGTCGCCGGAAAACCGACCCCCTTCTGAAATTTTTAATAGTTTAAGTCGCATGGTTTTTTATTTATTGGTTAATCACTTCTTTTTTGCCCTCAAATTAGCGGCAATACCTTCTTTACTTGCTTCGTCAGGTAGTGCGGCTAATACTTCTGAAAGGGTGTATGTGGGTTCGGGCATATCAGTATGGCATCTAAAAGTTTCCAATTTTTCCCAGTCTATGTCACCGGAGCAAGCTGTTTCGTTTTTAAGTAAACCATAATTTGATAAAACTTCTTGGCATTGTTCCCCGGCTGACATGAACACATGACCCGCTTCACCGCCACAATATTGCTCCCACATCATGCAAAGTGCCTCTAATGCAGAAAATAAATCTTTATTCATAGGGTTACTTTTTACTGTTTTTAAAGCGGCGACCCCGCAATAGATTTTTTATTCAGGTTTTTTAGATACACTTTTAAAGTGAGGCGAAGGTTATCGCAAGACCCCATGCACCCACAATCTTTGTATGCCTTTAACATCCCCCTCATTCTTGCAATCTTAGCTGCTTTTTTTGCTACCGATTCAGAGACACGACCCTTGTAAAAATTATCCATTAACAGGTCGTGTTCTGTCATTATTGTACCGTTTTTTTCGTACTGTTTGCTCATTTTTTACTGTTTTTAATTCTGTTTAATACATTATCCACGGCATTTTGTGTACCCCATTCACCGTGTAGTGCTTTTTGTATGTCATTGAGGGAGTATAGGGGTTTGTTGTCGGCTATCCACTGTTCGGCGGCGGCTTGGGTAGAAAAGTATTTATCATCTTTGCTTGCTCCGCTATCAGAATCTTTTACTGCCTTATTTTTTGCATAGTCGTACAAATTGTTGCCATACTTTGTTCTCCAAACAAACCAATATTCATCCCCTTCATAAACTGGTTTTCCATCAGTGGTAGTAAACAGCGGGGTACGGGCGGGGTGGGGTAGGGGGACAACCATCAGATCGTACAGTACGCCATCAATGTTTATTTGCTTTGGTTTCATTACTGTGGTTTGTGTTTTGAAAATTTGTACAAAAAGACACATAATGCGGTCATCAATACGACTGCTAAAATCATTACAAAAACAAATTTCATGGTGTTATTTTTTAATATTTACTAAAAACTTGGTCAATTTTATAAATTGCCACTACAAGGGCTTTAGAAACGTTAGCGATGTACATGGTCAGGTGTAGTGCTACAATGCCCCCGATAATGAATAAAAAGACTTGTAATATGGCTGTAAGTAATTGCGGCATTTTGGGGTTTAAATAGTTGACAATCTTTTTAACACATCAGCAGACGTATGACCATCAAACTTAAACAATGCCCTATCCTTTGCAGGTATTTTAAATAAATCCCAATCTTTCAATTCGTAGTGATTAGATATTTGCCCTGTTGGTAATAATGCAACCACTATAAACCAACCACCACCAAAACAATATTCTCCATCGTGATGCCTAATTGATTTGTGAACATTGTATTGTGGTATATCAAACTTTGCCCACTCATTAAATAGTGCGGCATTGTAAACTTTTCTAAACTCATACAATTCATTAAATGTATGATACCCGTCAGAGTAATTTCCCCTAACATCAGAAGGTGTATTATCAATACCCTTTTGGACTTCTAAAATAATCCCGTTTTGACTTTGCATTTTATTTAGTTGAGTTTAATTTTAAATCCCTTTTTTCATTTTTCGACTTGCCTTCCGTCAATTTGTACGGCGGCATATTTTAGTTTAGGTTCCGGGAAGGCGGCATTGTATTCGTCCTTATCCCAATATCTTCCGTCATAAAATATTCTACCCCCAATAAGGGCGGTATTTGCTCTTACTTCTTTTAAGCGGCAGTATTCAACCATATTAACTACCCGCCTATCTGTCTGACCAACGCCGGATTTGTATGCCATGACCGATTGTTTAAATTAACGATAATTATTTATAACCCTGTTTCTCTTTGTCGGTTTTCGGCGCAAAGTCACCCATTAACTCGTCATAGTTGAACTTTTTGCCTAATGCTTGTCTGATATTTATTTGCTCCCCTTCAAACCCTTGACATACACCATGCAGCATTATGAATTTTGCGGCAGCAGTAGTACGACCTGCGGCAAAGTCAATACCTTCTGGAGTTATACGGTAGTACCCGTTGCGCCCCGATCCGTCTTTTCTTTTACCTATCTGTTTTTCTAAGAAGCGATAATGTGTTAAGTAAGTAAAATCACCGCATCTTTTTTGCCCGTTTTTAATAATGAAGTCCTCTACCTTAACAAATTTGCGGATATTAAATTTATAAAGCAGCAGCAGCGCAAGAGCCATATTGCTATTCATGCTCCTCCGGTATTGCTTTACATAAGACCCACAATGAGGGCAGGTAAAGCCGCTTTCAAAATTTTGCTCCATTAGTATATCAGTTTAGAGATTATAATTACGCAAATATTCAAGTTAACTGAAACTCTTGTCATTGTTTTTATAATAAACCCTTTTTATTTCTGACACTTTCCCGATAAGGTCTAAATCGTGAAAATATATAAATTCACCTTTTATCTGCCAAACTGTTGCGGTCCCTTTATAAATACTACTTCCATCACCATCTGGCATCTCATCAATAATATTTATAAAAACTTTTGTCCCATCTGTAATTCTGCTTAAATCAAAAATTTGCTCCATTAATATATCAGTTTAGAGATTATAATTTCTTTTGATGCAGGCCAAAGAAGGGGCAGTAGGTCAATAGATTGCTCCCCTATTTGCGCCAATACATTTACAAGTTCTACTTCTGATGTTGGTGCAACAAACGTATTAGGGTTGCCCGGTTCCGCCTCATATCCGGGCTGCACCTCATACTTAAACGCTACCGATATTTCTACCCCGTTATCATCTACTATGTTCTGTACTGCTGATTTCATGGTTTTGTCGTTTTTATGGGTGAGTTTTTTTAATACAAAATTCAAGGGCGGCAATGCGTTCTTTTATCCCATTATCTTCTCCAAAATAAGGGAAACACATAGCCTCGCTATTTAATTCTGGAAGGTACTCACTTAATACATACGCTATCCCGCCGGTTTTGTCTGCTATACCAAACACATCGTAAAAGACGTAGCAAAGACCGTATGGAAACAGCACCTCGTCGCACCATTGTGAAGGAGTATCGTGTTTCAAAGATTTGTAATACTGAAGCATAATTATGTAAGCCGTATATCTTTGTAGTTTATTCAATTTCATGGTTTTATTTTTTTACAGTCAACAATAATAAAAAGTGTTTTGTGGTTATCGGGGTGAGTGTACTCAAACATTCGTTTTTGTTGTACTAAGTATTTCCGGCCATCTTTTCGGGTAATGGTAGGGCTTGCGTCATACATGAATATTTTTGCGGCATCTTCGTCAAGGATTGAGGGCATTGCGTTAATGCACATTTTTGTTTTTTCTTCATCATATACAACTAAGTAGTATTCTCTCTTGCTCATTTTTCTTCTTTTAGTTTCTCTTTATAAGCCTCCAATACCCTTCTTGCCGCCTCATACGAACAGTCAAGTGCATATACTATCTCTTCCATAGTAGCTCCCTGCCGCCAAAATCCAATACACGCCGATTGCTGATAGTCGTCAAGAATGTAGGTCATTTTCTTCGTTTTCTTCCAATTTATCAAATGCGCCGGATTTACGGGCTTGTTCTACATAATTATCCCAATCGGGGAATACTGTTTTTGCTTCGGCAATGGTGGCTATATTATCCGCTGTTAGCGTTAGGGGCTTGCCTTTTTTGCCTTGTGGCTTGCCTTCGAGAACGTGGCGGCGAAATACCCGGTTCCACTTTGAAAGGGTATCATCCCATTTGTCTTTAAATTCGTCAATGTTTTTGTATTGAAAAGTATAGGTCAAATAGCTGCTGTATTCAACTTTTGATGATTTTACAAACCTAAAACTTGATTCCTCAAAGATCACTTCTTCGTCCGGCGGGGGAATGTTTTTGAGGTAGTTCTTCCCGGCGGCGTTGAAGTATTCGGTCATTGTGGCTACGTCCTTTTTGTATCGCATTAATATTTCCGGAGTACGTTCAATGTCAATTTGCTGTAACATACAATCTTCCCGGCTGATATAGAGTAGGCTTGCTTGGTGTATTTGTTTTTGGTGCAGCAGGTAGTGTAAGGCTTGTAGGTCATGCCCCCGGCGAGGCTTGTTATTGCTTTTGATTAGATTAAAAACAAAACCTGAAACGCTTTTACATTCAATGATTGTTTCCATTGCGGGGGAGAATGAGAATATGTTTTTAAAGTGTGGCAATATCTTGTCCACCATGTGCAGCACAAAATCTCTTGTATCAAGATCAGACCACATAAGCAACTGCCTTAATCTTTCTGCTTTGTCTTTTGCTTCATCCCAATCCGTTACGCCGCCTGCTATAAAATCAATCTTCCCTGATACGGGCAGCATACCGGGCAACTCTATCACTGCCGCCTCCTGCCGCTTCTTTAACAAACCTGTTGCCGTCAATACTGTACCCACCACATCTTCAAAAAACTTACCCGCCATCATCTTCCCCATTGAACGAAAATTAAATTGGTTACTCACCGGATGGCCGTGCATTTTTAAATACCTGTCCCTAAACGAGCCGCCCAATTCCGAAGCATATATCCTACTTCGCTTCTCTAATTTTCGCTCCGGTAATGCCCTAAAAGTTTCCTCCCAAACATCATCAAAACGCCACGCCGTACCTATCATCTTTGTCGCTTCCGCCATTTTTTTGTTTTTAGTTTGTTTCAATAGCCGCTATCTCTACCGCTGTTTCCCGCAGTGTTTCAGACACGGCAACGTAGTTGATCCGTTCACGCTGTTCGGTGATGGGGGCGAAGCGGGATGAGCAGTAAAATTGTTTTTTACCATTATCAACCATTACAGAATACAAAAAGACAACAGACCTTTCGTCAATTCCGTTCAATTCTAAAACGGTGTACACTTTGTCTGTTTCCAAATCTTTTGTTGCATCATTATTTGTCCTACTGGGCAGTGGTAAGTTGTTAATGCAGATTACTTTTTGCCCAACTTTAAACGGTGCTTCCATGTCTTATAAATTGATTAGGTAATTAAGGATTGGTTCTGGTTTTGACGGCGAACCCCATACGGCGCAGTTCGGCATAAACTTTAGCCCTGCTACGTCCGGCGGCGATGATGGCTTTAGTTACTGATTTTTTTGGGATGCGGAATTTTTGGGAGATGTAATCTACCTCATGCTTTTGCTTAGAGGCGATTAACTTTTTGTCTTGTGTGTTGGGCTTTTTTGCGGTAGGCATAATTGGTAAATTTTAGGCTAAGTAAGGAACTTTTTAAATACCATCCAAATTTTTCTTTGAAACCGGCCGATTGAATATTTTTTTTTGAAATCTCGCCCAAACCCTATATTTGCTAAAACAATTAAATGATATGGCTACAAAAAAGATTGTAGATGTTCGGGATTTAATCACTGAACATTTGAAGCAAATTAAGCGACCATTATCATGGATCGCTAAACCGAATACCTCGATCCCATACGGCAGCGTGTATTCAATATTTGAGCAAAAGGTTATGGAGTTATCCGAAGCCCGGCTGAATGAATTAAACGCATATCTTGACACCGACTTTACTTTACCAGAGTAAGGTCTTTTTAATTTATACCATGAAAAGAGTTGTTTGTTTTTTTGACGGCTGTTGTGAGCCTAAAAATCCGGGCGGCGCAATGGGAACAGGTAGTATTGTAAAAGTTGATGGCGACATTGTATTTTCAAAATCTTCATTTTATTCAGCCGTACCAACTAATACTAATAACATATCTGAATACATTGCATTTGGTTTGGTTTTAAAATATATTTTAGACAATAATTTAGATGGGGAAGATGTTACAATAATGGGGGATAGTCAATTAGTGGTTAATCAAATGGGGGGATCATGGGGTATTAAAGAAGGGGCTTACAAAAAGTATGCTTTTAGGTGTAAAGAACTGTTGAAATTATTTAAAAAAAAGCCTACAATATTTTGGATAAAGCGAGATCAAAATGAAGAAGCTGACCAACTAAGCAAGTCTGAATTATCGGTACATGATGTAGCTATAAAGACACATTCCGATAAAGAAAATACTATTTCTTTTGGTAAATATTCAGGGCAGCAAGTTTGTCAAATTAACGACTTGCAATACCTACAATGGGCTTTAAAAACGGTCAAATTAAAGCCTAAAATGAGGGGATTAATTCAGTCAAGAATATCCTATTTAAGCAAATAATACAACCATTTTTAAGTATGGCAAGAGGCTGGATTAAGTTATACCGAAGCAGTTTTGAGAACAAATTGTACTTCGCCGAACCATTTACAAAGTGGCAAGCATGGACTGATTTAATCCTTTTAGCGAACCATAAGGACGGGTTTTACTTTAAGAATGGACGCAAGGTTTTAGTCCCAAGAGGGTCGGTTGGCCGGTCAGGGAAGGAATTAGCCCAAAGATGGGGGTGGAGTATCAACAAGGTTTTCAGATTTTTGCATTTTTTGAATATGCCGGACGTTAGGCAGGTGAATTTGCAGAAAAACAACGTAACTACTTTAATTACAATACTTAATTACGATAAATACCAAAAAGGCGAATACGCAGAATGGAACGCAGACGAAGATACAGACGGAACGCAGACGGAAACATACAAGAATGTAAAAGAATCTTTAGTTAGACTAAATAGCGAAAAATTTTTAAAAAATGGAACGCAGGTTACGACCAACGGAAATCAGGGTTCAGGGGAAGATTTATACGCTGGACGATATGGAGCAAGTTTGCCCGGCAAACAGTCCGGTAAAAAAAATGATACTGGCGGCAAGGGCTGACGGGGATTGTTTTTGGGAACTGGCGGCAGACCCGCAAAAAGGGCAAGAGTTTACCGACTTGATTACGATTCGGGTTTCAGCCATAACAGGATGCGAATTACGGGCTACCCCCCTTTTTGATAAAGTGCTGTCGGACGAAGTTGGGCTAATGCTTGCTGATTTCTATTTGGATGATTTGACTATTTCAGAAATATGTTTGGCAGTTAGGCTTAATTCGTGGCCGCTTATAAAGTACCCCGGCGGAAAGGATATTGAGAAAGTCCCAATACCTCAAAAACTTAACGTTGATTTTTTAATGAAGATTTTGTACAACTACAAAATACTTCGGGATTACATGGAAAAAGAATTTGCAAATAAGTTGGCTGGCTTTTAATCTGAATGGAAATGGACTTAACACACTTACAAGATATTTCAGGGCTTCAGTTTATGCCCGTTAGGTTAAACAAGCAGCCGATTGTGAAAGGCTGGCAAACTTCGACAGAAAGGCACAACCTTTCAAATTGCGAAGCGGTTGGCTTAGTATGCGGCACACCAAGCGGCGGTATAGAGGTGATTGATGTTGATGAAAAGTATTCCTTGGATGGCAAACTTTTTGAGCGATACAAGACGGCTATTCATTTGGCTGATAAAAATCTTCTTAAAAAACTTGTAGTACAAAAAACAAAAAGCGGCGGCTATCACTTGATTTATCGTTGTCAAAAAATTTCTGGGAATTTAAAACTTGCGAACAGGCCAACTACGGACGAAGAAAAAAAATTTACTTACGAGGAAACGTATAAGGCTGAATTAGCGGCAAGCAAAACTGATGAAGATGCTCGTAAGAAAGCACAAAAGGCTTCAGACAACGACAAGGTTAGGGTATTGCTTGAAACAAGAGGCGAGGGCGGCTATGTGATGTGTACGCCAACCGAAGGATACGAATTAGTCCACGGCGACTATTATTCGATTTCAGAAATTAACGAAGAAGAAAGGGAAACGCTTTTGAATACTGCCCGGCAGTTTAACGAGGTTATTGAAGAAGTTTATGTGCCACAAAAAAAATCATTAGCAAAAATTCAGGGGCTTACACCTTTCGATGATTACAACCAAAGGGGCGATGTAGTTGGGTTGCTCGAAGGTCATGGGTGGCGAGTAGTTGGCAGGAAAGGTGCTAAAACAATTTTTTTGCGTCCCGGACAAACTTCGGCACAAAGCAGCGGCAACTACGACAGCGACAGGAATTGGTTTAGTGTGTTTACCACAAGCACCGAATTTGAACCAACGAAAGCATACCGACCATGTTACGTTTTTGCATTGCTTGAATGTAATGGCGACTTTACTGCTGCTGCGAAAAAACTTGCTGAATTAGGATACGGCGAAAAGTTGGAAGCAAAACCAGAAAGAGAAAGCACACGAAAAATACAATCAAGGGTTGAAGTGGATAACGAAGATTACTCTTGTTTTGCTGTACCCAATGATTACGATGAATACTTGCGGCAGGTGCGAAGCGGTAATTTGCAAATGGGGTTAACTACGGGCATACCTTCACTTGACGAGCATTTTCTTTTTAAGCATGGCAACCTTGTGATGAATAACGGGATTGACAATACGGGGAAATCGGTAGTGTCATGGTACTTATCGCTACTTGCGGCAATGTACCACGGGTGGAAGGGGATTATTTTTTCTGCTGAAAATACAATCGGATCGTTCATGCGGAAAATGATTCAGTTTTATTGGGGGCAACCGTTGGCTAATTTGTCGCAGCAAGATTTTGACGATGCCAAAGCGTTTATTGAAAAACATTTTTTACTGATTAAAGCCGAAGAAGAACTTTACAACTACAAGGACATTATCAACATGGTTAAGAAGGCTAACAAACGAATGAAATACGACTATGCCATGATTGACCCGTACAACGCTTTAAAAATTGATCTTAGCGGATTCAGCAAGTTGAACACACACGAATATCACTACGAAGCAATCAGCGAAATAAAAGCCTTTGGACAAAAAAATGATTTTGGGTGGGTAGTAAACCTTCATGCCGTCACAAGTGCCGCAAGAGCAAAAGACGGAGATAGGAAGTACCCACTTGCCCCACGCAAGGAAGATACCGAAGGCGGTCAAAAATTTCCAAATAAGGCTGACGACTTTTTTACAACCCACAGGTTAGTGTCGCATCCTACGGATTGGATGGTAACCGAAATTCATGTAAGAAAAATCAAGGATACTGAAACAGGCGGTAGGCCGACTACTCTTGACAGTCCGGTTAAGTTGGAAATGTATGCAAAGGGATGTGCCTTTAGGGAACGGAACGAATTATCTGCCTTTCAGGTTGACCCGATAGAAAGCTGGCACAAAGCAAAAGGAACACTACGGGATAAGCCGCAAACAAAAACTATCACCTATCAGCCAAGTATGGATTGGGAGAAAAGAAATGCTCATTTGCCGTACAAGGACGATGCAGGAACAGAAATAGGATTTTGATGAAACCAATTTGCAGAAATATTCAAAACGGTATGTTTTACGCCTTTGAGGGCGGCAATACATTTCGTAACTTAGTCACGGATAATGCCGGGGAGGTAAGCGATGAAAAGGCAAAAGAGGTTTTTCGATTCAATCCTGCATTGTCGGAAATCATAAACGAATATCCGATTGTTGAAGATTTGATAAAAACCTTAAAACTAAAAGCAGATGTGGTTGGTGTGTGAGGACAAGGCTACCGGGCGGCTATCGGTCACAACAAGAGAAAAAAGAGAAGTTGAACTAACAAAGCATTTTCTTTTGGAAGAAGCCGTACCAACAAAAGTTTTAAAAACATTTCAAACAAAAAAAGATGCCGTCAAGTACAAAGCGGGTATGAAACAAGCAAACAAATTGATTAAACAAATTTTTATCGGATGAGCGACAAAACATTTAGAATAGAAACTTATTCAAAAGATTTCAGAAAGTGGGATATTATCCGAATTGCCGGGTCAAAGCAAGAAGGGGTTGTGTTAGGCGTTTCTCAATCAGGCGGCGCACACTCAATCACCATGTACCCTTACCGCCGAAGAAAAACTATATTCGGGAAAGGGGTTTGGTTTCTATGGCTGAAACTTCGTATTTGGTTAGGGGTTATCAAAATTAAAAAACAATGAGCGACTACCTGAAACAGCGGCGGGAATTTATTGAGGCCGGAAGGCCACTGCCGGAGAAGAAAAAATATCGCATACCTGCGGTTTCAAAAAAGAGGGCGGAAAAACTTGCGGCGCAAAAAGAGCAAAGGGGAGATGGGGAAACAGAAAAGCAGAAGTGGTTTGCGGAACAGCGGCCACGGCTTTCGGACTACTGCGGTTGTGGATGCGGGCAGCGCACGATGAAGGTTAACGATGAAAAATTCTGCTTCAGTGTGGCGCACGTTTTAGCCCAAAGACTTTTCCCATCCGTACAGTTCCATCCCGAAAATTGGGTTAGCAGGGCTTGGTCATGCCACACAAACATGGACAACCGAAGCATGGATCGGTGGCCGACCTACCGGGACTGGCCGGAAATCTGCCGAAAATTCAGGCTTTTGGAGCCGCTGCTGACCGACCAAGAACGAGGGAAGAAGTTTTTTAGGATTTTGGCCGAAATGGTGGGTGGGAACCAGTGTTAGATGCTCGCTGCGGCTGGAATGGGGCTAAAAACGCCGCAAACGGGGCAAGAATCCCCTAAAAAAAGTTTTCCGATGCCGACCAAGGGTAGATTTTTAGGGGCTTAAATCGAAAATAAATGCGTTCTGAAATTTGGGCAAGATTTTATATATTTGCGGTGTCGGTTCGGATACTCGTTGCAGGGGCATCCGAATTTATCGTTTCAATAAAGCCTTTGGGTAGTGCTGCAACCACTATTCGGGGCTTTTTGTTTTATGTTCGGGATAAGTCCAAAATACAACCGTTTTAAGGTTAAACCGTTTGTTTTTCCAAAGAAATTAGACATCTGGAAAAGCGAGATTCGGAATGAAAGAGATTTTATAGAATTTCTATTGCGCAATGAGTGGATTCAACATCAAATTGGTGTTCGCATGAAAAGTAGTAATGGTTTATTTCCTGATATAAAAGGCCACATATTCAGCGGCGAACAAGAGCCTATAAGGGTAGAGGTAGAGTATTGGGCAGAAAACTATAAACGGCACGGACACCCCTTTGCCGGATGCGATTTAATCTTGTCGTTTTTGCGCCTTCCCAAAACAAGGGTTGTGAAAGGTTGCCCGGTTTGGAGTTTTTATAGTGGCGCACAAAAGAGTAGGGTGTTTAATTATTGTTTACGGGACGATATTGGCTACGACTTTAAAGACAATGCCGAAAAAGAAGTGCCTCATTACAGCCGTCCAAAAGATAATAAACTGTTTTTTGACGGGAGGTCTTGGAAAACTTTACCCGGAATTGGGCAAAGGAGGACTGGTTTGTTTACAGACCCAGATGGCGTAGTGTGGCAAGTCCAACGATTATTTGATGGTTATAAATGGATTGAGGAAAGCCGAACCTTAAAAACAGACGATTAACGATTTAACCACGGCAATGCCGCAAAATATTGAAGCATGACATACGATGAAGCAATCTCTAAACTTGATAATCCTAAAGACGGGGAAGATTATGGGGTATTAATGATGGTAAGCAAAACAATAGATAAATATATACTTAAAAGCAAGTATGGGTTAGTGGTATGCACTCACGATTGGCCATCCCCTTTTTCCCCAAACCAATTTGATATAGAGGCAACAGATTACAGTATTGTTAAAAACATTGATAAAAAATGGTAATGAAACCCGACTACCGATACCGTCTAATAGCATGGGTACAGCGGCATGATTTCTGGCTTGTTATGGGGCTGGTAGTGGTGGTATGTGTATTGGTTAAGATGAAGGAGATGGGATTGATTTTTAAAAACTGAAAATGTAATATGAGCAACGGTAAGAAGTCATTAACAGCAGCAGTGTATCATTTGTATTATGCTAATGAATATTTGCGGGATTTTAGGCGGGATCAGGAGGCAGCAGTAAACCCATTGGATAAACATAAGGCAAACCAATGGGTACTGAAAGGAGAGTATTTGCTTAATAACATATACGATGCCATGACCCCCGAAAGTAAAGAACTATACAAAAAAGAAATACTTGCGGGTGACCCAATATTCTACGGGGATATAACTGAAAAGTTGCAGCGAATGTCACCGGAGCAACGGGACTTTATAGACCTGTTATGCATTAATGTACTTAATGGTGAAAAAATAGAAGTACAAGATAATTCGGGGCAACAAGTAGTAGTAAATCAGTAAAACATTTTTTTGGAACTATTATTTCTTTATATATAACTTTACAGTGTTACCCAATTTTGCGCCCCATGCGCTTACTAACTAATACATACAAATCTTTCCTTCGGCAGCGGGTCACTTCGTTACATGGGGTGGGTAACAACCTGCTTGCCGGAGGTTTGTAAATTACAATTATGGCAAAACCAAACATTGAAAAAATAAAGTCAGAGATTGACAAGGCTACAAGTGCTAATGAAATATTTGAGTTGTATAGCGAATTAAAAAGCTATGCTACTTCTAAGTTGGAAGCCATACGGTCAGAGGCCGAAGAAAAAGCAAATTCAATACAAAATCAAATTGACAGAATAAACGGTAATTAATTATGGAACACAAAATTCAGGTACAGCCAGTCGGCAACAAAATCATTGTCTATCCGCTTCCTAAGAAAGAGGAAGAACTTGCAAGCGGCATTGTGGTGGCTACGTCAGTAAATGCGGAATTATTGGAGGGGGAGATTGTGGCGGTATCCCCGCAGATACAATCCGACTTGTACAAGGTTGGAGATGTTGTTTTATACAATGCCCGAAAAGGGGTAGGACAATTTATGAACGGCAAGCCGTACTTATGGTTGGACACACAAACTCACCTTGAAGAAGTTTGGGGGATAGTAGTATGACCGATAAGAAGCCAATCATATTATTTAAACTCCCAAGCCGGGGGCGGCCTGAAAGATTTTTTAAGGCATTAGATAGCATTGTGCTTAACGTTGCCTGCGACTATGCCTATCACATATCCTGCACCTTAGACGAGGACGACACAACAATGAATAATGATGAAGTCGTTTCTAAAATTGCCGCTTACAAAAATACTTCAATAGAATGGGGGGCATCAAAATCAAAAATAGATGCCATTAACAGAAGTATGCCCGAAGTGCCGTGGGATATATTGGTAGTTTGTAGCGATGACATTTACTTTAATGTGTACGGCTTTGACGAATTGATAAGAAATGAAATGTTGCAACACTTTGCCGATAACGATGGCTTTTTACATTTTCACGAAAAGGATAGCGGGGCAGCACTTTGCGTAATGTCGGTAATGGGTAAGAAGTATTATGACAGGTTTGGCTATATATATCATCCCGATTTCAGGTCGCTTTTTGCGGATAACGAAGCAACCGAAGTAGCAAAAATATTGGGCAAGTACATTTATATTAACTACTCAATAATGGAGCATCTTAACCCCGCCTACGGGTATATTGAAAGAGATGAAATGTTTGACGAACAACAACAAGTCGGGTGGACTATTGACCAACAAACCTACAACCGCCGCAAAGAAAAAAACTTTGACCTATGAGCAAGCCGCTGCTTTCTTTATTGATACCAATTACGCCGGACAGGATAGAAGTAGTGCGGCCTCTTTTAAAAGTATTGGATGCCGAAAGGATGAATGATGTCATTTTGGATTCCATGACGGTTCACGGGGATACATGGGTGGCAAAAGACGAATACATTTATGAAGATGGGTTTCATAGGGAGATTATAATGTATTGCGACAATAAGCAGTTGACCATTGGCGAGAAAAGAGAAAATTTGTATAAACGAGCAAACGGGGAGTATTCTATTCAAATTGATAGCGATGACCTCATTGCCGAAGATGCTATCCGATTAATTTTAGAAGGGATTAAAAAGCATCCCGGCGTTGACTGCGTAACTTTTCGTGAGCATTGTAGAATGAACGGCGAATATAAAAGCAGCAATCATTCTTTGATTTATGAAAAATGGCAGGACAATTTTGATGGGTACGACTATGTTCGCTGCCCGTTTTACAAAGACGTAATAAGAACAGACATAGCCAAATCAGTGCCGTTCCCAAAAATCCGCTATGGCGAGGACGAGCAATGGAGCATGGCTCTTAGGCCGCATCTTAAAACAGAATATCACATAGACAGAGAACTCTACTATTATTTTTACGCACCCAAAGACACACACGAAGAACGTTATGGATTTAACAGGAACGCATAAGCCTTGTATAATTTGCGCCGGTATCGGCGGCTGGTATTCAGCCGGGATTGACCGACTTGAAAAAAGTTTGAACTTCCACGGTTATCCGGGAGACACAATATTTTGGAGAAACGAATATCCCCCTCATTGCCCCACACACCAAGAGAACCCATACGCATTTAAAATTGCCGCATTTAGGGAGGCATATAGGCGGGGGTGTCGGCAGGTGATGTGGTTGGATTGCTCATTTTGGGCAATCCAAAACCCAATGCCAATATTTGACATTATTGTAGATAAGGGGGTGTTTGCTTTTAGGTCAGGCTATAATTGCGCTCAAACCTGCCCCGACAACTTATTGCAAGAAATAAATATTACAAGGAATACCGCCGAACAGATACCCGAAACAGCAACCGGAATAGTCGGCATAAACTTTGACAACCCTGATGGCGCAGCCGTATTTGACATTTGGGCAGACCTTTGCGACAGAGGCTTCTTTATTAACTCCCGTACCCACAACCCCAACGAAAGTGCCGACCCAAGATTTTTATTTGGAAGACAAGATCAATCAGCATTTTCAATGGCATTGTACAAGGCCGGGGTATCATTTCTTTACGAAGATTATGTATCATACTACAACAACGGGAAGCCGGGGTACAATCCTGAAAAGTGCATCTTTTTTATCAACTCTTTATAGTACAACAATATGCCGACAGCAGTAATTTCAACAACGTATGACGACAAATATCTTTGGTACTTACCATTGACTACATGGGTATGGAATAAATTAGGGGTAGATGTGGTGTGCTTTATGCCTAACAAATTAGAAAAGACAACTTACCCAAATAAAATTAGTTTTGGCGATAGCGAACCTGTTTATATGTTAAACGATCCTAAAATTTGTTTAATAATAAACACTTGCTATTCCCAAAAATTAAGATTAGACAAACGATTTTTTACTTGCCCCGAACACAAAGAAGCTACATACGCTCAATGCAGCCGCCTTTACGGTGCTTGCTTAGATTTGCCGGAAGATGAAGTATTGATAAGTTCCGATGCGGATATGTTGGTATTTTCCGACTTTGTATGTCAGGTACACGGCGACAAGATTACAAGCTATGGGTTTGACTTAACGCCGGAAGGTCAGCTTCCGATTTGCTATGCTACGGCAACGGTTAATACATGGCGGCGGGTAATGAATTTGGATTATGGTACTACATCTTTTGAAGATGGCGGTGTGTTGATGTACAAAGTTAAAACGTATCAAGAGTGTTTAGACAATTTATTAGGTGATATTGATTGCGAAAACATGAGAGGTAATTATTGGGCAAAAGACCAAGAAGAATTAGCGTCTAAAGTATTTCGAACTAAAGATTGGTTTTTAGTACAAAGAGCAAAGCCCGGCACTCAATTCGCCGACAAAAGGTATGACCGTGACGATGCCTATATTCTTGACCGCCTATCACCCGACACAATAGACTACCACACGAATAGGCCGGGGTACGAAGATCGTAACTTTGCCATTATTTTGCAAGTGCTGAAATATCATTTTCCTGATGAAGATTTTGGGTGGCTTATTGATTACAACGAAGCGTATAAACAACTTTTATGATTGATATAAACAATCTTTCTTTTGGGCAACGAATAGACCCTAAAACCGGCCTTGTACAAAGTTGGTTCACCCACGGCGCATTGGATTGGATAGTGGGTCAGGATTTATCTGATAAGGTTTTGTTTATGTGGGGTGCGGGTGCGGGGGATGCGTGGCTTGCAAAACAATGCAAAGAACTACATATAGTAGAAAGAAGCCAAGATTGGCTTTTTAAATCTTCAACTAATTGCGCCGCAAACGGGGCGACAAACGTAACATACTATCTAAGGCCGTGTAATGACAGCAGCGGCATGGATGAAATGTATTGTGCAATACCCGAAGGATTAAAGCCGGATATATTTATAGTAGATGATGCCTACCGATACGAATGTATCATAAAAGCAATCCAACAAAAGCCATGCACTTTAATTGTGGACAACTGGATGCAAGCATTTGTATTCATGTCGCCGCCGTCAGAGGAAGCACTAAAGCAGTATGACCGACTTATCTTTGAACAAGCCGATCACCAAGACCATGACGGGGTAAACAAATGGAAAACAGCAATATTTTTTATTAAATGAGCAAGCAAGTAACACATATAGACTGCCCCGCCGAATTTGGTGCTATTGACGACTATTCAAGTCACCGACCATTAGTTTGGATGATACTTGAAGGGGATAAAGAAAAGCACCCTTTTGCCGAATTTGGGAGTGGGCATAGTACAGATATATTTAGAGAATATTGCAAACACAACAATAGGAATTTTGAATCTTACGAAAACGATAAAGAGTGGATTAATCACACCGGGTCAACGTACATAGAGGACTATAAAAAGTTGAATCTATTGATTGGGTACATTTTGTTTATTGACGGCAAGCCGGGGGAGGAAAGAAAATCTTTGATAGAGATAAACAAAGACAAGCATATTTTGATTATACATGACACCGAAAATTCGTCAAACTTTGTGTACGGCATGGCAGAAGTGTTATCTACTTTTAAATATAGGGTTGATTATTGTCCTGAAGGGAAGCCGTGGGCGACAGCCGTATCTAACTTTGTAAATATTGAAGAATGGATATAAATTCAAAAATCGCAGTTATTGGACACAGGGGCATGGTAGGGTCGGCACTTGTAAGGGTGCTTGACGGGGCGGGTTATACAAACATTATCCATACTGCTGAAATTGATTTGCGTAATCAATTAGATACGCATACATGGTTTGTAGAAACTAAACCAGATTATGTTTTTTTAGTGGCAGGTAAAGTCGGCGGCATCAATGCGAATAACATTGACAGGGCGCAATTCATATATGACAATGCTATGATTTCGGCAAATGTCATACACTACTGCCACAGATTCGGGGTTAAAAAATTAATCTACACAGGGTCGTCCTGCGTGTACCCTGTTGACTGTCCAAAGCCAATCAAAGAAGATTATCTGCTAACGGGCAAACTTGAACCAACAAATGAGCCGTATGCAGTAGCGAAAATATTAGGCATAAAACTTTGCGAAAATTACAGGCGGCAGTACAACGATAACTTTATTTGTGCTATGCCTACAAATTCATACGGGGTAAATGATAAGTACGATCTTAGAAATTCTCATGTACTGCCATCTATATTACGGCAAGTTGTTTCTGCGCAAAAAAATGGGTCAAAAGAAATACAGCTTTGGGGTAGCGGCAATCCAAGACGGGAGTTTATCTATGTTGACGACATGGCTGAAGCACTTGTTTTTTTAATGAATCAAAATAGCGAATACGATATTGTCAATGTGGGTACGGGGCAAGACATATCAATAAAAGGACTTGCCGAATTGATAAAGGAAGTGGTAGGATGGGACGGCACTTTTAAGTTTAACGGCCTGATGGACGGTATGTATGAAAAAAGACTTGACGTTAGCAGGCTGTCCAATATGGGCTGGTCGGCAAAAACAACACTTGCCGATGGGATTAAAAAGACACTGCACCATATCCGGGAAACAAAACTTGATGAATTGTGGTAAAGCTGAATATCATATACGATGCAAGGCGGCATGAAAAGTATCACCCATTAATGGACGAACTTGAAAGGCAGGGGATAAATGAATTTGAAATATGGCCGTGTATAATGCTGCCGGAGATTGTGCAAAGCATCAATGCTTCACATAAAATGATTGTACGGGATGCGCAAGATAAAGGGCTTGACGAAGTATTTATAGCCGAAGATGATTTGTTTTTCCCGGCAAAAGATGGGTGGCAATACTTTTTGAAAAACAAACCCAACCCAACAGACTACGATATTTATTTAGGGGGGTCATACATACCAACCGACCCGCCAAAACATATTTGCGGCTTTCACCTGTATGCCGTTAGTTCAAAATACTACGATACATTTTTATCAGCACCCGACTTTCAGCATATAGATACAGCAATAGATAATATTGGGGGGCAATTTGTTTTTTGTTACCCGTTCCCGGCTTTGCAACGTGCCGGGTTTTCAGTAAACAATAAAATGGTATGTAATTACAATTCAACATTAAGAGAACAAGATATTTACAAATGAACCCATACATATTATATTTGGAAGAAGATATGAAGGGTGAACTTTGCACGTATATCCTGCAAAAAAAGTTTCCTCATTTTAACGGGCTGGTTTCAAAAATGCCATCACAAAACGGATTTAGTCAACCCGTAACAGGTTACAGGCTTTGGATTGTTTTAGCCGGTACGATAGGCGGCAACCTGATTCCGTCATACAGAAATGTATCAGATGAAATAATGGATACGTTGGAAGCTATGGCAATGTGGTATTATCAGTCAGTAGTGGTTAGAAATCCTGAATTGTACAAAAACTATAAATTATAATGTTTCAAGCACCAATCAATAACATTGTCGTTACGGTAGAAACAAAGTATGTCAGAAACTTTAGTTCTATCCTTAAAATGGCGGCTATTCAAAACAATAGTTCCGTTGACCCGTCCGACTATGTAAACATTATGGGTAAGGTCATATCCGTACCAACGGCAATAGCCGATAAAAGGGAGTATGCCGGATTTTCGGCAGATGATATACTGCCCGGAGACACAGCCATATTCTCACATGAGGTTATTTATTCCTTTTCCCAAACCGACCCGGAAGCCGAACCCATATACAAAAATAGCGTATGGTACAAAGGCAAAGAGTTCTTTGTAGCCGACATAACACAGATATTCGCCGTCATCCGGGATGACAAAGTAAGGATGCTTAACGGCTATGTTATGGTAGTGGAAATGCAGACCCCGCCAAAAATAATCCTGACTGCCGCCACCAAAAGGAATATTACGGCATACGAAGCAACGGTATCGCAGGTACAGCGGGATAAGGAGTACATTCAGGGAGACGTAATTTACTACCACCCAAACAAGCTGATGCTTTACCAAATCAACGGCAAGCCGTTTGGCATTTTGCGGGAACGGGATATTTTGGGGGTCAAAAAATCTGCATTGATTTAAAAAAAACTTGTAATTTCGGGAAAATTCCATATCGTTGAATATAGCCGAAGCAGTAGATTTTATTCAATTTTGGATAAACAAAAAGTCCGGGGCATGGTACACGATTGACGAAGCCGTATCCGTAGTTGATGCGGGTCAGATGGCCTTGTACCGGGACTTGAAGCCAAAATACGCTACCTCCCAATGGGTGAAAGATGCCTTGTCGCCGTTCCGGGAATCTTACAATTTTACAACGGCAGTTTCCGGGAATGTTATTGTACCCGATACAGATTATCTTGACTTACTTGACCTACAAATATATTTCCTGATTAGTAACAGGACGGTTTATGCCCCCGTAAAATTGATTAATGAAGATGAACGGGCAACCCGGCTAAATTCCCAAACTAACCCCGTAACAGCCACCTCACCTATTGGGGAGCAAATAGGACTTCGTACCTTTAGGCTGTACCCGGCGGGGGTGTACAACGGGAACGTAACCTATCTTCGCCGTCCAGTTAAGCCGGTTTACGGCTATACGGTTGTTTCAGGCCGTATTATTGTCTACAACTCAAATACTTCAACACAGCTTGAATGGCGGGAAACAGAACATATACCGCTGTTATTGAAAGGTTTGCAAAGTTTGGGTATCAACTTGTCTGATACTGAAATTCAGAACTTTGCTCAAATAAAAACACAAGAAAACTGGCAAGGAGTAAATAGATTGTAATGGCAGTATTAACACGATACCGGCTGGCCGAACAAATTTATAACCTTATTGAAGGTGGCGACCCCAGTGCCGGGGCAAGTGTAAGTATGCCGGAATTGATTATTTCAGTAGGGCAGGTCGTAAATTCAAAAATCAAATCAGAATATTTTGACCGCAATGTACCTATGGGGGAATCCATCCCAAATGGAACCGTATTGGGGCTGTATGAGGGCATTTCGGTTACCAAAGACGGCACAGGGTACAGCAAATGTACGTTGCCTATAAAGCCGCTTAATTTGCCCCGCAATATGGGTGTGTGGTCAGTTTATCCTGCCGGGCAGCCGGACAAAGAATTTATCCCCCTGCAAATGGGGCAGATAAACTTGCTTCGATCACAACCAATGATTAATGAATTATTGGGGCAGGTCGGCTATGAAACATTGGGGGAAACATTGCGATTTACACAAGACATTACCAATGGCGGCACAATAAGCCCAACAGTTGACATGAGGCTTGCCGTATTGGATATGGATAATTACGATGATTACACAATGCTGCCGATCCCGCCGGAATGGGAATGGGATATTATAAAAGAAGTTTATGCCATGTATTCAACTCAACCGATACCGGATAAAGTTGTGGACACAACGGCTGCCGAGCAAGTAAAAATTCCTATTAACGACCAAAGACAGCCGCAATGATCTACACTAATTTAGATATAATCACACGGCGTTACCTTATGGAAAAGGGGTTACCTATCCATTGGTATTTGGAAGTAATGACCCATAATGCTACGGGTATCCGGGAACTTTCATTTGATTCTTTACAAGTGATTAATTCGGCAAGACTGCCTATCAATAGTTATGGGGCGGCAACTCTGCCGGATGATTTTGTGGACGAATTAGGAGTATATGTACCAATCGGTGACGGCATATATGCCTTACCCAAACAAGATTGGATTACGCCGCTAAGAATACACAACACTGAAACAGGTGCTTTTACACCTTATTCAACTACTCAAAACGAGGACGGCAGTGCCGACTTTTTAGACTTTCCCGGAATATGGAACTGGTATTGGAACGTGAATAATTACGGCGAACCAACGGGGCGGTTATTTGGGGCAAGCGGCGGCACACAGCAGGGGTACAAAGTCGTAAGGGAAAGACGGCAGATACAATTTACAGACAACTTCCAAAACAGCAATACTACAATCTTATACATATCAGATGGGCAAAGGGCTGACAATGCAACCAAAGTTGACACGATGGCGCAGCAAACTATTCATGCGTGGTGTGATTGGAAAAGAAGCCCAAATGCGGCAGATAAAGACAGTCCCGAAGCCAACACTTTCTACAACGAAAAAAGGCTATTGAGGGCAAGGAAAAGTGATTTGACCAAAGTAGATATATTGAACGTTATTCGTAACTCTTATACAGCAGCGATTAAGTCATAAAGTATGCCGGTATTTTCTGGAAATACAAGTGGGTCTATTGCGAGTATCGCAAAGCAAATTCCGGCAAAACTTTTGTCATATTCGTTGGTAAACCAAACCGCAGGTTCTATTACAGTTACGGTAACAATTATTCCAGACGGCGGCACTCCGGTTGATATTTGGAGTGGAGCAATCGCCGCAAATGCAACCCAATCAGACGATAAGCAGTTGATACTTTTAAAAGGGTATCAGATTTTAATAACAACAACGGGTAGTGTTGACTACTATTTTTCATACGAATAAATGCCAGCACCAAGCGTAATATTGCCAAAGCCGTTGATTATGATTCAGCCGGGAGATAGTTACCTTTCCGGCACTGCTATTAATACGCCAATGAACTTTGGTAATATAGTTGCCATTTATGATACTTGCGACAATTATATAGTAGGTGATAATGTGGCATACCTTACAACCGGGCAAACAACAGTTTATTATTCAAGCGTTCAATACGTTTTAGTAGATGAAGCAAACATTTTAACTAACGAAGGAAGTTCACCGCCGTAATGGATGACAAAGAAATAAAATATTTAGCCGACCCGCAAAATAGCGGCCTCAATGGTGACGATGCAGACTTTGTATTGCCGACCAATCAGGTTGTCAATGGCGAAAATGTCCGTTGGGGCAGCACCGATAAGGGGGCGACAGGATGGGCAGAAAGCGTAGGTAGCACAACACTGCTTTCCGACCCGCAGCCGTCCGTAACATTTATTACCATTGGTTCCGTAGCCGATACAGCCAAAAACAGAATCTACTATTTTCTTTGCAACAAGTTCACCCCGGATCACAGAATAATGTGTTGGGATGATAACCTGAATAGATTTTATGTCGTTTTGCTTTCGACGCAGGTAACGGGCGGCTTAAATTTTGACAAAGACTACCCTATTCAATCATGGGTAGTTGGCGACCTTCTTTATTGGACAGACGGCAACGTTTCCCCAAAGAGAATAAATGTAGAATCTGCTATTGCCTTAAATCAGCCGGGGTACGTTGGTGGGGCGGTTGCATACACTTCACCTATTGCACAATCAACAATAACCCTTATCAGGAAGCCGCCACTTATCCCGTTGACGGCAACTTTGGGAACTGATGGCAGTGTGCCTAATTTGTTAGCCGAATTTGCGGGGCAATTTGCATGGAGGTATGTATATCGGGATGGGGAGATAAGCGTATTCAGCCCGCCGACAGATATGGTAAGTTTTAGGTATTTTTTTAACGGCAACGTGGATACAAGAAATAAAGTAACGCTATCTGTAAATAACCCTACTTCAAATGGGGAAACAATAGAGCAAGACGTTTTGGTAGTTGAATTAGCCGTTAGGTACAATAACGACCCTGCATACTTTATTGTAAAGAAGTGGGATAAGAACATAGCAAGCGAAGCCGCAGAAATATCGGCCTACAATGCAGGTTCATCCCCTTTGTCCTTTGACTTTTTTAATAACATAAAGGGGGATGCCGTTGCTATTGACCAATCAGTAAAACCAGCCGATAATGTACCAATCGTATCACAAACGGGGGCAGTTGCCGACAGAAGAAACTTTTTAGGCAATAATGTAATGGGATATGATACCCCTACATCAAATTCTTTAACGGTAGAATTTCTTATGCCGGGTACAGTCACAGGGCTTGCGACCCCAATACATAAAAGCGCAAGTTCAAGGCAGGTCGGCATAAGATTTAGAGACGGATGGAAAAGACAGTCAGCCGTTTTTACAAGTGACAGTTTTATATTTACAACCCCAAACAGAAGTGATTTTAACACGAACTCTTTTGTACAAACTGTTTTGTGGACATTATCTAATGTAAACCCTGCCCCCGAAATACCGGATTGGGCTACCCACTACGATATTTTGGTTACCAAGAATTTAAACTATGATTTTTATATTCAATGGGTAACCACCTTACTGAAATACGCAATTAAAAATTCAGACGGCACTTTTACTTATCAGGATACATACACAGGGTTTGTGTACGGGCTTGCAATAACTACGGGTACATTAGGATTGGCCGGGAAAGGGGTAATATACACCCCCGGCGATATGGTAGCAATAACCCTTGACGGTAGTTCTAATGTCGTAAGGCTTTCTGTATTGGGGCAAGACGGCGATTATGTTATTGTAAAAGCATTTGACTTTGGTAATCTTTCAACGGTTACTGCCCCTACCCTTATTGAATATTACACCCCACACCAAAAGCAAGAGACTGAATTTTTCTATACTACCGGAAATTCATTTAAAATAAACAACCCCGGCACTGGTGGCCGTCAGTATTCCACAACAGGGGGTACGATACCGGGGGATTCGTTCTTTATGACCCGTACAGCGGGTGCGCCGTTTTCCGTTACATACTACACCGAAGATATGTCTCCCAACGACAACGTTTGGGATAAGTGGTACACCATGTACGGCGAAAGAAGTATCCAATCATTATTGGGGCAAAAAGAAAAGACGACCTCAATAGTTTGGAGCAATACTTTTATAACGGGTACGCTGACAAACGGGTTAAGCACCTTTGAGCCATTGAATGAAAAGATACTGCCGGAAGAAATGGGGGCTTTGAGGAAACTTATATTGACTTCTAAAATTGAGGCACAAGGCGGCGTAATGCTTGCCATAGGGGAGGATGAAACGGCTTCTATTTATTTAGGGGAAGTGCAGTCTTATTCGTCAGATCAGCGGCAAAATCAGGTTTTGGCCGTAGATAATGTAGTGGGTACGGTGAATGTACTTCGGGGCAGTTTTGGTACTACCAACCCCGAAAGCGTGGTAGAATATCGGGGATCAGTTTTTTGGTACGATGCCACCAACGGGCGGGTAATTCAGTATTCCCAAAACGGGCTATACCCAATATCAAACTACAAAATGACCCGTTTCTGGAAACTATTTAGCGACCAATACAATAGCATGACTGCCGCCGAAATTGAGGCATTGGGAGACAGGCCGTTTGTATTTATGACAGTTGACCCCTACCATGACGAACTGCTTGTATCCATCCCCAAGCTGCTTAATACGCCGCCAAAAGGATACCTGCCGGATTACCCAAGCACCATATACCCATTTGACGTATGGGACGGGCAAGGCAAAACGATGGTTTTCGACTTGAAAAGCGATCCGAACAGATGGATGCCGCCACAGACTTTTGTTTCAGAAAATTTTATAACTTTACAGAACAAACTGTTTTCGTTCAAAAACGGGCAGTTGTACCTTCACAATCAAGCAACAAGCGATAATCAATTCTACGGCACTCAATGTAAGTCCAAGTTGATGTTTGTTTGTAACAATCAGCCAAATGACCTAAAGGTTTATAACAATATTTCTATTCAGACAAACACAGGTACATTATTGCCGTCTTTGACTTACTTCTACGTTGATACGCCGTATCAGCAAGCGACAGACCTGATGGATTTTGATTGGTCGAATTTGGAGGGGATATTGTACGCAACGCTGTATCGGAACAAATTAGTACCTACGGCAACGGGGTATAATACAAACGGGTTATTAACGGCAGAAAAGATAAGGACAAATGCACTGAAAGTTATGGTGCAATTTGATGTTACAACAACGCCGCTGCAATTAAGATTTGTAACGGTTGGTTATATAAATTCAGTAGGACACAGACAAGTAAAATTAGGATAATATGCCATTACCATTATTAGTAGGGTTGGGTGTTGGGCTTGCCGGGGCAATAGGGAAAGCTATTGGCCGGGGCAAAGCAAATAAGCAAATGGATACACTGCTTGCCAAAAACCCCGCTTATAGCGAAAACCCATTGGCAAAGCAACGGTTGGGATTAGCCCAAACATTGCTCAATGCACGTATGCCGGGGGCGGCAGCGGTTGAAAGAAACTTATTTACCAATCAGGCAACGCAGTTAAACCGGCTTGACAGAGGGGCTACTGATGCAAGTCAGGCACTTGCCGCCGCTGCCGGGATAGGGGCAGGTACGGATAATTCTTTAAACCAATTAGGCATAGCCGAAGCCCAAGACTATCAGCGAAGATTGAGCAACCTGACAAGCGCACAAGAGGGCGTAATACAAGAAGGCGACAAGGTATTTGCCGACCAAACAAGGCGGTATAATGATGAATTTTCCGTAAGGGGAGCGCAGCAACAGAACAGACAAAATAATTGGGGAGACGTTTCAAATTTCGGGTTTGAGTTTGCAAATTTTGCGACAAAAAATCCGGGAATGTTCGGGGGTGGATCAGGCGGCAGCGGCATTAGCAGTTTAAGCAGGGCTACACCGCCACAGGGGATGATGAGAACGGGAAATTTTAGTGTAGGTAATTTGCCGACCCCAAGTTTTAATAATTTCAATATTGCACAAAGGCCAATTACCCCGTATAATCGGCCACCAATGAATTTTAATTTTAACGGATAAAACAAATTACAATGGCAGTATATTTTAACAAGGTTTCAGGGGTGATACGGGTAACTACCGATGGTACGGGGATACCACGTACATTCTACTCTGTAAATTCAAGAGTTGAAGCCGATCAGAACAACAATCAGGTAACACTATTTCTTAGCGGCGGTTCTTATACGCAGAAATATACTGACATTGTTGTGAACGGGCAGATACCCCGTACCATGTCCGAAGCCGTAACACTTTTAACTTCATTAATCGGAACATAAAATGGCATTACCAGTTGATAGGTTTGTTACTCCCGAACAGGACTTTGCAGGGCTGCGAGAAGTAGGCGACAGTATGCAAAGAGGCCGGTTATTGGAAGAACGCAAGCAAGAAGATTTACGGCAAGAAGAAAAGGAAAGGATGGGTAAGACTGCCGCATCCATGCGTTATTTTGCAAATTACCTTGATCCCAAAGACAGGTACACCGGCACTTACTATGACCCAAAAATGAATGAATATTTGGGCAACGCATTAACACAAGCCTACGACTTAGCAAGGAAAGGTGCAGGGGAAGCAGAAATACTGACGGCAATTTCGCCATTAGTAAATAAGGCAAACGACTATCAGCAAAAGGCTAAGATGTACTCCGAAAACAAAAAGCAACTTATGGCCGCTGTAAAGGGGCAGAAAGGGTACAACTTAGATAAGGTGGCTTCGTATCTTGACAAAGAAATGTTTGAAGGCAAAGACATTGACAAGGTTGACCCCGAAGATATGTTTGGGGCATTAAACAATGTGTACTCAAAATACGGCGGCGAGATCACCAATGATGAAGCCTTAGACGAATTTATATCCAAACTGCCGACTTCAAAAATAACTACGGATATTATCTCATACAATGCAAGGGGCGGTAAGCAGCGTAACAAGGCAATGGTAGATATGCCGAATATCTTTGTGCAAGAGGAAGAAGGAGGACAATCTACATTTGTTCCAAGATATGACAGGGCGACAGATTTTGGGGAAGATATTGTAGGCGAGTTTCAGGATGAATCAGGCCAAACAGTAGAAGCCCCGGTAAGATTGCTTGAACAAAACACATTTGACCAAATCGTAAAATCTTCTCCCGCTATTCAGCATAGGTTAGGTGCATTGGTAAATGATGCTATTAAAACCGGGAAGTACACAGATGCCAACGGGAAGCCGCTGACATTAAACAGCCCGCAAGCACAAAACTTAGCAAGGGCAATATTGTATGACGAACTGAAATCAAAAGGCCAAATCCAAAGAAACATTATCCAAGAAACAAAGCCAGCCCGTATTGTGTTATCTGGTGGTGGCGGCAACAGGCAAAGCACAGGCGGTTTAAACTTGTCAAATTATCCTGCCGTTGGGGATGAATATGATGTAACAAAATTAATGCAGGGAATAAATGTAGTAAACAAGGGGGGAGTAAAAAATTTGACCGCCTCAAAAGTTTTGTATAACCCTGATACAAAAACAATCACATTTACTGATATTGCCGGGGATACGGAGACGGTTGATTTTGATACATTCAGACAAAACATTGCGACAATTAATACAGGGGTTGATTTAAGGCAGGTAGATAGGCTTGGTAATAGCCAGAGACGCAATGAAAGCGCATCGCAATCTGTACGATTGCCAAAAGATATTCAGAAAACAAAAATGCAGACTAATTCTAAATGGGATAAATATAAAGCCAACTAATGAAGAAAAAAAGATTTCAGGTAGGCGAATCGTTTTATGAGATACCCGACAACGAGGTAGACTCTTTTCTGTCCGATAACCCCAAAGCGGTAGAAGTAAAGTATTACGAACTTGATGGCGGCAAATACAATATACCAATAGCCGAAGTGGATGCTTTTGAAAACGAAATGGGGTTAAAAAAAAAAGAAACTTCAAACATTGGCTCTTTGGTTGGCGGCTTATTTGGCACTGGCGGGGAAGGCCGTTCAGTATCCGGCGGCGTGGTCGGTAAGATTGGTAAGGTAAAGCCGCAAGCAGAACTGCCTATTGGCGGCATTGAAGATTACAATAAAATGTTCCGTGAAAAAACAGGAACAAGGTACGAAGGGCTTAACTTAGGATCAGAACTGCCGCAGATTAAAAAAGCAAGAGAAGAACAAGAGTATTTGCAAAACAGGGGGATTGAAGAAAATGAATTAAACCCCGTATTAGGTTCAATCCGTACCGGAACAGCTACCCCAAAACAATTACAAGAACTTTACTCAAAGCCATACGGCCAAAAGGTTGTAGCAGACGCTATCAATAGAGATTTGCCGGGGGCGGCAGATGTCGGGGGGCTTGACCCGTCCGTATTCCACAGCGAAGAAAAATGGCAAGGTATTGCCCAAGCAATACAGCAAAAAAACAGACCAGCGGCTATCGAACAGCAGAACAAATCGGAAGCCGAACTTGACGGGCAATTAGCCACCGACTTTCAAACATTACAATACGGCAAAGAAGATTATGTTTCCGAAAGGAAAGGGGATGCCCGTGAACTGAAATCTACAAAAAACAGTTTCGGAGATATTGACGTAAAAAGTGTGCCGCAATTACAAGAGGCACTTGACAAAATAAATACATGGGGTACTGTATGGGATGCCGCCGGGAACAAAATTGACCCCGAAGCAGTAAAAGAAAAAATACAGTCCAAAATATTTCAAATAAAATCACAAGAACCATTACCCGAAGAAATTGTACAGTTTCAAGATAAGATAAAAGCTGCCGCCGAAAGTATGCCCGTAAGATGGAAGAAAACGGGTAGTACGCCGCAGGGGGTTGAAAGAGATGCTCAATACGTGATGAAGGGCTTAAATGTAATGAGGGATACCAACCCTTCCGAATACAAAATGATATTAGCCACGTTAAATGCAACGGGTAAAATATCAGAACAGCAATTTTCTGAATTAGCTTATTTGGGAAAAGACTTGCAGTATTTCGGCGACTTCAAAAGCGGCCAATATGTAGAACCCGATGACAGGGATTTCAGAACGCCGCAAATAGTAAAGTCGCAGTTATCAGGTTGGCTTAGTGAGCGACTTAAACAGATGGGGGCAAGCAAAAACAGATCAAAAGTAAAGCAAGAGGATATTTTAACTGCCTATCAAGATGCGCCGGAAGAATTGAAAGATGAAGATATTTTGTTTGATATTATCAAAGCAGAACGGCGTGGGTTAGGTGGCGAAGGTATTGCCAAGACAGGGGGCATTAATGCTTTTTGGAGAGGTATTACAAGGCCGTTAAAAAGTATTAGCAATACAGTAGAATACGGATTTGATTCGCCTTTTGAGGCTTATTTGAAATCTAAAAAACTTGACAGAGGTGACCAACTTATCCCGAACAAAAAAGGGGGATATACCGATATATTGCCGTCAGAAAAATGGCTGAATAGGGCGGTACAAGGGTTTGGGGAATTTGTTACCCAAGCAAGTCTCGCCTATGGATTGGGGGCAGTCGCAAAGCCACTTGTTAACCAAGTCATAGGTCGGGTTAACCCATTTGCACAAATTAACAACCGAACAGCGGCACTTAATTTTGGTACACCTGCATCTACATTAGCCCAAACATGGGGTGATGAATATATTGACTTTTTGGAAAAAACAGGCGACCCTACTAAGGCATCTTTTGGGGCGTTGGTAAGTGGGTTAGCACAAGGATATTTAGAGAAAGGTATCAGCCCTGATGTGCTTATTGCAGAAAAGGCAATGCTGCTTACTGCCCGCCGCAATTTGGGCAAGGAAATAATAAAGGTAATGGAATCGGGTGGCGGCAAGCGTGGAATCATGGAGGCCGTAAAGGACTTTGGTTTTAATATAACAAAGACAATAGGTAAAGAAGCATGGGCAGAAGAAATTTCGCAGAACTTTGCTAATGCTTTGACCGAAGCCGCAATATCGCCTAAGACAGTTCAAGATAGAAACTTACTTAAAGAATCTATTGACATTGGATTAAATGCCACAAGGGATATGGCTATTGTATCGCTGCTTGGGGCGGGTGGTCAAACAAAAGTAAAAAGAGAACTTACAAGGGGTCAGCTTCAAACTATCGCGGCTAATTCAACAATGTTTTTAGATGCTCTTGATAGGCAAATGGCTAAAAAAGAAATATCTGACAAAGAATACGAATTAGCATCATCAATAGTAACAAAACTTCGTGACAACAATTTAGCCGCACCAAAGCGGGATGCCAATGGTGAATTAATTTCAGCAAGCAGACAACTTGAATACGCATACCAAACAACAGTAGCCGATGTCGCCGCCGACCAAATGGCAAAAATTGGCGATCCTATCCAACAAGAACCATTCAAAAAGAAAATCGAAGAAGCAGATAAAATAAAAAGAAAAATATTCTATGGGGAAACAGCCGAAAATCTGCCGCCGAAAAAAGACGAACCAATAGAGATTGACCAAGACAGCGATTTGATGGACGAGGAACAAGAACTTTCTTCTGCGGAAATGAAAGCGGTCAAAATAGCCGCTATTGAACCACTGCCGGGAATGTACCAAGAAATGTTGGACAGTAACCCGACTGCCGTTATAAAAGAAATTGCAAACCAAGCACAAGGCATAAGCGAAGATGGAACACCATTAGAGGGTGGAGGCCGCACACAAGATTTGCTGCAAGCCGGAGTATCGCAGAAGTTTATTGATGCCGCAGTAGAGGCTTATCCTGCCCCAAAACAGCCATCTATATCCGTACAGATGCCGGGGGAAGTAAAAAAGCCAGAAGTTGTAGAGCCGCAAACTGCCGAAGAAGCAGTAGAAGATATGACCCCGTTTGTAGAAGCGACAAGGCCAGAACTTGCATTTGATGAAGTGGATACGGCGGTATTGGATAATATGGATTCAAGGACAATGGCGGTACAAGGGAAGCGGCTTGAGGGGATAAACAAGAATTTAGGTAAACTGAAAGAATTATTTGATTGTATATGGAGTTAAGCGAAAAACTTGCCATAAAGCGGCACGAAGAATTGCGGGGCGACCTGAAGGCGGTGGCAAAAGCCATATCCGAAACGGGTAAAGACGATCCTGAAATGAAGGAATTATTGCGGCAAAATTCGCAAGCAATCAATAAATTTGTAGAGGCTATCGGGGCGGTTGGGGGTGCCAAAAATCCTGAAGTAAAAGTAGAGGTCAATAGTCAGGAATTGGCAACAATGATGGGCGGCTTTGTCACAGAGATTGGCAAAATAATGGTCGGGATAGATGCAAGGCTAAAGCAGCTTGAAAATAGACCAATGCCTAAAAAACTTGAAGCCGTAAGGAATAAGTTTTCAGGTGAAATTCAGTATGTAACAATAGAATATAACAAATAAAACAATAATATATGCCAAAGGGTACACTTACCTCCAATGACGTAATCAATGCCGTCCTTCGTGCCGTTGACCCCGCATGGAGAAGCGGGGCGACAAGATACGTCTCATTGCACACCGCCACTCCGGGGGCTGGTGGCGATCAAACAACAAATGAAGCTACTTTCGGAAGCTATGCAAGAGTAGCCGTAACTGCCGCAACGGGATTTTCTGCCGGGTCTGCCGGGGCAACCGCTAATACGGGGCTTATTCAGTTCCCCGAATGTTCTTCCGGCTCAAATACCGTAACCTATGTAGCAATCGGTACGGCATCTTCCGGGGCGGGGCAGTTGCTTTATTTTGGGGCATTGACTTCAAGCCGTGATATCTCAACCGGAATACAGGCTCAATTTGCTATAAGTCCGCTCACAGCCACAGCACGTTGATATAAATAAAATATTTAATATGAGCAAGCCGAAATACTCATGTAGTAATTGTGGGATGGCTGTTATAGTTATTCCTAATGAAAAGCCGATAAAGGCTTGTAAGTGTGAAAACGCAACGATAATTGCCAACATGGAAGCAACTGTAATAAGGGCTTCCGGTGGCGTTAAAGGGTAAAATAAATGGCAGGATTTAAAACCATAGGCGAAGTTGTTAATGCGGAATTAGACGGCAAGGTAAGAAATTACATTTGGCGCAAAACCCCTTCGCAAACAACTATAACTGGATTGTGGTTTGATACTTCCATGTCGCCGGGGATGCCTGCCCCACAGTATTATATCGGGGCTATTACTACGGCTACTCAACTAAGGCAGTCAACAGATGGGGGATTGTATCATGGTGCAAATGTTTCTCCTTCAGAAAAATTTTTGAGAAGCATGACCACGATGGCAAATGCGGTAACAGCATTGCCTATGAATACAATCCTTTGCGACTATCTTATGTTCTATCCGTTTATTGACGAGGGAACAACAGATGCGCAGACGATGACAAATGTTGCTACTTTACCAAGATACACCGATGGGAAGGGAGTGCAGGTAATGGCTATACAAACCAATGCCGGAACGGGAGGGCAACAATTCTTCTTTACCTATACTAATTCAGATGGGGTTGCAGGTAGAACAAGTCAGACTGTAACAATGAATACATCAACGGTGGTGGGGAATGTGTTAGGGAGCAACATGGCAACGATAAACGCATCAAATCCATTTATAGGGTTGCAATTGGGAGATAGTGGGGTAAGAAGTATAGAAAGCGTTACCATGCTCGGAGTAGATACGGGCTTGTTTGCTTTGGTATTAGTAAAGCCATTGGCTCAACATTGTTTTAGAGAAGTAACCGTACCCTATGAAAAAGATTTCTTAGTGCCGACAACAGATTTGGTAAGAATATATGATGATGCCTTCTTAGGGATGCTTTGCTTGCCACTTGGAAGTTTGGCAGCAACAGTCCTTCGTGGAGACTTAAAAGTAATATGGAACGATAACAATTAAAAAATAAAATCATGGCAGGTTTTGCTTCAAACGACCAAATAATAAATGCTCTTAGTTTAGGGCAAAAATGGGATACGTCCTTCGGTAAAAACTTTAACCCAACAGCAGCAGCAGTAGCTAACGAATGGCACATGATGGCAAGAGGGGCGGGTAATCCTGCCGCCGATGCCATATTTGATGCCGGTGCTAACCTTACCTTTCAAGCCGTAGAAGATACTACTACTAATGCAGGATGCTTGCAGCATGGAGGGAATGTGCAGGCTTCGGGATATAATAAATATTTATTAAGCGGCCACGTTGTATCAGCAGCAGCAACAGTTGTTCCTTGCACCGTTGCTCTACTTGATGTGATAGGGTTTTACAGAAAAACATCTGTTACTACCATTACCGCAGAGGCAACAACCAACACATTAGGGCGTAGCGCAACTTTCACAGCCGATGCCGGTACGGATTTAATGACCTATACAAGCACTACAAACCTGCCAAGCAATATCTTAACAGGAACAAGGGTAAGATTAACAACCACAACAACTTTGCCTGCACCATTAGCAACGGCAACCGATTACTATGTAATAAAAATGAGTGATGGTACATTTGAATTAGCCACCACCTATGCCAACGCTATTGCAGGAACACAGATAGATATTACCACTACCGGAACGGGTACACATACGATAACATGGCTATTGCCAAGATATACAAATGGGGCAGGGGTGCAGGCGATTATTTTTAATCCTGCCGCAACAGCTATGGGTGCAGCCACCCCGAACCTTTCATTAGGCTATACCAATTCAGCGCAAGTAGCCTCAAGAGCAACCCCAACAGTATTGCCGATTGGGAAAACAGCAGCAAGTAATAGCCATATACTTTACACAGGTGCAACGGGTACGGGTAAATACAACTACATGATGCCTTTGCAGTCGGGAGATAGCGGTATTGCAGAAATAAACACTATCCAAAATTCTGTATCTTATGTGTCGGGAACATATACCGTTGCATTAGTAAAAGAAATCGGACGCTTCCCATTAAGCACATTAGGTTTGGCAAGCGAAAGAAACTTTTTGTTTGAATATCCTTCCATGCCAAGAATATATGATGGGGCAGCTTTGTATCATGCTTTAGGTAGTGGCGTGGCAACCCCCGCTTCAAGTGCAATTTCAGGACTGTACACTTTTATTTACGGGTAATGCTCATAGCTAACTATTCATATATTAATCAGATTTGCGGCCACAATCATAGCGGCATAACAAACCCATGCAAATTTTTAAGACCCCATGTAATGAGAGGGTACTACGGGAAGTCGCAAACAGATAGCAATATTGAACAGATAAAAAGAGATGGCTTCCCGACAGGAACAAACCCACCTTACAGCTTAGTAATGGGTGACAAAGGGGCTTTGCTAAGTGCTACCACAACCATATCCGGCACATCATCCAATACATTTGCAATGGCAATGGGATTGGCCGCTGAAAGCGCAATAACAGGTAGCGGAGATATGACAAGCAGCCTTTCTCTTGTAATACAACTTGCTTGCGATATTTTGGCATCAGGCGATATATCCGCTTCGCTGGTAGGTAAGTTGGAGATGGCCGCAGCATTGACAGCAAGCGGTGACCTTTCTGCCGGATTAAATTTAATTGCATTTTGTGTTTCAGAAATAACAGGGAGTGCTTCGGTATCGGGGGGGCTTCGGGGAGAAACAGGGCTTAGTGCAGATATTACTTCATCAAGTACATTGTCACCTGAAAACCTTGCTGCCGCTGTTTGGAACTCAATAGCCGCTTCATTTAACACCGCAGGTACTATGGGGGCAAAGCTAAACAGTGCCGCAAGTGCAGGCGATCCGTGGAGTACAGCACTTCCCGGTAGTTACGCAAGTGGTGAAGCCGGGGCTATCCTTGCGCAAATACAAGAGTTAGTAGATGAATTGCATAAAATACAAGGGCTTGATAGCGGAAATCCTATGACGGTAACCCCAACGTCAAGGGAGGCCGCAACAATATCATTACAAATAACAGGAAATGGAGAAACTTCTACAACCGTAACAAGAGTATGAAATACACCGTAACTACAACCGTTGGGAACATAAGAATAAACTATTATTACTTATATGCTTAACCCGCTTAAAATAGCAACAGATGGATATTTAAAACAACAAGCAAAAGCTGTTTTAATCATTGCCGTTGCGGGGTATTTGAATTTTACTACCCCTTCCGGTGGCGGTAGTGATGCTGATGGCGTATATAGTAATGACGAATATGCCGTACAAATGCAAGAGCGTAAATTACGCATTGCAAAAGACGAAAAAGAGTGGATGGTATTAATTAAAATCTACGTTGAACAATGCCTGTAAAAAACCCAATAGACTGTTTCAAAAAATACGGGGTAAAAGACCTTTCTACTCAATTACAAAAAAGAATTGACGAAGGAGCAAACCCATACGAGGCCGCAAGAGAAATAATTGTAGCCGAACACCGCCGATTACACGAAACAACTAACGAAATAAGAGCATTAGGCAAACTTAAAAAACTGCCGTATGCCGAACAAAAAGACATATCCCAACAAATAAAGCAACTCAATGAAGCAAAGACTTCAGCAGCAGCTAATCAGCCTATACAACAGACTGCAACAGAATCCGCCCCCCAAATTGAAGAAACAGTTACAGAACCAACACCAACAGGTGCTACTGAAACTGGCCAAGTTGGGGCAGAAGGAGCCGCTACCGTTCCCGTAGAACCCCCGGCAGAGCCGCCTAAAACGCCCCCGGCGGCAGGAGGTGAGCAGGGCGGCAGCAGGAAGAAGGGGATTTTAAACCGTCTGTATGAGGCTAAAAATGTGCCACAAGCGGCAAAAGAAGGTTTTGAACGGGCGGGATTGGATTATGAAACGGCAAGTCAGGAAGAAGCGGCAAAAGTGGCAAAAGCGGTAGTAGAAGAATTTGGTATTGACGAGGCGGTAACGATGGCAGAGGCGCAAAAATTTGATGGGGATGTAAACTCATTAATATTTGCGGAAAGCCTTAATAGTTTGTCAGAACAAATTGATGCGGTGGCCACGGAAGCGGAGAAAGTAGAACTTGCCAAAAAGTTTGCTGAAGTAGCCATTACCTATGATAAAATGGGTAGGGTAAAAGCAGGTCGGTTTAATGCTGCTATAAACTATTTCTACAAAAAATCACCGTTAGGGGTTGTGTTCTACGAGAACGCAAATAGAGCTGATGGATTTGCTCAATTTTCAAAAGGGAAAGAAAAGTCATGGCAGGAAACATACGATGAATTAAAGCAAAACCCTGAATTTGCCAAGTTGTTTAAAGAAGAAGTTTCCGGCGAAGTGGAAACGAAACTGAAAGAAGAACGCAAATCGGCAAGGGCTACCCGTATTGAGAAAGTACGTGACGTATTTAAGTCAGCAAAAGAAAAGTTCCGTAAAGAAGGCGGCGGCACGTATAGCACTATTATCCCGCCTCATGTGATGGAAACAGTATTGGAGGCAATGGAACTTGCGTATGAAGCAGGAGAAGCAGCACTTAAAATAATTGAAGATGCTGTAAAAGCAATTAGCGATAAAATAGGTAACGATTGGGATAAAGATAAATTCAGAAAAGAATGGGAGACTAAACTTTCTGACGGCAAAAAGAAAGCATTGACTGACGAGGAACTTAAAGAAAGAGTTATTGAAAAGTTCCGTAAGAAAATGAAGGGGCTGTCAGATAAGCAAAAAGAAGAAGTGATCCGTAAGTCATATCGTAAACTTATTGAAAACGGCGCACTTGACCACGATGATTTTAAAAAGATTATTGCGGAAGTAACGGGTAGGGGAGAACTGACAGAGGCGGAAGCAAAGAAAATGAAGGAACTTACCCAAAAGACAAACGACCTTGAAGTAGCGGCAAAAAAATGGAGGGATGAAAAAACAAAAGATGCACAAGTAGGATTTACCAAAGCGCAGATTGAAGCGGCACAAGCTAATAAGGAATTGCAGGATATGTTTTACAATAAGCCTGATATTATTAAAAGGCTTACTTCTATCATGCAGCTTTCTACATTGGGTATTCCCGCACTTGTAAACAACCCTATTTATAACCTATGGAACCAAATGGCATTAAGATTCCCCGTTGGGTTAATAAATGATTTGCTTGATAGGGGTATTGCAGCGGCAGCAATGGTTGGGGGCAAGAACTACCAAAAAGAATACAATATAATTGCGGCACAAAAAGGATTTTTTGAAACATTAGGAGTTGGAGGTAAAGAAGCCGTTGAACAAATATTTACGGGGCTTAACCGTCAGGACTATCTTCAAAAAGAATTATACGGTCAGCAGTTAAGGCCGTTCCGTGCTATTCGTGATTTGATAGCATATAAGCAAGGCAAAAAGAAATTAACAAGTCGGCAGATAGTAGATAAGACGTTGCAGGCATCAGTCGGTATCCCCGCTGAAGTAGTTGCCCGACTTTTGAATATCGGTGATAAGCCAATGCGATTTGGGGCTGAAGGCGGTACTGCCGCACAATTCGCAAAAACATTAGGGCTTCAAGGAATGGACTTTGATTTGTTTGTAACCTTCCCCCGTGAAGAAGCATACCGTGTGTACAAGGGTATGGGGTTAAGCGATGAAGTAGCGGGGCAAAAGGCCGACTATGTAAAAGCGGCTATAATGAAAGAGGGTATGCGATCAACTTTTCAGCAGGATAATTTAGCAAATGAAGGGCTTACGAGATTGTTTAGCATACTTGGAGGCAAAGAAAGCGGAACAGCTAATCTTGCAAAAGTGCTTACCATTTCGCCGTATGTGAAAATTCCACTTAATGCCGGATGGAGTACCTACAATCTCATCAATCCTGAAGTAGCAATATTGCAAGCATTTGTGCATGGTGGCAGAGCATGGAAACTTGCCCGTAGCGGCAAGACTACGGATTCACAATTAGCATTGAGGGAAGCCCGTTATTGGTTTGGTCATGCTATTGTCGGTGTGGCGACAAGGGCGGTAGTATTGGCACTTATTGGGTCGGGAAGATTCAGCCCCGGCAGCGATGAAGATGAAACCAAAAAGAAAAGAGATGCCCGATTTTATTTCGATAAGCCGGGTACAATCGAAGTTGGCGGCCAAAAGATAGCCGACAGATGGTTCGGTCAGTTTGGGGCAGTTAAAAATGCTATTGCCAAAAGATACTACGACAGTACGCCGGAGCAAAGAGAGAAACAGCAGGAATTTTGGAATATAGTTTTAGGCGGTATGGAACTTGAAGGATTGCAAGAATTTCAAAACAGTGTATTTGCCAATACTTCGGCACTTGCACAGGTACTTGAAACGGGCAATCCTGACAGGTATATCACCAATACCATCAATATGTTCACCAATATCATTCAGCCTGCATCTTGGGCGCAAATGGAACGGGCGGCACTTGACGAAGTACCCACAAGCCGGGGGGATAACTTACTTGATAAAATCAATCAGGAATTTGCCAAAAGATCAACCGTTTACCGTCAACTAACAGGAACGGAGATATACAAAAAACGGGATATTTGGGGCAATAGGATGCCTAAAGGCGGCAACATAATTAGTCGTGCTTTCGGCATATCCAAAGCCAATCCACAGTTACCCGCAAGGCCAATGTTTGATGATTATTTAAGAACAGGGGATAGCGGCTTTCTGCCCCCCGCCGTTTTACCAACTATTGACGGTCAAAAATTAAATCAGGATCAGTATGACCGATTACAAAAATATATCGGTAATGAAAGACAACACTTAACCGAACCATTTGTAGCCGGTGATGTTGCTACAAAAGTTACGAAAAAGTATTATAAAGACATGACTGATGATGAAAAAAAAGACTATCTAAACGCATTATATACAGAAGGGCGTATTAGAGGTACAGAAAAATTTTATACCGATTATCCCCAATTTAGACCAAAAGAAAAATCAATAAAAAAACAAGTTTCTGACGTATTGCAAAATGCTGATTTGGAATTAATGAAAATTAAAGATAAGTAGTATGGTTGACTACCAAAAACAATGCGAAGAATACGAGAAAATGCTTGGGTTAGGCAAAAGTAATCCGGCTATTGAGGCGTATAAGGTATTGGTAAAGCTGATGCGCGACCAAACAGAATATCTTAAAGATATGGTGTTAAAAGACCTTATTACGGCAGAGGACGGTGCGAAAAAAATAGAATATCAAAACGCTAAAGGATTGTGGGAAGGGCTGCCAAAAATGGTAACGTCATTAGAGGGGCTTAAAGAAGAATTGCAAATTTCAGAACCAAAAGAACAAAAAAAAATTGAACAGCCAGTTTCGCCACAAAGCATAGCGAAATTATCGGCACAGTAATATGTACAAAGAGATACCAAACGGAACCTATTTAGACTTACCCGATAATGCTTTTGGGTTTGTATTCCGCTGCTGGATTCCCCCGGTAGGCTATGGCGTTAATAGCATTACAGGGCAACTTCAAGAAACAGACGTAATCAAAAGAAGTGATATACCCGAAGAACAATATTGGGAACCTATACCATTACCCGAAGATTACAAGAAAAAAAGACTTGCTGAAAAAAGGATGCAAGCGATTGACAAGAATTTTTATGACCCGTTTTTGGAAGAATACCGAAGAAAAGAATGGAACAGAAGATTGCGTGGTGTTTGGTTTTGGCGGTACAATCCTGAATTAAAAAAATCAGAACCAATATACATTACCGGGCAGCACTATTTGTATGTTAATTGGTGGGTGTATCAAGGTAAAAGAATGGATTACCGTGAACCGGATAGAGAGACGTTTTATATTTATTTATATTGCCAAAGCGACCCATATTGTCTTGGCACAAACGAACTAACGCAGCGTAAAAATGGCAAAACAGGCAGAACAGGATGCGTTGCATACGAAAGAACTTCCCGACTTCCGTTTCATCATTGCGGCATACAAAGTAAAACAGATACGGATGGTACTGATATGTTTAAAAAAGCATTTGTACAACCGTGGAGAAAGCTGCCTGACTTTTACAGACCAACGTATGACCTAATGAAAGGGGATGACCCTAATGATGAATTGAAATTTTTTGCAACGTCAAGAAGGGGGCAGCAAGCAGAACAAGAAGAACCCGAAGAAGCACTTGAATCATGGATAGATGTAGGTACTTCGGAAGAAGGTGCGTATGATGGGCCAGAATTGCATACATACATAAGCGATGAAACGGGCAAGACCAGAAAAGAGGTATCTGTAAAAGAACGGCAGCGTGTCGTAAAAATGGCTTCAATTATTGACGGTGAAATTAAGGGATTTCATATGTTCACTACAACCGTTGAGGTTGAAGAAGGGGAAGATGAAAATAAAGAGTTTGAAGAACTGACCAGACAAAGTAATCCATTGGTAAGAAACGATAACGGCATGACAATAAGCGGCCTTTATACATTCTTTCAGCCAGCGGATAAGTATATGTATTTCGATCAATACGGCTTTCCTGATAAAATAAAGGCAAGGGAGTATTTGATGAATGAAAGACAGAAGTACATAGATGAAGGGGATATGAGGGGGCTATCATCTATCAAAAGAAAAAAGCCATTAACATTTAAAGAAGCATTTGCGGCAGACGGGTTAAGAACATTGTATAATCCTGAAATTATAAACGGGCAGTTGGATACGATAAAATGGCGGCTGTCGGAAGTGATTGAACGTGGCGATTTAGTTTGGAAAGACGGGTTTGAATATTTGATTGAACAGCCAGATCATAATGGAACAAAAGAGTTAGTGCCAAACGAACTTATTTGGACACCAAACCCTAATGGGGAATTTGAAAAGGTAAAAGGGTGGATGCCCCGGATGTCTAATGCAGTAGCACTTAACAACGGCCAATTTATACCGAATTATAATTATGGCGGCAGGATCGGGTGCGACCCATTTAAGTACGATAAAACAAAAGATAACAGACGGTCTAATTGTGCAGCCTTCTACTACCAAATGCCCGATACATTATTTCCTGACAATACCTATGATGATATGTTCACATTAAGGTATGCAGATAGGCCGGAAGGGACGGCAATATCAAACAGGGCTGTTTTAAAAATGGCATGGTGGTGCGGCTGTCAGGTACTTTTTGAAAGGAACGTAAACCATTGGAAAAGCGATTTTGGGCATTGGAATAGTTCCGGGTTTTTAATGTGGATGCCGGGAGAGGTAGAACCCGGTTTGTACACAAGAACTAATGCCGTAACTTCGGTAGTGCAAACCATTTGCAACTACACCGAATCATATATCAACAAATACATTTCTAAAGTTTTCTTCCCAACCTTGATGCAAAAGAAAACAGGGTGGTTAGATTTTAAGGTAGAAGAAACAGAAGTATTTGACGAACCAATGGCGGCAGGTATTACCCTTGTTGCCGTACACGGCAGGAAGTTTGTAAGGCCGGAATCAGTCGTAAAAAATATTGAGGAAGTTTTACCCTATAACAAAGCAATATAATATTCTATGAGATACACACAATTAGCACAAGGCGGTGCTTATCCTTATCCAAAGCATGAAATTGCCCCCGACAAAAAAAATGCCGACTGGTGTATGCAGTATGCCCGAAGTGCCTTTTATGATTGGAGCTATTCCTACCCTAAAGGTATGTTCGCCAATAACGGCGGCGACTATGACAAGTTTCGTATGTACGCTTTAGGGAAGCAGCCGATAACGCCGTATAAAAGATGGTTAGGGGTTGACCCGATTACCGACAATACATGGCTTACCGTGGATTGGTCAGTACGGCCTATCATATCCACATACCGGGACAAAGCAATATCCCGTCTTATGAGAGACGAAGATCAGATTGTTGCGACCCCAATAGATATGCTTGCCAAATCTGAAATGGAAGATTACTATGCCGACCTACGGGCTAAATTGGCCGTGCGGCAGTTGATAATGGAAACGAATCAGGAGTTAGGCAGTCACCCTTTAATTAAGCTGCAATCCGGTGAACCTATGGACATAGAAGAACTGGAAATGCGCATGAACATGGGCGAACAGTTTAACCGCAGCAAGGATGCCGAACTTGCCATATCATTAGGGTTCTACGATAACAAATACAAGATTGTCCGCCGTTGGTGGTACGAAGATTTATTTGATTACGGCGTATGTGGATACCGTGAATGGCTTGGAAGCGACAACAAGGCAAAATTCAGAAGGGTTGACCCGCAATGTGTAGTAACCAACTATTGCCGCAAATCTGACTTTAGCGACCTTATACACGCAGGGGAATTGATTGATGTGCCGCTGATTGAACTTGCTACCCTGACAGACAAAGAAGGGAATAAACTGTTTACAGAGGAACAGCTTACAGAGTTTGCCAATAGCCTTACGGGGCAGTTTGGTAACCCTAAAATGATGGGGGCGCAAAACACAATTATTAAGCCATACGACAAGTTTAAATGCAAAGTTCTTGACATTTGCTTTTACTCTTACAACGATTACGTTTACAGAAAAGGAAAAGATGAATATGGCAACAACGATTTCAGAAAAGCCGATTTTAACAGGGGCAAAAAGTCAGATAAGTATGACCGCAAAACAGTGCAGGTAATCTACAAATGCAAGTGGATAATTGGGACAGAACATTGCTACGATTGGGGGCTTGAAGAAGATAGAAAAACAACAAACAACCCAAAAACCAAAGCGTACACTTCTTTGCCGTACAAATTCTTTGCTTATAATTTCTATGAAATGAAAGCACAAGGATTTATGGAAAGACTTATCCCATACCTTGACGAATACCAGCTTACAATCCTGAAAATACAAAACTTCAAAAACAGGGCAGTGCCGTCCGGTTGGTGGATTGACCTTGATGCACTCGAAAACGTGGCATTGAGCAAGGGCGGCAAGAACATGACCCCAAAGGAACTACTGCAAATGTTTTTTGAAACAGGGGTATTGGTAGGTAGAAGTAAGGATGCCGCAGGTAATCCGCAAAGCCCTAATTGGAAGCCGGTTATACCTATTGAAAACACAGCGGCGAGTGAGTTGGCAATGTTTTATCAGGACTTAATCGCTATTGTCCAAAGGGTAGAGGCGGCAACAGGGTACAATGATATTACAAGCGGCACACCTAATCCCAAAACACTTGTGCCGGGGTACGAGACGGCAAACATGAGTACCAATGATGCGCTGTATCCAATGCAGTTTGCAGAAAACTATCTTACCGAATGTTTGGCTTCAGATGTATTATGCCGGATGCAGCAAGGGGTAAAGAAAGGATCAATAGAAGGGTATGCACCGTATGAGGGGGCATTAAATAAAAACACACTTACATTCATAAAAGTGTCGCCATCCATTGCCTCCCGTGACTACGGCATCATGCTGCAAGAAAAAACAACAGACGAACAAAAAATATGGCTGCTTCAGCAAATGCAGCAGGATATTGCTAACGGCTTCTTAGACGCTTCAGATGCCGTCACTTTGGTTAATAGCCATAACCCAAAACAGGCCCAACAAATTTGGGCATACAAAGTCAAAAAGAACAAAGACATAGCACAGCAAAACGAACTTGCAAAAATTGAAGCAAACAATCGTGGCGCAAGCGAGGCCGCAATGATGGCGGCACAACTCGAAGGACAGCAAAAGCAGGTGGAGTATGACTTTGAATTGCAGAAAGAGCAGATGAAGATAATGGCCGACCTGAAAAAAGAAGAAATGAGATTGCAGGCCGAACTTGCCATGAAGCAAATGGAATTAGGTATTAAGCAGCAGATGAATAGCGAAACGGCACAAGCCAAAATGCTTACCCAAGAATCCGCAAGTGAAGCCAAAGTCGTATCGCAGCAAATCGCATCTCAAACCCAAATCATATCCGATCAAATAACAGCGGAAGCCGCCATTGAAAAGCAAAGGTTGGCTAATAAAAAACCCGCTACACCTGCAAAAAAATAAAACACAATGAATACTCAAAAACTGGTAGAATTTCTTGAAAAAAACGGCAAGGAAGATTTTGTGAAAGCAAACGATTTTTTAAAGTCGCTATACCCTGTCCCAAAAGTCGGGGAAGTGCCGGGGTGGACAAGTCAGCCGGAAATGAAAAAAATGAGGGCATGGCTGAATGGGCTTGTTGATTCCCGGCAGATAGTAGTTAAGTCTAACACACACAATGACTTAGGAAGGACTTACTATGAAGGAGCGCAGCAGTATCAGCGGCATCATAACCTTGCTACCCTGAATTTGCACATAAAAATGGGACTGGACAAGTAGGGTAATTCGTTGCGATGCAAAATGTTAGGTAAAAATTTTTTGTGTATTTTCAAAATAGTAGTTAATTTCGGTTAACCAAATCATCTATGATAAAAAAGTTCTACAACACCGATTTGCCGGATACCGGCGGTGCTACTACAAGCGTAGCCGAAATGATGGCAAAACATGGTGTGATTAACAACACAGATACGCCGGTGGCAACGCCGGTTCCTGATAAGGAGGTAGTAGAAGAAACCCCCAAGCCCCCCGAAGTTACTCCCGCTGCGACAGCGACAGAAACTTCAAAAAGCGAGACGGTTCTTGAAACTCCCCCGCCAACACCGACAGAAGCCCCTAAAGCCGAAGTCGTACAACCAAATTGGCAGGAAGTTCTTAGAAATCAGCAACCCGATGACGTATTGAAGGAATTGGGTTACGATGAAAAAGCGGTAGGATTTTTAAAAGAGTTCAAAGACCTTGACCCTAAAATGCAAGCGTTTTTGAATGTTTGGAAATCCGGCGGCGACATCAAAGAGTATTTGCAGGAATTGACAACGGATTACAGTAAAATGAGTGCCGAGGACGTGATGCGACATCAGTTACGGCGAGAATATCCGAAAGCAAATCAGCAACAATTAGATGCGCTGTACAAAAGGGAAGTAGTTAAGGCTTACAGCCTTGATTCCGTTGACGATGACGAAGTAGAAGAAGGCAAAGCCTTGTTAGAGGCCAAAGCCGACAAATACCGGGAATCGTTTATGCAGGATCAGCAAGGTAAATTACTGCCAACCCCACCGTCTAAACCCGACAACTCCCAAGCTGAAGCACAAGCCGAAGCAGAAAGAGTGAAGCAATTTGAAGCGTTTAAGTCGCAAGTAACAGGGCATAGCCTGTATAGGGAAGTTGCCGCCGCCAAATCCTACTCCGTAGGTGAAGGTGACGAAAAATTCAATTTCCCGGTTGACCCACAAGACTTGCAAGATGTTCTTTTTACAGATAAATGGCAGGAAAATATGTTTGACAAAGAGGGGAAACCCAATGTTGAGCATCAACTACTGTTAGCGACTGTAAACAAATACGGCGCAAATTTCATAAAGGAACTCGCAAAGCACTTCAAATCAGTCGGCGGCCAAAAGGCAATCGAACCCATAGAAAACGCTTCAAAACCAGATGGCGGAACCCCCGCTAAGTCAGATGCGCCGCCAGCAAGTCCGGCGGAAGCAATGGCAAGGTTTGGCGTACTTCGTTAATACAGTCGTTGGGTTGAAAAGCAAACAAATATTGTTTAAATTTTCAACTCAAATAAAATGGCAGTAACACAAGGTGCAGTCAATAAGTCGTATGTATCGGCTATTGACTTTTTAGATCAAAGGGACATAGACCCTAATATCTATGACCAGTCCCGTGACCGGGCTTTCACCGATATTATGAAGATTGTAAACAGGTACAAACCTGCAACAATGTTCTACTATCACAACTTCGTGAACCAAGACGTTTATGAAGTAGGTAATATCAGTGCCGTGACTTCAACAGGTTTGGCGCAAATCCAATTTACACTTGATTCGGCTTCTACCTTCCCCCGTGTAGGTGACCTGATTCAGACTTCCAACAGCAACAACGTTGGTAAGCAAGGACGGGTTCAGGCCGTAACATTCGGTTCCGGTACAGCTACCATTACTGTCCGTTCAGTAGGCGGCAACTCCGCACCGATGTATGCAACCATAGGTGACAAGGTGCAGTTTGGTTCAAACGCTTTTGCGGAAAAATCAACAGCCCCGACCAACCGCCGGTATTCGCTGACCAAGTATTACAACAACATTCAAATCTTCAGGGAAGTAGATGAAATCACCGATGTACAGAAGGTGGCTAAAATCGAAGTGAACGTAGGCGGTGACTACCATATCCTGCCATACCAAACCGTACAGAAAGCCATCAAATTCAATGGTGATATTTCAGTACAAATGCTTTCCGGTGTGCAGTCAACTACACTGTTCAATGATTCAAACCCGTTCCTTGCCGACCCTTCAAGCGGTCTGCCTATCCAAACAACAGGTGGATTGGATTGGTACGTTACTACCTACGGTATTAGCGATACTGCCGCTTCGCTGGGTACGTTTGGCTTCACCGAACTGGACGAAATCATTGACAACTTCATTGGTAACAAAGCACCAAACGACCAAATGGTAATTTGCGGTAGCCGTTCCTATGCAGTTGTAAGCAAATTCCTGAAAAACCTCGCATCAAGCGGCGTGACTTCAGTAAGGCTTAACATTGATGGCCGCACTTTGGATTTTGAAGTAGAGCAGTTGAAGTATCGTGGATGGACATTTGACTTTGTTCATGTGCCTATCTTCGATCATCCGCAGTTGTTCAGCTCCACTTTGAGGGCTGACATCAACGGAAGCCTTTACTTCATCCCTAAAGGTCAGGTAGATACAGTTGACAATGGCCGCCAGCCGTATCTGCAAATCAGGCACACACCAACTCCGTTTACCGGAAGTTCTGCCAACAAATCTGCTAACGGTATCGTTACAGAATGGAGAACAGGTGC
>ERZ869907.38-NODE-38-length-48994-cov-6.922557_pt1 | contig 48994 bp, 83 predicted proteins | sample MGYA00579309_ERZ869907 | MGnify/ENA primary metagenome ERZ869907 (study PRJEB32216, sample SAMN09231814) | wastewater metagenome | place: USA: Maryland | collected 2016-07-30 | study: EMG produced TPA metagenomics assembly of the PRJNA472060 data set (Reclaimed water... | reverse complement strand
TGAGGTTCTTGAGCGTGTCGGCGGCTGACTTGGCATATTCGACGATCTTGTACAGGGCCTTATTGGCAACGTCGAACTTGACGGCAATACTTCCAATGGCATCGGGAAGGAACACGAGGAAATTCGTGAACATCCCCGAGCCGAAGATGTTGTACATATTCTGCTGAAGTTCCCATTGGAGCTTGAGCCAGTACGTCACATCGGTTTGCTTTTGCGGACCCTTGAAGAGTTGCAGGACAGAGGTAATGCCCGAGACGATGGAGCCGATGGAACCGAGGGACGACAGAAGCCCGCCGGCCAGCTTCCCGGCGGTGTTGGCAAGCCCGCCGAGTGAACCGCCGATGCTCTTGGCGATTGACGCCCCGGCATCAACGGCCCCGGAGATGAGCTTCTTGACGAACTTGAGCGTCCACTCCGCGATCATCTCGCCGATCATGCGAAAGAAGGCGTTCTTGATATCGCCCCAGAGCCCGAGCATGAAGTCCTTGAACGTCAGCGCCCCGGAAAGCCATGACTGAATCGTGTTCCCGAATCCCATAGCGATATCGTTGAACAGGCCGGCGAAGTAATCGCGGGTCTCCGCAATGGCAGGCTCAGCCGCCGCCGGGATATCCGGGAAGTGGTCCGACATATCGATCAGCGCCGGGGTGAAGTCGTCAATGAGGCCCTTGAGGCTTCTGGTTTTCGGCAGAACCTCAAGGCTGATGGTTCTCGCCATGTTTGCCAGGGCAAGATGTGCGGCGTTTGCGGCCGGAACCAGAACCTCATCAATGATGCGGGCCGTGGTTGCCAATGGAGGATTAAGGCTCTCGTGAGCCTTTCTCTGCTGATCGACGACGGCGGCATGTTCCTTACCGACCTTGACCAGCGCTTCTTGCAGAGCCTTGCCCTCGGTCCCCCGCTTGATCGCCATAGCTAGGGCGGCGTTATTCTCGTCGTATTTCAGGGAGAGCTGATGGAACTCGGCCCTCGTAAGGCCGGCCGCGTCCGCAACATCGCGGAGCTTTTGGCCGAGCTTTTGGTTCGACTCGAATGCCGCAAAGTCCGCATCGACGGCCTCGTTCTTGGCATTTGTCAGCCGCGTCACGGTATCATAGGCGACAGCCGCCGCCGCGACGAGCGCGGTCAGCCCGGCTACGGACGCGGCAAGGGCCGCCGTCGAGAGTTGCAATGCCGCCGCCAATCCCTGCCATCCCTTGATGAGACCGGGGAGCATCATAAGCATCGGCCCGAGGACCGTCATAACGCTCCCGAGTCCAAGGGCCGTTGTCCCAAGGACCCGCGTTAAATCCTCGTGGGTTTTTGTCCAGGCGATTATCTTGGTAATGGTCGCCGTCGCCCCGTCGACAAGGCTCTTCACGACGGGCATAAGGGCATTCCCGATCTGAACCCCGACGCCCTGTAGGCCGCCCTTGAGTTCGGTAAGCGAGTCATTGAATTCGTCGCAAGCCTTGGCCGATTCTTTGGAGAAGACAAGGCCGAGCTTTCGGGCCGCATCAGCCTCTTTCTCAAGCCCAGCCCTCCCGAGGTTCAGCATGGGAATCAGGTCGATGCCCGATTTCCCGAAAAGCCTCATGGAAAGCGCGGACTTCTCGGCCCCGTCCGGCATGGCCTTGAACCTGTCCGCCACTTCAAGCATAACATCGTTGAGGGGCCGGAGCTTCCCCGTCGAATCGGTATAGGCGACCCCTATCTTGTCGAAGGCTTCTTTGGACGTAGCGAGGCCGTCATTGGCATCAAACATGGCTCGGGACAGGCCCTTCATTCCCGTTGCAAAGCCTTCCAAAGACGAACCGCTCTTGTCGGCCGCGAGCTTGAAAGACGAAAGAAGTTCAGCCGAGATTCCTGTGCGCTGAGAAAGATCGTTTATTTCATCGCCGAGGTTTGCCGTCTTTACGATCATCGCCCCGAAGCTGGCGACGATAGCGGCCCCGGCAACGGCGACGGCCTTGCCCATATTCTTGAATCCCTGCTCGTTTCGCAGGACATAGCCGGAGAGGGTTTTCTGGTCGCCCTTGATGCGGTCGATAGACTGCTCCCATTGCTTTGAGTTCAGTTCCAGGCGGGCGACAATACTTCCCGCATCGAATCCTGGCATTTATCCTCTCCCTATCTCTTGCAGGCGTTTCCACTTGTCCCGAATCGTCTGTTCCGATTCCTGCCTCTGCAATTCGGGCCGTTCGCGCAGACCTCTCACGTAGCGGCTATATGCGTCCGCGTCCGCGTGCTGTGCGTATCTCACCGCATCGGCCATGCTTGCCTCCCGCGCATCGTTCATCCGCATCGCCTCGACAACCCAAAATTGCAGTTCTCGGGGCTCCATCTCCGCGAAGTCTGAAATGTGGAACAGCCCGGGGAACGCCGCAGAGATTACGGCGCAGTCACGTCCCCAGGCTTCGGCGCGTTTTTTTCTTCCGCCTCCGCCTCGGTCTCGGCTTCGGGCTTCTCGCGCAACATCGACTTCCCGACAATCTCCATCAGCTCATTGAGTTGGCTGACGTCCAGCTCGTCGAGAACCTCAGCGGGGGCATCGACGGCAAGGTGCACCTGATCGTAGAGCAGTTCCATGCGCTCGAAGCCGTCCGTCGTCGCGTCAGCCGCCTTTTGATATTCCCGGAGCTGGCGGAACCTCGAACGGTTCAGGGGCCGGAGCTTGTACTTCTGCCCGCCGATTTCGACCTCGGCGGGCAGATACAGATTGAGCTTATAGTCCATGATTCAGCCCCCTCACGACGCAGGGCCCATTCTCCAAATCTCGCCGACCTGACCGGACGTATCGTCGGGGAAAGCGCGGAACGTGACGTTGATAATCCGCTGGCCGCTGTTATCGTAGCCGAACTCAACGGCCGCGACGGGATACGCCTTGTGAACGTGGAGCCATTCGGTAGTCGTGGCCGAAGCCGTGTTGTTCACGAGCGGCTTGAGGATCAGCTCCTCGGCGTTAGCGAACATCTGGTCGCCGACGGTGTTGACGACCTTGAGGTTCGAGCCTCCGGCAGTTGAGGACGTAATCATGGCCTCGAGCTGTGTGAGCGACGAGCGCGTGAACTTGCATTCGACTGTCACGATCCGTCCGGTGAAGACTGCGTCGACAGGCGTGTCCCCGTGCCCGTCTTCCTTGATGTCAACCGAGTGAACCTCTTCCTTGAAGACGACCCCGCCGAGGGTCGGCCCGAGGTCATCACTGCCCCATGAAACTTGACAGGGGCCTAAATCGCCAGTGGGAAGCGCCATTTTTGGCCTCCATTGATTTGAGATTTCCGCAGGCGGGATGGCCCCCTGACGGATTAGAGACTAGGGAATGAAAACGCGGCTAGAGCTAGACAGCCCTGACGCGCAAGATGTAGTTCGTACTCCACTCGTGCAGGCCCTTCTCGTCCTGGCCGATATAGGCCGGATAAGCCTGGGCCTCAGCGGTTTCAAGATAATATGCGTCGCCCGAAGTGATGACGGGGAGCGTCCAGCCCGCCGCGCCGTGAAGTAGCGCATGAATGAGCATGGCGTCCTCTCGGGCGTTCATGTAGGTCTCGCCCCGGCTCAGGACTTGGAGCGCCCAGTCGACCTTATCGGGGAGGTCGAAATACTCAACGCCGCCTGAGCGTTCGAGAAGTACGGTGCATCGGGCCTGTGCCTCTTGTGGGCGATGGCCGACGAACAGGTCCGTACCGATAACGAGGGCGGTATGATCTTCAATAAACTGGGCAACTTCCTGTATCATTTCGCCGCTCCTAGCTTTGCCATACGAGCCTTTATAGAGTCTCGAACGATGCCAATGTAATCCTTCATAAAGCGGACAAGTTTAGATTCAACATATTTCGGACCAGAACCGGGTTCTGTAAACACAACGGGCTTGCCTGACACGGGCCCAACCTCCTCCTCGTGGCGGCGGGCCGCATAGGGCATCTTGAATGTCAATTCGCCAACGATGGAAGCGCCAACATCTTTAGTCTCCCTTGAGACCTCGGCTCGCAGAATTCCTTCTTTTTTCGGAACAGTCGGAGATACGTTCAGCGCATCCTGGTAGAGTTGGTCGATGGCATCCTTGACGCCCTGCTTTGTAGCATCCGGGGCCTCGTTGATGGCGAACTCCAGGAATTTCTTGTCGAAGTCCGTAAAATCCATCTTGAAGATCGCTTCGTTGCTCATGCCACGAATACCTCTATGTGCGTAGCCGAAAAGTCCTTTTGCTTGACGATGTTCAGGATGACGTGGTCCGCGCCATCGAAGTTCATCTTGTCCTCATGTGTTATCGTGAGCGTCGCGGGGCAGTAGATCATAGCGGAGCTGACAACCTGTTCCCCGGCGAAGTTGCGCACGAGCCGAGTCTTGCGCTCAATGTAGCCGTTGAACGAGACGCTTGTCGTCGCCAGCGGTTCGCCCCACTTGTCATAGCCGTTGTGTCTGACGAGCGTTATTGCATCGACAAAATACGCATTTATCATTTACCTAGCCTCGTCTCCTGACGTATGCCATCGCAATCTCCGAGGTCGGCGCGATATTATGACCGCAATTCGGATGAATCGGGGGGGTCACGTCATCTGTCAACATCGGATATTCGGTACTCTCTCCAGATATGGAAAACACTTGCCCCTCAAGCTCTGCGCATTCATCGCAAGGGTTTGAATGCGTGGAGAACACGACAAGATCATTGTCATATTCCCGGCATTCTTCCTTGGTCGCCTCGGTCGATGCCTCTATCATCCGCGTTCTTGCCACGAGCTCCGAATAGTCGCGCACGTTGTACATGCGCGTCCCGATCTTGATGTAGTTCCCGTCGGCAAGGTTCCGCTTAAGCCAGTCCATAATCGCCCGAGACACCGTTCCCCGCGACTTGTTCTTGGCAATGGCGTTTGCCACAAGCGTCCCGACGAACTCGTCGCCCACAGCCCCAAGTACACTCTCGGGCCTGAACTCCTGGACCTGGGCGAGACTTGCGCTATGCCGTCTCAAGCCTTCGATGTACTGGCCGACGAGGAGCTTCATCGCCGCCGTTGCCTTCATGTAATCCTTGAGCGTCGCGTCGCCTAACTGCTCAATAGTCCGGGCGTGACGTCGCCTATCGAACCGCTTGTCCCGCTTCGCCCCGATCATCTCCAGGCGATTTAGGGCCTTGCCTTGCGCATCCTGATATCGCGCTTTGATAGCCCGCGTAGCCCAACGTGCCGCATAGACAGAGAGCGCATCGATGGACGCTATGAGATCGCGCTTGACCTTCCCGGCCCGGACCTCCGAGAACTCGCCAACGTCGAGCGAACCGAGGCCCCGGCGCATCTCAGCCTGGACCGCGCCGAACGCCTTGACTATCTCGGACGTGCGGCCTGTCACAGCGTCATGTCCTCGTCGTCCTCGTCGCGTTCAACTTCCTGAGCGTAGAACTCGTCGCCAGCCGTGGAGAAGTCCTCAAGTATCCCGGCGACGATGGGCGGGATGGGGATATCGGAGAGCTTGCCCTCGGCGTACTTTTCCTTGACGATCCCGGCCTCCGTGACGCCCTGGGCCTGTATCCCCTTCCGCCTATCCTCATCGGCGGCATGAACGGCCAGATAATAGGCCATCTCCGCCTGCGCTTTCTTGAGGATGATAAGCTCAGCCGCCGTAGCGTCCGCGTATGCGGGAACATCGAACAGACCCGAGTAGAATATGCGGTTATATGCCTGTGTCAGCACCTTCGACTTCTGCGTATCGCCGCTCCCGGCAAGCGCGTCCCATGCCGTCGTTATGAGCCGCTCGTCCTCAAAGTAGCTGTCGGCCTCGGCTATCGTCGCCATCCATCCGATTGCTGGCATGGGTTTCTCCTATCCCTTTTTCCGCTTGAGAACATAAGTCCTGATATCCGTTCTCCCGATCAGCGTCTCGTCCCGCAAGTCCTCGACAATCTCATATCCGCATATATGCATGAGGTTCTTGAATTGGCTCGGGAAGAAGTGCCATGCGTGTTCGCCGGGCTTAAAGTGCTTCGAGGTCATCATGTGCTTCGGCGTGTAGAAGATCGGGGTCGAGACGAACATGATCTGATCGCCGAACCGCTCAATGAGCCGTATCGGGTCTTCGATATGCTCAAGGCTATCGAAGAACGTCACCCCGACTATCCCCCGCTTCTTGAAGTCGCCCCTGTAGGGATTGAACCAGAGCTTGCGCTTCTTCAGGATTGCTACGGCGTAGGGATTAATGTCGTATCCCAGGCAGTTGCCGTGGAGCTTCAGGAACGTCCCGGCGCCTATCCCGATATCTAGGAGCCGCCCCTCGCCACAATACCGCCGCACAAGGGCCAGCCGAAAGGCGTTCAACTTCTGTGCCATCGGGCTTTTGTCCCGGTCGGCCAGGTACAGGTAGCACGACTTGTTATATATCTTCAGGTTCCATTCGAGCGTCGATCCGGGCGTTTCCCCGGATATAAAAATGTCCCTGTCGTCATAGTCGTCAGGCATTGAGAAACCGCTTGACGCGCTCGAACACAAGCTGAGGCTTCGATTCCGGGCCGTAGGGGATCCCCGCATAGGTATCCGAGTTCCTGGACCACGGCGGGAGCCACGAGTACATGAAGCACTTGTCATAAATGCCGTGCTCAGACACGCCGCGAATCGGCCAGAAGATCGCCGTCGGCGTGTGGAAGTGGCAGGCCAGCATCCCGAGGCCCGATGAAAAACCGAGGTACAGGTCAGCCTCGCGCAGTATCGCAAGCGTATGCATGATGGGCGTCTTGCCCGTGAGGTCGATGATGAGGTTGTCCGTATCGAGCTTCTTCAACTCGTCCGTATAGCTCCGGTCGAACTCCATGCCGACGAGAACGACGCGGCACCCGTTCGTCCGATGGAACATCTTGACGAGTTCCATCCAGTCGCCCATCGTCCAATCGCTTTTCGCCCAGCTGTGATTCCCGCCCTTGGACGAGGTATAGATGACGACGAGTCGCCCGCCCGCTCGCTTGCGAAGCTCGTCAACCTGGGTGTCGTATTCGTCGAGGCCCGTTATCTCTAGGTTCCAGTTGACTTCATAGCCGGGGATGACGTCCTCAAGTGGGACGCCGAGTTCGAGCTGTGAGCCGTATTCCATCATGTAGTCAAGCCCGCCCTTGTTGATGTAGAGCGGATGCCCATGACCTCCGGCCAGGAAGAACGAGAACGGGAGCCGATTCTGAATCAGCCGCACGTCATCGACGCAAGGAAGGTGCTTCAGGAAAGTCGACGTATATCCCCAGTCCTCGCGGAACGTGGCGATCAGCTTGTCGATGCCGTTCTTTTCCTTGAACGACTCGAAAATATAGGCGGGCCATAGCACGTCTCCGATCCCCGGAGGGAATCCTACCGTCGCCTCCTTGAGCTTGAGCGGGCGCGCCCGGAACGCCTCGAACCTCTCTATGATCTCGACCTCGGGTATCTCTTTGTTGCAATCGTGATCCATGAGAAAGCAATTGCAGAAGGGCGACGGCGCGACGTACTCTAGGTTATCGGTTCCCATGTTCGGGTCGGCCACATAATCAGGTCCGGCATGACCGCCGAATATGGCGAACGCCTTTGCGCGGACGGCGATAGCCGACTGGAGCATCATCCCCGGGCCCGTGATCGTCATGTCCGCGATCTTGAGCAGGCCAAGGATCGTCGTCATGGACAGTTCGCCCTTATGGAATGCCGCGTCTATCCCGGTGAGCTTGCCGTCGAGCGTTTCGTCCTTGCCGTCGATATCGGCGATGCTCAGAAAGAAATACTCGTCCTTGTAGCGGTCGATGAGGAGTTGGATGTACTCGGCCTTGGGATTGCGGGATGAGCAGGCCCATTCCTTGCGGATAGTTGGCGGGCGGACGAGACAGAGCTTCTTGCCATTGAGCGCAAGTCCGGCCATAACCTTTCGGGCCGCCGCTATCCACTCGCGCTTGACCGGGAGCATGAAGGAATATCGTTCCTTGGGGATGCCCGCGCCTTGCCTTATGTCCTCGAACACGCTGACGGGCTCAGCCGGAGCAGGAACCTCGACATGGCTCCCCTGCTCCTCGAAAAAGAATCGGCTCCCTACGCGAACATGCCGCCTCATCCCGATCTGCTCAGGGATGCCGTCCGGCTTCTGGACGAACATCCCGCTCGGCACCCGCGCAAGGTGCTTTGATGGTGTCCTGTGTCCCGTCCCGGCGTCAACGTCGTCAGGATAGACGAACTTGATATTAGGGATATCCCAGTAGAACTCGGGGATAGGCGTCTTGAGATAAACGGTGTCGTACTTCTCGGCCAGATCCTTGATGACGGGACGCTGATTCAGATTGTCGCCAAATCCATAGCATCCGCGAAAGAAGATGGCCGGACCGATCCTGGCAGGCGCTTCCTCGGCAACTGCCGTCGCCTTGGGCTTCCCGTCGTCAACGTGCTTGCGGCTCAGGGATTCCCATTGTCCGCCAGCCGGAGCCTGTGCGCGGGCCTCGCGCCGAGCCTTGAGGATATCAAGCCGTTTCGGTTTCGCGGATATGTCCCGCGTCGTTATCATTGCCATGCTGACCTTCTCCTCAGTTCATCGAATCTGGCGATGACCTTTTCAGGCGGTATCTCCTTGTTGCACGCATGGTCGCCGCGCCTGCAATCGCAGAAAGGCTCCGGTGCTACGTATGCGAACCTGTCAAGCCCCATCGATGCATCGATAATCCGCTCCGGCTTTGCACACCCGCCGAAGATCGTGAAGCACTTGACACGCTCAGCTATCGCCGCAACCATCGTCCAGGTCGGCCCCGTGAGGACCATTTCGGATAGCTTGATGAGCCCGAATATCGTCGTCAGCGGCAGTTCCCCGTGGTGGAACTCGGCATCGATTCCCTTGAGTTCGCCGTCTAGCCATTCGACGCCGGGCTCTAGGTCAGCGAAACTCAGATAGAAGTAATCGTCCCGGTAGGTGTCAATGATCCTCTGCATGTGCGCGGCCTTCGGATTCCTCGAGGCGTTGTACCATTCCTTGCGGACCGTCGACGGTCGGACAAGGCAGAGGCGCTTCCCCTTCATGTCGAGCCGCGCCAGCACCGCCCACGCCGCCCTGATCCACTCAGCCTTGACCATGAACGAGAAGTCGAACTGGTCAATCGTCACGCCGGACTGTTGCCTCAGCCAATCGACGTGGCAGACGTTCATCCCGAGGTTCCACTTGTACCGCCAGCCTAGAGACTGCAGGAGCGGGGGCCGCGGCGAGAACGTCGAACGCGGGAGACTCGCCAGATACTTCCGCTGTGTCCTGAGATTGACGCTCCCCGGCTCGACAAACCGCACGTTCGGGATGTCCCAGTAAATGTCCGGGCACGTCGTTTGCAGATAGACGGTATCGAACCTCCGGGCCAGCACCTTGAGGATGGCCCGCTGATAGAGGTTGTCGCCGAACCCGAGTGCCGTTGCGAAGAAGCCGCCCCGCTTGCCGGACTTGATTTCGTCGATCTTCCCGAAAGCGAATGACCGGATCGCGCTCTCGGGATTCAGGTTGATGACCCGCGTATCCGTCTTGTTGATGAGCGCCGCCAGCGCGTCGAAGTCCTTGACGAATCCCGCCAGGACACGGTCCGCCGTCGGCACCCCTTCATATCCGTCGTGGAAGTGCGATGCGCCCTCGCGCTTATTGCAATCGAACCCCAGGAGATAAATCGGATTCGCGCCCAGGCAATAGGCTAATCCTATCGCCCCGACGCCGGAGTTATTGCCGTGATAGAGGCCGCCCCCGATGGAGCCGGAGAGTCCTGTCCTTCCGGCCTGTCGGACCGAGATGACGCTCCGCTCTACGGGATAGCCGCTCATGTTGAGATATACCTTGCGGCCCGGAAACGACTGCCAGCCTTCCTCGCCCTGGACCCGCTTGTAATAGCGGTTGTCCATGAAGAAGTGAATGTCCGCAAACGGGACAGATTCGTATGCGCGATTGATGGCGATGATGCGCCCCTTCCCGCGTAGGCGATTGAAGTCGAATCCCTTGAGAGACGCCCCGCCGCCGATGATGAAGCACGGTTCGCCCGCCCACTCCCCGTCGCGTATGCCGCTGACGAGAACCGGGGCGGCACCCGATATCCCTAACCTGGCCTCGCGGCGGGCCTTCAGCACCGCTAATCGTTTATTCGGGAGGTCATGCGTTGTTATCATTGCCAAGGAAAAGTGCCCTTGTTCACCTGATTGATTACCATTGAATAGGCCGAATTTCGCGTTGAGAGGCCCGTAGGGACATTTTTATTGATTAGTGCGGTAAATCTCCCTCATGGGAATGGAAAAGACGAGGGAGGGGCCCCTCATGAGCCGGAGGCACTTGGAAAGCGTCTCGGCCCCTCCCCGCATCTGCTTTGTCTAGGGAACAAGCCTCCCGTGGCCTTTACGCGAACGCTATTCTGGCGACCTGGTCCGTGTCGCCGACCGCGCCTCCGTAGCGCATCCAGCCGGCCGCCGCGTCCGTATACGACAGCATGTCGAAGTTGGCAAACATGGTCAGGTCCATCCTGTAGCCCGCGACGAGTTTGTTCTTGGGGAGAATGACCCAGGCATAAGAGGAGCTTGAGAGCATGGTGGTGGTGATGGGAACGAAGCGATAGTTGGCGAGGCTTCCGCTCCCGCCGAACGCCTGCTGCTGGAGGTTGAGGGCAAGGCGGACCCGGCCCCTGAGCTGTTCGGGGCAGAGGATAATGAACTGCGCGTTCTGCGAGGAGACGCCGTAGCCCTTTCCGGCGACGGCGAGGAGGATCTGCTGTGCGGCCGCGTTGAACGTCTGGATGTCCCGGTTGGCCGTGTAGGTGTCGGCCGTGTTGGGGAGCGTGGAGGGAACGGGATTCTGCCATGCGACGGCTCCGGTAGCGCCGACCGCCTCGATCAGGGCATAGAACACCTCGGCCCGCTTTGCATACGCCTTGTTCCGGAACTCGATGGCGTTGTCCTCGATGGTCCAGTATTCCTGGTCATCGAACAGCTGCCTGTGCCAGCCGAGCGCCCCGCCGTAGAAGTCGAAGTAGACGTGTGCCTTCGAGCCCCACATCTTGTGGACGAGGAGCTTCCCGCCGATGGGAATCTTGTCGAAGGTGAGCCCGCTCTCGACGTCCAGGATATCGAACCCGTTTCGATTCGAGCCCGAGAAGTCCTGCACCTTGAAAATCTGTTCGTAGCCGTTGTCGTACTCGGTCGTCAGGTGGTACTTGTCGAGCACCTGGAGGACAGAGGTCGGGAAGTCCTGCGGCGATCCGAACTCCTGGATCTTGGCGAGCGTGCTCTTGATCTCGGGATTGCGGTCGGGTTCCGAGAGGAACTTACCGAGGTTCTTGACGAGGAGGCTCTTGTGGTCGGGGTTCGAATAGTCGAACTTGTTCCAGTCCTTGATGAGTAAGCCTTTCATGTCATCCTCCTCAGCTCACCGTCACATGAGCGCCGTCGAGGTCGATCAGCACTTCGGTGTCGTCGACGGCGGCGTCCACGAGGCAGATGCCGCACATATAGTTCGAGCCGGAGTCGTTGTTCATTTCCTCGTCGGCGTGGTCGAAGTAGACCTTGTCTCCGGCGGTGAACTCGCCAGCCCCGGTCGTGACGCTCTTGGGAGCCAGAACCTTTTCGGCGTGATAGCAGAACGCCACTTCCTCATCGGCGTCGGCATCCTGCATGTAGAATCCGACCGTGTCTTCGATGAGATCCCATTGACCCGCCGTGACGCCCCCCGAGGGAGCCGTCGCGGTAAACGACCGCCAATCGCCGTTAGGCGCGGCAGTCCTCAGTTTCATGCCCGTTTCGGCCATGATGTTTCTCCTGTGTTATTTGGATTCGTCCTTCAATGCGTCGGGAGTGAGTTCGTCTTCGAGGGATGAGACTCCAGGCTTCCCCGCCCCAACCCCAGGCTTCCCCGCCTCGGCAGGCTTGATGCCGTAGAGGTCGTGGAAAGTCTTGAGTTCGTCGAGCTGTGCGTCGAGGAACGTGTTCAGGTCGCCCGCAAGCGATTCCTCGCTCTTGGGGTCGAACTTGTCCGCGTGCTTCAGCACGAACGCCGCCTGCTTCTCGTCGAGCTTGCGCTTTTCGATAGCAGGCTTCAGGGCTTCGGCGGCCTTGGTCTTGAGCAGACCCCGCGAGGCCGCGTCGAGCTTGGCCTGTAGAGCCTGCTTCTCCTGCTCGAGCTTCGCCTTCTCAGCCTCGAGCTTCGCGGATTGCCGCGTCTCGAATCCTTCCTCATTCCGGCGCTTCTCTCGAATGACTTCCTGGACAAGGGAGTCATCGGACATCTCCTTGGGGCCGAACAGGTCCGAAGGGCTCAGTTTCGCGTCTCGAATGGCTTGACGGAGTTCGTCTTTAGTCATCGGTTTGGTCTCCTTGTGGGGTTTCTCGAGGCTCATGTCGGCGGCAAACTCTTGGAGCGATGCCAAGAGAGATGCGCCGGCGAACCCCGGCTTATTGATCTGACTATTGCCGAGTGCAATAGCCGTGATATCCTCTACGTCAACCTCGACAGCGCGGGCGTTCGGGCTGACGTTTTCGGGCAGTACGATATCGGCCTCCATCGAGGCCACGTCGAGCGGCATGTCCCGGTACGGGGGATAGATGTACATGACGGCGATGGACGAGAGCCGCCCGGCCACTTCGGAGAGCGCCTTGCCGACAACCTCGCCGATGGGCTTCCGGCCCTCATGGTCATTGGTCATCTCATGGAGGTGAAAGACTTTCGTCCCGACGGCAAGCCTTTCCGTAATGTTCGCAATCGCTGAACGCGCCCACTTCTTGATGACCTTCCCGATACCGACAACCTTGCCCTCGGATTCGCCCTCGTGCCCTATGACATAGGCGCGGAACTCGGGCTTGTCGTCAGTCTTGCGGACGCGCTTGTATGCGGACGCGGACACGTGCTCAAGCACCTCATCGGATGCCATCTCCTGAAGTTCGCCCGCGATGCGTATGTGCAACATCCCGTCCCCCTATTCGCTTTTCTTGCTCTTGCCCTTCCCGGCCTTGTTCACGGCGGGATTCGATGCGCTGTGATCCTCAACGTCGCGCTCGTCGTGCGTGGTGATCATCTTGCTGAGGTCAGCCCCCCGCGTGACGGGCTCCGATACCTTGGTAGCTATCTGCTCCGTCGTCCTGATGTCGAGCTTCCGCGGCTCGACCTTCGCCGGATTGATATGGTCGTTTGTGGTTATCATCTGTTCCCCTTGCCGAATGGATTCCCGTTGCCCTGCTCGTCGCCCTCGTCCTCGTCGTTCCCCTGCTCCTTGGCAAGCTCCTTGGCCTTCTCGAACGCCTCTTCATCGGCCTGGGCCTTGGCTTCCATTTCCTTTCCGACATCGATGCCGGGGATTTGCTTCAGCAGGGTTTCGATGCTGATTGCGCTTTCCCGATAGAGGGCAAGCCATGTCGAGACGATGCGGTCCCAGTTCTCTTTCGTAATCATCGGGATGCTCACGACGATCTTGTCCGGGTCGAGCGGCGTCTTCTTATCGATGGCGTTGCTCATCCGCATAGCCTTGCCGATAAGCTCCTGATAGCAGGCCCGCCATATCTCGCGCTCCTTGGACGTGCTCATGGCGATAAGCTCAAGGAGCCCTTCATTCGCCGCGCCGTACTTCGTCGTCAGCTCGGGAGCGCCGAGGAAGTGGATGGGGACGCCCGTCGTCCCGGAGATGAGCTTCATCAGCGTGATGATCTCGGCCTCGATAGCGGCCTGGCCCTCCGAGGACGGTTGCTTATAATCGAACTGGGCCGTTGACGCGAAAGCCTTACCGATCTTCCAGTTCAGGTTCTTGATGGCGTCATTTATCTTCGATGCCTGATTCGGGTCGGCGCACATGAAGTAGGGCGTCGGGGCCGCGTAGAGGCGGTTTATCTCCCGCCAATCCCTGAGCGCTTTGTCCAGGTTCTCGATCTGCGTCAGGCACTTGGCGACGCGGGGCATCGTCTCGTTGGGGATATCGAGCCGCCCTGCGAATCGCTTATAGACGCAAACATCGGGCGTGAGCGTGATCTTGGGCTTTCCCGATGGCGTATATTCGACCCGCTCGACCAGGAGGTAATCTTCAGCGTCGGTGAAGACCTTGTACTTGTTCGTCGTCCAGGAGATCCACCTGATGCCGATGTCTGTATAGGGCGGCGCTTCCTCGCCTTCCTTGGACTCGATGGGGAATAGCTTGATGAGCGTCTTTCCCTCTATCTCGGCCTCGCGTGCCAAGTCCTGCACAAGCTCATGGTCAAGCTCGTTTCTGTCGATGAACCGCTCGGCGAACTCAAGCTCCGCATCGCCGTTGCCCTCGCCCTCGACCTTCTCAACCTTGATGCCCTGGCCCACGGTGTAGGCGGCGCGAAGATCGACGATGCTCCCTACCTGAAGGTTCCCCCAGTCGGCCCCGCCCTGGTACTTCTTTGCGACCTCGATGACGGCGGGCTCGTACTCCTTGTAGCGGTTCCCGGTATAGCTTGCCTCGCTCTCCTGGACGGCGAGGATGTTGTCGACAATAAGTTCCTGCGTCTTGAGGAGCCGACGATTCTCCGCGATGAGTGCGCGGATTTCCCTTGACCTTCCGAATAGTGGTGCCATGTTTACCGTCCGTTAAAAGACAGATTTGTCGGAGATATACAGCCCGCCCATGTCGCCGATATCGCCAGCAAAGGCGTATATCATCGCCTCGGCCCTATCGGGGCTCTTGATGCCCTTCTTTTTCATTTCGTCTTTGGGCGTGATTTCAAGTTGTCCCGATGAACTCACCCGATATGTGCATGAGGTGAGTTGCGCCTTGAGTTCAAGATCATCGGGGAGTGCAATCGTCCCATCGACCAGCCGTTCCCTGAATCCCCAGTAAATCTCAGCCTTGATATTCTTGAACCTGTCTGGATTGCTCGACTTCCCCCCGCCGTGGAACTCGTTAACGTCGTGCTTCAGTTCCCGCAAGCGGTCAACGACACCGCTTCCCATTCCGTCGGCATCAACGTTCAGGGAGTCGATAGGGGCGTTCTCTGTTTTGGCCCGGGCCACAAGCCCCGTGATGACCATGAGGTCATTCGTCCGAATATGAAGCTCTGCCCCGTCAATCTTCGGGAAGCTCCCAACCGACCCGCGCCGTAGGGCGACAACGCTTTCGTCGCCGCCAAGAGACCTTGCAACGTCAACGCCTAACGCCCTCGGCGAACCAGGCTCAATCGTTCTCTCGCAAGCCGCTTGAATGGCCTTGTAGGGGAATACATTATTTGTCCCCTCGAACGCTGACCAATCGCCTTCAAGGAACCGCCTCTGCCAATCCTCTGGAAAAAGCTCTTTCAGCCTATCGACGTATCCGGCCGGGAGATCCGGGTTGTCTCGGGGTAGGGCCGGGATGAACCGATGGTCCGGCAACTTCTGGTCGATGAACCGTTGCTTGAGCCATCCCGGATCAGGGTTTGAGGCCAGGAGCCCGAAGTATCGAATGCCCGGCAACTGCAACCTGAGCCGCGAACCGAGCATGAGAAAGAACGCCTCAGTAGTCTCCGAGGCTTCGTCGATGGCAAACCATCCAAGCTCCATGCTCTTGAGCTTGTCGATGGCATTGAGGTCATCGCCCAGGCCGCCGTAATAGATGACCGATCCATTCGTCAGAAGATACAGGTGATCCGTCTGATGATGGCGCTCAACCAACCCCGCCTGTCGCAACAGTAGGTCAAGGGTCAAGCCCGTTGACCTCTTGAACGACGTCAGCTCATGTCGACAGATATAGCCGCGGTTGCCAGGGTAATCGCAGGACAGCGCGATCGCTTCGGCACAGAGCGCCCATGTTTTCCCGCCGCCCATCGCCCCGCCGTAGAGCTTATTGGTCTCAGGGGCGGCATGGAATAAAGCCTGTCGCGCATTCGCTTTGTAGGCGATCACTTTTTATCGGGCTTCTCCCCCGGGCGCGGCATAATGAACTGGACCTCATGCGCAACGGGGCCGCCATCTTTCCCCGTATGCTCGACCTTGTCCTTCATGAAGCCGAGGAGCTTGGCGATAAGTTCAATCGCCCCGAGCTTCGAGTGCATCTTGAACCTGATCTTGGAGTTGATGATGTTGGAATCCTTGCCGTCAGCCGATTCCTTGATGGTCCGGTTCTCCTCGATCATCTCCAGGGCACGGCTTGCCCCATCGGGCATCTCCTCAAACATCTTGGCGATGATCGATCCGCCCTCATCGATGGTCAGGTAGTCCTTGATGTCGGAATGCCCAATGATCCAGAGTTCGCGGATCAGCATATCGACGGTGATTTCAAGGCGTTCGGCCCGCTTGGCCTGGGCCTTTGCAATCGCGGCGGCGACTAAACTTTTATTAACCAGCTTGTGTCCGATCTGCTCCGCCGTTTTCTTGGAATAACCCGCACGGATAGCGGCCTGCGTCGCGTTGGAGTCCACGAGGTACTCCTCAACGAACAAGGCTTGTTTCGGTGCGAGCTTTTTCAAGGGAATTTCTCCTGTTGGATGGAAAGGGTATTGCCGGTCGATTTACCCTTTAGGGGAAGGCTCGAACCGGCGGAGCCTGGGATGGTGTCTCCAGCGCGCTTGTCGCCGAACCAGCAAGGTCAACGAGGAGTCACCAGCCCCTTTCGCCCATTCCTGGGCTTTCGTCTTTCCGGCCCCTATCTTTGGCAAGAACGCACACCCATAATGGGTGACTATTCGGAGCCGAAGAGCGTCATGCGGACCCGCCGCACCCAACGGTGACGCGCCGCTAGTGGTCTTGCTGGCATCGCCGCTTGACGGTGCCGTTGCTCCTTCTACACGTGGTAGATGAGCTAATGGGAGGCCGACGACTAGCGACGGCCCAACTCTTTCTGCACTTGGCAGATGAGCTAAAGGACGATTTTTAGTATCAGCGCGACCGCCAACCCGATCAGGATGAGCGTATCGCGCATGGCCGCCCGTTCAATTTCATGGGTCGCTTCATCAAGCGGATCAGCGAAATCGTTGGTCTGGAGGCTCTTGACGCTGATGAGCTTTATCTGCGCGAGGAACGCAACCTGATCTGGCATGTTCTCCTTGGGGGATAACCCGGCCCGAGGCATTGGCTGGTCAGGCCGGGAGCAAATTGAGAGAGGTTGATAATGGCGTCTTATAAAGCCGTGGCCTTATAAGCGCCCTATCTCAATCTCGCAGATGAGCTAAAGGACGATGGATAGGATTAATGCGACAAGACATCCGGCTAAGAAGACGGTATCGCGCATTGCGACCCGCTCTATTTCCTGAGCAATCTTTTCTGACGGAGATGGTTCTGTTAATGGGGTCGGATAATAGAACCGAGGGGTAAAAAGATAATCATGGAACTCAACCGAACCCATCGTATGCGTCTGTTCCATTGATTACCTCCGCCCTATCTCAATCTCGTTGACGCTCAGGCTATCCGCGTCGTGCTGGCATAGTCCGGCGATAACCTCAGCCACATCATCAGGGTCCATCATGTCGTCGTAGCCCGAGCGATCCAGCATCATGTCCGTCTGCATCGCCCCGGGGTAAACATCGAGGACCGAAACGCCGTGCTTTCGTGCCTCATGCCTAAATGAGCCCATGAATCCGCGGAGCCCCCACTTGGACGCGCAATAGGCAGCTTCCCTATCATTGAACTCCCGCCCGGCAAGCGAATTAAGGTTGACAATCCTGCCTGAGCCCCTGGCGGCCATGATGGGGTAGATGAGAAGCGCAAGCCTGATCGGGGCGATGAGGTTTATCTCAATGACCGCATCAAGCTCATCGGGGCTGATCTTCCCGGGATCGCCATGCTGATATATCCCGGCGTTATTGATGAGCACGTCGATATCGTTTCGGAGCGCGGCGCTATAGAGCCATGTTTTCGTTATCTCCGAACGGATATCGCCCAGGACCATCTCGGCCCGTGTCCCGTGGTCCTTATTGAGCAGGGAGCAGAACGCCGAGAGACGGTCCCCGTTTCTCCCATGCAGGATGAGCGTGTTCTCGGGCTTTGCGAACTGCCAGGCGAGGCATCGGCCCAGGCCGTTCGAGGAGCCCGTTATGAGGACGTTCAATAGAGGCTCTTCATCTCCGATACCAGAACCGGCCCCGTGGCCTTCGTCGCCAGCTCATAGGCCGCAAGTACTTCCGGCCCTGTCTGAGGCTCATAGACGGGGAAATGGACGAAGCCCCGCATGGCGCTTGCCATATTCCCGGTGTGCGTATAGCCCGCGTAGAACGGCTTGACGCTCCCGGCGACTGCCTTGATGATGACGGGCATCCGGTACTCGCCGTCGGATATCGTCTCAATCGCGTCGAGCGTGTTGACTATCGCGTCCATAGCGTTGAGCATGAACTCGTGACGCTCAAAGAAAACGACGGGACGGAACCCCTCAAGACTCATCCCCATCGCAAGCCCCATCATGAGGTTCTCGGCAAGCGGCGTCTCAAGAAGCTGGCTGCCGGGGATCTCCTTCAGCGATCCATAGGCCGCGCCATGACGCACGTTGTAGCCGACGAAGATGGCGCCGTCATTGGCAAGGCGTTGCATGGATAGCCTCACAGCGTCCATGTACTTGACGTCGCCTTCACAGAAGAACGACCCCACGAGAGGAGCTGAGGGCAACCTTACCGGCGGCTCAACTACCTGGGCCTCCCTCTTGAACTTTAGCCAGCCAGGGGTGCCTGTCCCGCTATGAGGATAGGTCGGCGTGTAGTGATAGCGGCGGACACAATTCGGCCAGCCTAGTCCGAACGCATTTCCGCGCCGCTCGTACTTGCTGGCAGATACGTTCCTGTCGTTGTCCTCAATGATGAACGCGCAGGGAAGGTTCCATCCATCCACGTACCGGACCGCCTCGTAAAAGTGGCCCTCATCTTCCGCGCCATCTCCAACAAAGCACCAGACGTGCTTATCGCTTCCCTTGCGCTTCAAAGCCCATGCGACCCCGGCGGCGATAGCTGGCGTTGCCGCGACGATGGACGAGCTGAAGAAGTTTCGCGCCCTATCGAACACGAACATCGACTTCCCGGCCTCGATCTTCGCCTCAAGCTGATCGGGCGGAACTCCATGAAGGAGCGCGTGGTAGTGGTTCCTATGCGTCGAAAAGACATAATCACCGGGCTTGATGTACTTGAATATATCGACGAGCTGGTCCTCGTTCCCCCCGCAGAGATGCGTGAGATACGGGTACTCGCCGTCATCGTACTTGGCGGCGATCTTCTGCTCGAATGCTATAAGGTCATCCTTGGTCATGTCTTCTCCGGCTTCGGCAACGGGCACCATTCGGGGATGCTGAATAAATGCGTCGGTATCTCCCTCGGCGGGTCCATTCTCAGGCAGAAGTGAGCGTCCTGTTGCATCATGGGCTTGCTGTCATCGTGCCGGTATTCCGTTCTCGGGCATTGGGCGCACTTATCAATGACGATGGTCAGGAGCCGCTTTTCCTTTGCCATTAGAGCAAGCCTGGGTTCTCATAGATATTTCCGATGACCTCAGAATGGTCCATCTTGCCGAAAACCGGATAGTATTCATGGTTCCAATCGTCCGGAATGGTTCCTGGCAAGAACTTGACAACGGTATCCCCGTTGATGTTGTCTATGGTTCCAATAGACGGCCCGCCTGGCCCAGAACCCTCCTTGACAATATCCCCCTCGTAAATCTCCTTGCCGTTCTTGTCGTGGAGGCCCGTGTATTGCATGAGTTCGACCTGATGCATACCGTACATTTCAAGGTCAACCATGTCGGTTACAGCAAGGACAGAGCCATCTATATTCAGCTTGATAGTCCACAGATTCAGCCACCGCTTGTTTATTAAATCCCACACCCGGAACTTAATCTCTCTCATTCCATCTCCAATATCACCCGCCCCGCTACGCCTGAACGCACGACATCAAGCGCATCGTTGACCTGATCGAGCGGGAAGCGGTGAGTTATCAGCCCGGCGAGATTGAGCAGGCCGTTGCGGTACAGCCTGAGATATCGGGGGATATCCTCATTCGGCGAGGTCTGCCCGCCCTCGCTGTCCATGAGCGTCTTGCCCTTGAAGTCTCCGGCTATGTCGGGAAGGATAAGGGCCTCGCCGCGCTTCGGCTGTCCGACCATGATGACGCGCCCGCCGGGAGCAACGAAGTGATAGGCGTCGGCTATCAGTCGAACATCTCCCGTTGTATCGACGAACACATCGATGGGCTCCGTTGGCAACCCCGCTCCCGTAGCCCCAAACTCGCAAGCCATTGCGAGCTTCTCATCGCTTGTATCAAAGGCCGTTATGATCTTGGCCCCTGCCAGCTTCGCCCCCATGATGACGCATAGCCCAACGCCGCCGCAGCCGATGACGCCGATGCTCTGCCCCGGCCTGAGCTGAGCATCATTGAACACGACGCCGAGGCCAGTTGTGACGGCGCATCCCATCAGGGCCGCTATCTCATGCGGGACAGATTCGTTTTCGTTAATGACCGTCAGGCGGTTCTCTGCGACAACGGAGTACTCGCTGAACGTCGTGACTCGCCCCCCGCCGATAACCTCATCGCCTCGCTTATACTTCGGGCAAGCCGATTCGATGCCCGCGCCCTTTCGCCAATGCAGGACCACATGGTCTCCGGGCTTGACGAGCGTGACGCCTGGGCCTATCTCGACGACAACGCCGCCCCCCTCATGGCCTAGTAAATGTGGCAAATGAGAATCGGGCCCGAACGCGCCGGCTATCTCGCCAATCTGTTTACCGCAGATTCCCGACGCATGAATGCGGACGAGGACTTGCCCGACACCGAGGGCCGGGACGCTGACCTCATCGACGACAAGCGGGGCCCCTATGCGTTCGAGGATCGCCGCTTTCATGTCTTATTCTCTAGATATTCTTCCAGCTCGGCATGAACCGACCAGAATTCATCTAATGCTTTTTCGTATCGCATAATTAAGTCGTCTGGAACTTCACGAACCGGACCGGCCATTAACGCTCGGTCAGGATCATCCTCGCGGTAAACATAAAGTACCGGATAAATTTCCTCTTCGCTGACGTGAACCTTCATCAGCTCGTCCCTGTCTTTTTATTCGGATCGCAGATCGCAACCTTGGCCCAGTCGATAGGCTCCGGGCCTCCGCTCCATCCGCTTGAATCGATATTCCTCATAGCCGCGCCGTCGGATGTCAGGGGAACCTGAGCCTTGTCGTTTTTCTCGTGCGGCGTCGGATTGACCTTGGCCTTTGCCTTCTTCCATATCGCCATGAGGCCCAAGATGAGCGTACCGAGGACGATTGCCGGGAACAGCGCAAGGAATACCAACGTCGTCAAGAGCTGAAGGGCTATTCTCATGCCAGCCTCACGATCATCCCGAGCCACGTCCCGCAAGCCGCTCCGAGCGCATACGCTACGAATAACATGGGGCGCCTAGCCTCTATCCCCTTCCACGTGACAAGGAACGGGACGAGCGTGACGAGAAAGGAAACTGACATCGCCAAAATAACCATGTGGCTTGAGACAGATCGGTACCAGATGACGACGAGCACGTCTGTCACCAGGCCGAGTACGAAGAAAGCGGCAAGCCATTGGCACCATAAGCGCAGGCTCATCTTGGCTCCCTGTCATATCCGCCTCTTGCTCTTGACATATCGCCATACGAGCGCAACGCACAGCCCGAGCGCGACCAGCATGAAAATGTTTAGCGGCGTGACCTGGAACTTGAAAGTCAGTTCAGCAGCAATCGACAAGACTTCAGGGATAATTGTCATTCGTCTTCTCCCATGCCGAGCTTGAACCGGATGAGCGCGATGTTCGTATTGATCTTCGCAATCGCCCCTTCGATAGTGCGGAGCCGCTTCTCGTGGTCAGTACAGCTTGTCGGGTTATCCGGCAGATCGTTCTCCCGCCTTATTCTCCGCTCTCGCAACTTGGCCCAAGCGAGGACGGCGACTAAAACGAGAGTCGCGACGGCGTTGGCAACTTCGATGAGGTTCAGTTTCATTTCGAGCCCTTCAGCTTGTCGTACAACACATATCCCCCGAGCCCGACGAGGGCGATCTTACCGACGTTGGACAGGATTTGCGTCCGCTTGAGCTTACGATTTGCAAGTTTGAGGGCTTCTCCAGATAGGGAGGCCATCCGTTCCTGCGCCTCGTACTTGGTCTTCCATGCCTCTGAGACTTTCACCTGGGCGTCGAACTTGCCCTTCCATGACGCGATCTGAGCGTCCTTCTCTGCGACGACGGATTCCAAGAGCGAGAATTTCTCTGACCACTTTATGTCCAGCTCGTGAAGTTTAGACTGGCACTCCGCGCTCAGCCCGGCCCATGATTCGCGGAGCGCGGCAAGGTTTTTGTCCTTGACGGCAATCTTCCCCTGCAGGCCGGATATCACTTGTTGAGAACTGTCGAGCTTTTTGTCCAGCTCTACGATCTGAGCGGCGGCTTGCTCAATAACCTTGTTCTTCTCGGCGTTGAGCGCGTTCGCGGCCTTCACCGCCTCTTCCAGCTTGCCGACGACGACGCTGTACTTATCGGTTGAGCGCAGCCCGTCGCAAACCGAGATGGTGAGGGCCACGGCAAGGCCGGCTGAGATGTAATAGACGGGTTTAATCTTCATGGCTTAGGCCCCCCGTTCTTCCACGATCTGATACCATCCGTCGTGGTGATCCCGGCGACGATGGCGACAACAGCCCAAGACATAAAGTCTGCATATTCCCGGAACCAGTCGATATCGATATCTCGGAACATGCAGATATAGAATGCGACGGTGACGAGCGCGACTGCCATTAGGACCGCCTTCCATCGACGGTTCATGGCCTTGCGTCCGTTGCCGTTCGCACTCGGTTGGTCTGGCATTCTAATCCTTTCGTTTTGTCCGGGGGGCGACTAGCCCAGGCTACTCTTTAGCTACACTCACCCAGACGTTAAAGCGCCGCCCTTCCACTATTTCTATCGGCCCCTAAAGCTCCTCCCGTTTCCCGGCGATCTCCCGAGATTCGTTCGAAACAAGGGCCGCCCCGGGTCATTTCCCGCTCGGTATCTCAGGCGTCGGCTCGCGCTTCGGTTCGGGGGGAGCGTCCTTCGGGTCGAGCATGTCCTCGACCGTCGCTATGATGACCGTGCTCTGATAGACGCGCCCGATGAGGCGCTTGATGAGCGCGACCTCCTCTACGTCGAGGGCGATGGGCTCCTTGGCCCCATAGACACGCTGTGCCAGATGTCCCCGACGAGCCTTTTCCTTGCCGTCGGGCTTGGTGTCGTCGGCGTCAGCCCTGTCAAGCGCGAGGACCGCGATGTCCCTGAGCAGAATCGTCTCGGGGCCGTCCTTGCGAGGCCGGCCGTCGAGTCCCATTACGGGCTGTTGAAAATTGATTTTCATCCCCTCTCCTTGTCGATTCCCGGCCCTACCACTACTGCAAGGTACTGACAGTATCCGGGCTTTTTCGCCTTATCCTCAAGAACTTGCTGATAGGCCATGCAAACATCATCGTCCCTGAACGGGCAGAAGACGCAGTTCGTCAGGTCGATGCGCTTCCCTTCGGATTCTGGTCCGGGCATGGCAAGCCCTCCTCGACGCTCTCAATGAGCCAGTCGATATAGGTCCGAGCCTTTTTCAGATCAGAGACGGGCGAACCCTTATACGGATAGCGCCACAAGTATTTCATGGCGTTCCCACGCAGGTATCCCTGGAACTGCACGGGCCCGAGCGCCGCCCTGATCGCGTCGATGCACTCAATCCCGCCGGCGCAATAATGGCCGACAGGCTCACGGTTTGGCTTTTCGACCCCTAGAGACTCACGCCGCGCACGTCTCAGCCACAAGCTGTCAGGCTCCACTTCTCGCTTATTCCTTCCCGATAACCTCATAGATTTGCCGCCTCGAATCGTGCTTCCCGTTCGTACCCCCAATGAACGTCACCCGTATCAGCTCAACGGTGCTGGCGGGCTTTGCCTTTTCCTCGGCGTATGATTCATTCCATGTCAGCGTCGAGCCGATGATGTAATCGTAGCCCGTCTTCTTGAGGACTTGCGTTTCCCCGGCCTCGAACCACGTCACGGGATTCCGTCCCGTCATGTGAACGTGCCCGGTGAAGGTCGCATCGACGGTCGGCGCGATCTTCCTCAACGCAATGGCCCGGTTCACCTTGCCGCCCGGAGTATAGCCGCCCCCCGTATTGTGGTGAGCATAAATTCCGAACGTGCGAGGCGAATGAGAGCTCTTGAGCTTGATAGTCCCCATGCAGGAATAGCCCATGAAGGGGATCCCGAGCTGGATGCAGATATACTGCTCAGGCACGAGTCCGACGACGCGCATGGAACGCTGTTCATGGTTCCCGGCGATGGCAAACAGACCCTTCTTGGCGATGGGCTTGAGGAGTTCGACGATGGCCTCCATCTGCTCCTTCGGGGGCATGACCTGGAGATAAACGTCGGACTTCGACCCGATGATGGCATTCTCCATCATGTCGCCCATGCCGAACCAGTAGCCGTTAGGATCGTCGGCTATGAGCTTCACGACGTGCTTGATGAATCCAACGTCGCATTGACGAGAGCCATAATGGAAGTCGCCGAGGGGATAGAGGGTGACTTGAGGCGTCGGGAAGTCCCGATAAAAAAACTGCATTAAGCTACCATCTCCATCAATCTCCCCATGTCGAACTGCGTCCCCGGGCAGGACTTGTCCGCGAACTGCGAATGGCGATAAATATTCAGCGGCGATATATTGAATAGGCGCATCCAGAGTTGGATGACCTTTGCTCCGGCGGAAAGTTGCGCATCAGGCGGCGGGACAATATCGAAGTTCCCGATAAAGCAGATGCCTAACGAGTCCCGGTTATGCCCCTCACAATGCGCCCCAATGAAGTCCCACGGCCGGCCGAGCAGAGCTTCGTATTCGGCCCCGGCCAGTTCGACCCCGGCATGATAGCCGATGTCAAGCCATCCCTTTTCCTTGACGTGATAGCGGCGAATGGCAGACCATGACACCGTTCCGCTATCGGCAGTCAGGGAATGATGGACGATTATCGAAACCGGATCGGGGCGGAGAAGGATGTTCACGCAAGCCCCTTGAACAGGAACAGGCGGCGGCGGTCTAGGCGGGTCATGGACGCCTCGTTATCTGAGCGCCACGATTCTTTTTTAGGTCACGCAATTCTTGTTTGCTCACCGTGGGCGGCCAATGGGGATATGCGTCTCCAAAGTGGACCGCGAAGCAGTATCCGCAGTACCAGGCCCGATTCTTTTTGGTCCCATGTTTTGAGATAAAGGTGTCCCCACAATGAGCGCAAATCCTGAGTTTTTCAGGCTCTTTTTGCCGACTCTCTTGGGGGGAATGGTCCGCCTGGGGGCCGCCAACTCTTTCTGGCCGTGCCGTTTCAGGCGCTCGTACCATGTCTATTATTCTCCGGGGATGCATACATGGGGTCAAGCGCATGACCCTCTTTTTTTGCGCCATTACAGCGCGTTCGCCTTAAAATACTTTTTCGCGCCGACTCAGGATCGATGCCCAGGCTCGTCAGAATGAAGGCAAACCCGAAGATGTTTTCTCGGCTCTCTTTGGTATCGTCGAATATATAGTGTTGCGTTTCCTCATATCGTTGTCGGCGGAGATCCGCCTTCGCCTTGGCCCATCGGTTCGCGGCGGACGGAACAGGATCGCCCGGGCCGTCCAGATAGTCGTCGACGGCTTGCGTAACGATAGCAATCAACAGGGTTTCATAGCCGACATGATCTGCCCCTACGTCGGCAATATCGGCTTCGCTCATCATGCCTCCCTATATCTTGGCTTGCCTTGGCTTAGGACCGCTATATATTGATCACGCATGGTAAAAAAGGGGTACGTCATCTGGCCCGCCGGACCACATTTACATTCCTGACCATGACGATGACCCTCCCCGCCAGCCCGAACCAGAGCGCCCATGCCGGACACCGGAGCGCATACAGGCCGGTCAGGATAGCCGAGTGGACGACGATCGATACCGTCATGAACCAGAGCGGGCTCTCAGCGATCCATGCCCACGTAGGATTGCCCTCGGTCAGCCCATATCGCTCGATGGCCCAGGACGAATAGCCGACGTCGAGGATGCTGACGGAAAGGATTGCGATTGCCAGGATCAGGAACATGATGGGCCCCCGTTCAGCTCCTCAATGGCTATTTCGACGCGAGGATTCTTGTGGTCTAATTTCTGTATGGGCTTATCGACCTTGAGCCACTTCGGAGAATCCCGATAGATGAGCCCAATGTCCCGCATGGCATCGATGAGGATCTTCAGCGAACCCATAGCGTTATCCTCATCAAGTCTTCGCGTCTTCCAGTAGATTGTCGTGGATAACCTAAGCCTCCATTCGTGATTGCGAATTGCGCCGTCGGTCAAGCCGTGAAATTCCAATGACCCATTTTGCTGACATAGGGCCAATGATATTTCCTTAGCAAATGCCCTCCTGAGCTTTTTCTTTACCGCCCAATGCATCCGCTCAAGCTGATTGATGGACGGAGGAACCGTACAGATCGTAAAGCTAATCATGCCCCGGCTCCATCGAGCCCCGGAAGCGTCGGCTGCGCAACGGGGACAGGCTTCTTGATGTCAGACCTGTTCTTCAAGAACGCATCGAACTTCTTTTCCGCAACTTCCTTCCCGTAATCCTTTTTCAACCACAGGAACCACGACAACGCCTCGGCATAAGTGCGAATATGGTAAATCCCCTTCTCGCATGAGCCGACGCGGTTCTGATAGATGCGCCGGAACGGATGATTGTCATGGCCGTCATCGTCGATGCAAAAGACTTGCATCAGGTCTTTATGCGGGATAGCCTTTTCACGGCCAGAATGATATCGTTCGATATAGTCCAGCACCATGATGGATAGCCGCTTGTCGATATGGTCCATGCTAATCCTCCTAAAACTCGAACAGCTTCTTGACACCAAGGAAAAATATTCGCACCGAAAGGATGAACCACCCGAGGGCCATCATGTGCTTCGGCGTCCTGATATCGAGGCGGGCGGCGAATCCGTTTTCTACCGTCGGGCCATCGATGAGCTTGCAACTATGAACACGAAACCTTAGCGGGATTTCGACGGTAAGGTACTTCGGCATCTTCATGCTAGTCCTCCTCGCTGACTCGCCCTTCTGCCACGGTATAACACCTGAGCCGCGCCACGCCGCGCTTGACGATACCGAGCCGACGCGCCACTTCAAGCGATACGTCAAGCGTCCGGCCCGTCCACTCAGCCGGGCCCCGGTCCTCTATGCGGGCAACGGCAACGCGCCCATTCTCCGTGTTTTCGATGATGACGATTGTCCCGAACGGAAGTGCGCGGTGGGCCGCCGTCAAGCGGTTCTCGTCGAACCGCCTACCGTTTGCCTGGACCCCGCCGCTGGACTCCTCGCTATACCATGACGTTAAGGAATCCCATGCAAGGACAAGGCGACGGTTCGCCTCAAGCTCGGCCTCGGCGCGTTTCGCCCGCTCCTCCGCATAGGACAACTCAAATCCGAGCCCGATCGTGTATTGTTCCGCGGCGCTCCATCCGATCTTCGCGCCCTGGCTCATGGCGATCGGCAATGTGAACAGGATGCCGATGATGAGCCCGGCGATGGTGCCGAGAAAGAAGGGTTTGCGGGCGATGTTCATGATTTTCCCTCATAATCGGCAATGGCCTTCTTTAGGTGTTTAAGGCCGGGATTGCTTTCGCAGAAAATTACACCTGCGCCGAAATGGACCCCCTTTGCCACTGCCGCCAGCGTATCGGCGGAATGGAGTTTTCTTTTTATTTCAATCATAATTTTGTCGTCGCTGAACGATAAGGATTCATCCCACTCATTATGTGTTCGGAGCCGATTCCTCCAATAACCCAAAATTCCGCACAACTCATCCGTGCTGTATTTGCTCATTTCATCCTCGCTTTCATCCATCGCCGGACTTCCCGATCTGCCAAACTCATATACAGCCCCGTCCTCCAAAGCCCGAACGTCAGGACGCAACACAATCCATCGATCAGCTCAGCCCATCCGTAGAGATACGTACGGACACGCTTATTCATGGCTTATCCTTTATCGCGGCGAGGGCTTGACGCATGGTCTCTTTCTGCGCCTCTGACCCGTAGATGGAGATCAGGGTTTCTGTACCAGCAACCGCCTCTATCAAGTCCGCCAGCTTTTTTTCGGCGGCGAGACAGGCGGGGAGACGATACGGCGGGCCTTCGGAACTAAGCATCGGGTCGTCTGGATAAGACGATTGCAACGCCTCGTCGAAAAGGTCACACCACCACTCTCCGCACTTATGGTCCATGCGACACCAAAGGTCACAATGCCCCTGCTCATCCGCCTCGATGTTGACGATGATGTAGCGCATTCAGCCCTCCTTCTCGTCGAGGAGCACCCCGGCGAAACATAGCCCACGACACGGCCCCTGAATCATTGTCTCTGAGCCGTGCTTTGAGCCACAATGAATACAGGGGTCTCCTTCGTGGGCGACGCTTGAGGCGGGAACTTTCTCCCCGCGTAGAATATCAAAAGACTGCTCCGAAAATGAGAAGCGGGCCGTTTCCATCTGGCCTCGGTCGCCAACAAATGATTCCCCGACCAATGGGGATCGATGCTCCCCCGTCTTTTTCCAAACATATGCCATTCGCATATCAGCCCTCCTTTAAGTCTCCAAAATTATCGGCGATCATCATAGCGAAATTGGCAACGTCGGCGGCTTCGTTGCAGACATCGCCCCCAGCGAACGCCTGAACCTCTTTTCGTATTTCGCTCATGCCTTCCTCCCCTCGTCCTCGTCCTCATTCCAATCGCCGCCGCAGTCTCTCCGTTGCCATTACATTTCGGACATGTATTGAATCCGATAAATCTTCCGTTTTCATTTATCACTACCCACCCCCGGCCCCTATTACTACCAACAGCCATTTCATCGTTTCCTCCCCTTCTCATCCTCGTCGTGCATCGCCTCGTCCTTTATGCTGGCAATAATCTGTCTCCCGACGTACTCCGTATAGGCCGGCGGGATGGCCTGGGCGAGTTCTTTGCCCGTCATCCAGTCGATCCCCATAGCGTCGCGCCGATCTTTCGTAGAGAAACAATCCATGTCAGGATAGTCCCTCTTGCTCGTTCCCCCCGCGTGGCCGAATACCCCAATGGTAGACGGATATCGACGACGCTGAGGATGCTGCCCGCCCCCGTAAACTCCGATGACAGAGGCCTCGGAAGCGTGTTGACATTGGGGCGTCAAGACCAATAACGGCGGATGAATTTCAAAAAGCCGGTGTCGGCGCAGCTGGCTCCCGGCTTTAGTTTGAAGCTGGAATAGCGTCCCGCATAGCATAATGGGATTGACCAGGGGAGAGCCGACAACGTTCTCGATAATATAGGGCCGCCCTGTTTTGGAAATAAGATCACGGCAAGGCGTAACCAAATCTGGGTGTTCGCGGTCCTGCCAACGGCCCCGCCGCATGACAGAAAAAGCCTGGCAGGGCGGGCTCGCGTGAATCACGTCGAATTCCCTCCCGTGCGCCTCTAGATATTCCAGCGCGTCGGCCTGATGAAACTCAAAGGGGAAATGTGGTTGAGGTCGATTATCGACGCCGACAACCTCAAATCCGGCACGGTGATAGCCCACCGCGCTTCCGCCCGCGCCGCAAAATAAATCAAGCAATCTCATGGTGGATCATCAATCCTGATCGCTCACTCTCATCCCCGTCATCAGCATCACCCGCGCAACCCCCCGGCGTTCCATATCGAGTTCGCGCGCCCCGGCTAGGCTCAGGTCTATTTCTCGCCCGGTCCATTCGGCGGGGCCCCTATCAGTTATCGTCGTGTAGGTCCAGGTGTGACGCTCAAGGTCCAGGACGAGAACACCAGCGCCGAAGGGGAGGATCCTATGGGCGGCTGTCGGCGCGTTCATATCGAAGCGCGCTCCGCTCGCCGTGAGCCTTCCCTGGTGCGCATCGGCATAAAAACTCGCCAGCCCGGTCCATGCCTCGATGGTCATCCGGTTCGCCTCAAGCTCAGCCTCGGCGATCCTGGCCCGCTCCTCAGCGATGGCGAGCTCGTACCGCCCGGCCTCGTAGCCGATCTTCGCGCCCTGGCTTATGGCGACGGGCAGGGTGAGCATGATGCCGATGATGAGCCCGGCGAGGATGCCGAGAAGGAATGGCTTGCGGTCGATGTTCATGATAATGCCCTCCGGAGCTTCTTAGCTTCGATACGATTCATATACCGGCGGATAACCTTGAGCGGGACGAGGATTTGCGTCGGCATCCCGGTTGCCTGATAAATGACGAGAATGCCCCCGGCATCCTGATAGCACCACGCCGTGACTCCGGGTTGGTCAGGCTTGAGCTGTGTCGGATAGCGGCTCAGCCCCCAGTCCCGACCTTCGCCAACCAGGGAGTTGTTGACTTTAACCGTCTTTTTCACTTCGCCCTCCTATTCCATGTGGCCTGGATATCGTCCATCGCCCTTTTGTGGATTGGCCTTATTAACGCGACCCGTCTGTTCCAATCTTTTTTTGCGGCTTCTTCCGGGATAAAGTCGGAGCTATAAAGGCACAGGCAAATGTGCGATACGACAGCCCCGCTTTTCCATCCATGAGGACCGAAACTCGATTGATAGATAACGCTTGGGGCTCGCCCGCAGAATGGACACGGCTTCAACTCCGGCTCTTTCTTTTTCATCTTGCCTCCTTTACCGCACGTGCGGATTTCTTGACGGCCTTCTTGTCTTTTCCCCTCGTCGCAAGGACGGCAACGAGAACCCAAAAGTCCAGGGTGTGCGGGACTCGCTTCGGGCACTTCGGCATCATGGCTCCTTTATCGCGGCGAGGGCTTGGCGCATGGTTTCTTTCTGTGCCTCTGACCCGTAGATGGAGACCAGCGTTTCTGTGCCAGCAACCGCCTCGACCAACGTCTTTAGCTTCGCCCCGGCCTCAAGGCACGTAGGGCAACGCAACAGCGGAGCGGTCGCCAACTCGGAAATCATCTCCCCGAATATTCTGCACTTTGCCCCGAAGCGCCTGACCTCCCAATTACAATTGTTATCGCACTCCTTCTCCCCCGCCTCAATGGGCACGATGATATGGCGCTTCATTGGGGAACCTCGACCTTCACCCTCGCCCGGAGAGCCAGGATTCGGTCCTGTAGTTGGGCGAACGCCATGCTGTCGTAAGCGATAGAATACCCATTGGCAATTCTTTGCACGTTGTCGGCCTCCATTCCGGCGCGTTCTGTGATAAGGGCCTCCAACTCGATAAGAACCAAGAGATTGTCGGGTGATAATATATTCAATTTTTCTCCTCCTTCGGCGAGAAACAGGCACAGGATGAAGCGTTGCGATTATGGTCGATATAGAAGTCCCACCCCGCGATTTCTACTCGGTCTTCCAAGAGCATCGGGAGGGGGTATTCGCAGATTCCATCGTCAGGCCAACCGGGGTCAACATCATCGCGAGCCCAATGCTGACATTCCCCACAGATTCGTTCGCTCATTTCTTCTCCTCCTCCCCGCGCTTTTCGTCGTCGTCGGGCAGGGCGGATAGCAGGGCGCGGATTTTTTCCCACGTCCCTCCGCTATAATCGACAATGGTATGCAGGGCCTCTTGTTTATCCATCTTCCACGCCGCCTCGATGAGCTTCTCGTACCGCTCGTACTGTTCGAGGGCGTGGATGGCGTCGATAAACGCCCGGCCCAAACAAGACGAATAGCACTCGCTTTTTTCCATCTGGCAGATACATTTGCCGTATTCGTCTGAGCAGAGATATTCCCTCCGAATCTCGTATACGACAGCCCTCAGCGTAAAACCCTGATGAAATTTTTTGGCTAATTCTTCTAGCCTGCCGTCATCCCTTGCGCCCATCGCGTTCCTCCTCGTATGCGGATATGGCCTTGCGGAGCGCATCCATGTTTTCAAGCCATTTAGTTACGCCATTAGATTTCGTATTGGCAACTTCTTTTGCTGTCCCACAAAGCACGTCGGCGGCTTCGTTCCTAATCGGAACGTAATAGTGCGTCGTCCCCTTCCCGCCGATCCGCACCGGACAGCCACAGGTAGGACAATGATGGGCGCTCATACCCTCCTCCTAATCCAGCACTTCCAGCCGCTTGACCCTGAGCTTCGCGTCGTTACCCGGTAGCCCGGCAAAGCAGATATCAGCACTCCGCACCTTGACGCGCAGACAGATATACTCATGGTCCGCATCGCACAGGCCAACCCATTCTGGCCGATAGCCATAGCGGAATACGTGGAGGCCGACATCGCATTGCTGGTCGGACACAACAGCATCCTGGCATTCGATGACAGCGCCCTTTTTGTATTTGATCGGAGACGACGCTCCCCAGCCGGGGGACATACGATCCTTCGTAACCCACTTGAAAAAAACATGCTCCGGCCCAGCGTCAATATACGACTGTCGGAACTGCTCGTTGAGCATGGAGGATGTGACCCGGTCGCCCAGCTTGACCTCGTCGCCCAGCGTGACATCGTCGCCCAGCGTGACATCGTTGCCCAGCGTGACATCGTTGCCCAGCGTGACCCCGTTGCCCAGCGTGACCCAGTCGTAGCTAGGAGAAACGTGCCAGCCGTTTTTTACGGGCCAACCCATAATCTCGTTGACCGATGCGTTGTAGATCATGCCTTCCTCCTGTCGTCCTTTATCCCATAGAGCGCATGTATTTTTTTGAACGAGTATCCCAAACCAAAGTGCATGGCTCCCTGGTTTTTAACTGTTAATTGATTCATCAAATTCGCCACGTCCCTGCCTCGTTGATAAGTTGGTGGGCGTTTCATTTGGCCGTCCATTGCCTGAGTAAATAGAGCTATAAAATGAACCAAGCTCATCAAGCCTTGCTTTAATTCACGCTCTTGTTTAGTCATGGCTTCCTCCCCTCATCCTCGTCGTGCATCGCCTCGTCCCATTCCTCATCCCGCGCCGTGTCGTACTCCGCGTTCCTCCGCTCCGTCTCGGCGTCCTCATCGCGCTCGGATGGGCCGCGCGTAACGTAGCTGTCATAGCCGCGAGGGAGTAGGGATAGGCTACTCATGGGTGGGGGCCTTCAAGTTCGATTTGATATCCAACCTGGGCAATTCTCCGCTCGGCCATTTCACAGTATTTCGGATTCAGTTCTATCCCGATGAATTCCCGGCCGAGCTCCTTGGCAACCATGCCCGTCGTCCCGGCCCCGAAGAATGGGTCAAGGACGACGCCTCCGACCGGACACCCCGCCTTGATGCACCGCGTAGGTATCTCAGGCGGGAACGTGGCGAAGTGGGCCTCGGGGAAGGGCTTGATGGCAATGGCCCAGACGGATCGGAGATTGACCATCAACGAGCACTGCTCCACCTTCTCCATCCCGTCCCATCGATCATTAAATCCAGCGTGGCGGCGGGAATGGCCGCGCTGTTTGTCGTTCTCAAAACGGCCTATCAAAGACCTATGATTTCCAGGGCAATTATTCCAGCCTGACGGAAGGCGTTTTTTAAGATTTTCCAGCGCTTTACGACATGACCGGTTCCCGGTAAGCGGATCCTTAGCCCCGCCCGCCTGCGTATCAAACGACGGCTGGCCGAGCCTTTGGATCGTAGCCGCACTTCCAGGCTCTTTCACCGCCTCGGCGTCGTAGTAATACCGCGCCGACTTGCTGAGCATGAAGATATATTCATGGGCCTTGGTACATCGGTCCCGCACGCTCTCGGGCATCGGATTCGGCTTCGCCCAAATGATGTCCTGTCGGAGCCACCATCCGTCCCCTTGCAGGGCAAGGGCCACGCGCCACGGGATCCCGCAGAGGTCCTTGGGCTTCAGGCCTGGAGGCACATAGCCGCCCCTTGCCGGAACGCGGTCATCGAGAGGTTGAAAACCTGGGCCTCCGGACCTTTGCTGTCCACCCGAGGGGCGCATTGAGCTTCCCGACCATGAACCGGCATACGAATCACCAAGGTTAAGCCAGAGCGTCCCGTCCTTCCTCAGCGCACGCCGAACCTCGCGGAATACTTCGACCATCTTGGCGACGTATTCCTCCGGCGTTTTCTCAAGCCCGAGCTGTCCGGGAACACCATAATCCCTTAACCCCCAATACGGGGGGCTGGTAACGCAACAATGGATGGATTCATCCGGGAGATGGCGGAGTTCGGCCAGGGCATCGCCGCAGATAATCACGCCCCTCCTCCTTCCCTCGATTCGCGGAGACGACGGGACTTAAACATGGCGAACGTCTCTTCCTCGGCGGGAGGAATATCGTCAACGCTCGAATATCCCCTGGCCTTCATGAATGCCTTTTGTGCCGCCTCATATTCGACACGGAGCTTTGCATCGTGAGCTTTGGCGGCATCGGACGGCGGGGCATAGGCCCCGACGCGAGGATCCGTCGCCGGTGCTTTTTCCTTCTTGAAATTCTCTAGCGGCTTGGCGTCGTCCATGAACTTCCTGAGTCCACGTTGGAGGAACTCGGCGAGCTCCCACTTATAGCTGAAAAAGTACAACTCAGGATGGGCGATGACGTGTCCGTAGTTTTCGATGGCTTTAATGATGACATCGGCGGGATAGTCTTCAAGGGTGGCCGCGATCTTTGCTTCTGTCTTTTCGCGGACCTTCGATTCGCCGTCTTTGAGGTTCCGGATATTGAGGGAGTTCCAGGACGCGAGAACCCTATATATATCTTCCCTTATATTACCTTCCTTTATATTAAGAGGGATTTTCTCCGGAGACTTCCGGACCTTTGCCGGACTTTTCCGGACCTTTGCCGGAGGAGGGGGGCAAGACGAAGGAGCCTCGCGTTCTTTGTGAAGCCCGACTTGATGTTCATCGAATTGATTATATTGAAGATAGCTATCTCCATTGACCCTATAAAGGACAATAAGGCCAACGTCGGCCATGCGCTGAAGGCTCTCGGATATAGTCTCGTCCGTATGGTTTTTGAGCCGGGGGACAGCATGGCCCTTGACGACTGATGGTTCGGCGTAAAAACGGCCCTCGCGGTCAAGATGCGCAAGGAGCCAAGTCCAAAGAAGGCGGTCTGAATCAGAGGGAAGGTTTGCAAGCTTTTGGGAGATGGAGACGGACTTAAGGAGCATGCGACCTTTAGCCATGATTACCTCTCCACCGAGAGGCTAGAGAGGAATTCTGAAATTTGTTTGTGATAAGCCTTGGCCAGGGGTCTCGCGCAATCGACCACTTCTTCAACGCACTTATTGGCGTGATGAAAAACTTCGCTTCCCGTGAAGCGTAGGATCTTCCATCCTTGGGCTACCAAGAACCGCTCGCGTTCTTTGTCCCGCCGAGCTTGTTCCTTGGTCTTTTCGTGCCATTCATGCCCGTCTATTTCAATTCCCAACATCGGTTCTTGGACCGCATCTTGGATCTCTTCTTCATGGCCGGAATAAACAGAATCATTCGGGGCATCGATGACACCTGTAAAAAAACCAACTTTGAAATCTAAGCGAAACTTACCCGTCTTATAGCCCTTGTGTTGAGGGCGAAGTTCCAGGCGGTCTTCTGGACAAACGATCGAATGGTTCCATTGGGAGAACTTCCACTCAATGAAGAACATCTGCTCAACAGGACTGATCATTGGTCGCTCTTCGGCTTCGAGCTGTTCAAGCTGTTCTTCAACTTCACAAACAAATGAGGCGTACTCCCCGTTTGATATACTAGTGCCCCGGTCTTCAAGGAGGGCCATGATGTTCTTTGGGATATTCATGATCAGCCTTTCATCTCTGCGTAGAAGTGGGCCGGGAGACCGTTCCCCCGGCCCTTGGAGGGAATTGAAACGACGCCGAACGCGAAGGAGGGGAAGCGTCCGGCGATGTTGGACATGGTCAATCGCGGGGATCCGCCATCGACTGCCGCTGATCGGTCCTGGCGCTGACCGTCTCGACCAGGGCAGCATATCGCTCCTTAGCGTCGTCCCGCTCCGTAGAGACGCGCTCAATCTCGTCTTCAAGGAACTGAACCCTTTTCTCTAATGCGTCGAGGTCGTCTTCATAATCGCCTTGGCACATCTCGCATGCCGTCAAGGAATCTTCCCGGTACCCGTCATGATTTGACATGGTTCTCTCCCCGAAGTGATTTTTGAATCCAGTAAATATCCAGGAGCCTCCTGAATATCTCCTTTTGCTTCGTAAGATCGCCCTTGTCCTCTTCTTTAAAGTCCTCGGTATTCGCCCTGGGGATATTGAGGATTCTGTATCTGACCGGAAAGATGTTCTGCTCGTTGAGGAGAACTGAATATCCGGCCAGTTGAATCCAAAAGTTGTCATATATCCCCTTCCCCGTCTTGAAGTCGATAAGCTCTAGTTCTCCGTCCACGAGACCGACAAAATCAGCCTTTCCGCCGAACTTCAGAGATTCCGATATGAATTCTTTCTCCAGGAACACAGGCTTGATGACGTGCTGATTGCGCCATGCGCAGAACGACAGATAACAGTTCTCGGCGGCGTCCCGGCTGGCCGGGTCAAGATCGACTAGGGCGTCCTCGGCTCTTGCGCCGGAAAGGTCCGCGATAACGGTAGCATGTACGGCAGTCCCTATGTTGGCAAGGTCATCAACATAGGTTGCCGTATCAATTCCCTGAAGGCCCATCTTGTTGTGCCAGATTTCCAGGGCCTTCTTCGCCAGCATGCCGCTGATCGTCGATGCTCCCGGAACAGGCGTTCCGTCGGTGAGCTTGTATGGCTTCTTGGCCTTGGACTTGTTGCGGATCGCCGTCTCGGTCGTTGCCATATCACGCCTCTTGTGCCGGATGCAGATCCTTGTACATCGTCCGCATGATCTTCAGCACGGCGTCCCGTTGTTCCTGGGGGACTTGGTTCGCATGTTCAAAGCCGAACTGCCCGAGGCAATCGTAGTAGACGCGATTACCAAGGGCCTTCTTCGCTTTCGTGAATTCGCCGTCGGCCTCAATCTCTGCCCGGATCGGATCGGCGACGGCCTCGGCCTTGACTTCCGTTGCCGGGAGCTTCGCATGATCGACGGGCATCTCTTCGGCGGTGTATGGCATCCCCGCGAACTCGTCGGGAAAGGCCATGCGGAACGCCTGGGATATGGCGACCTTCTTCAGCATGGTCCTGGGCTTTTCGTTCCAAAAGCGCGTCGGATTCCCGTCCTTGGTCTTCTGGATATACTCGTCCAGATAAACCTCATGATAGAGTGGGTTCGTCCAATCCTTCCTGTACACCTTGGCCCATGCCTTGAGGTCTTTTCCCTCGCCTAACGTCCCCGATTCGAGCCCGGCCCACTTGTCGGATCGCTCGGCCCGCTTCAGATAGACCTCATATCCGACGACGAACGTTGCGGGCTGGTTGGCCGAATACTTGATGAGATAGATTTCGCGCTTGAACGGGTTGAGCCCGAACATGGCGCATTGATTGAGGAACAGGGCGACCTCCTGTTCCGTGGCATACTGATTGATGTATGCCTTGACCGTCTTCGGCGTCAGCTCAATAGCCGTCGCCTCCGTCGCCTTGACAATGGCGGACTGCTTTTCCATAGTTTCCTCCTTCATAATTCCAATTCCTTAGCCTCAAGGGGGGCGACCCGCCCCCCTCTTGACTTGTCTCCATTCATATCCAAGGATGAGCGTCTCCCGGAGGGCCTCCTTTCACGCGGCAGGGCTACGCGCCCGGCCACGGTATCCCATAGATAGATCACGTCCGGCTTGATTTCGGAGATGCGGATAGCACGCGAGCGATCCGGCGCAAGGAATCGACGCCCTGGCTCATCGAACACGGTGCATCCGCGCTCAACTGCGTAGTTGCGCACTTGGTCGAGCGCTGACCGGGCGATCCTCATCTTCCCCGCCTCTCGCCCCACCACTCAATGACGCGCCCTATCGCCCCGGCGATGCAGAATCCGGCGATCAGGCACACCGTGTAAAAGATAGCGGCTGACAGAGTAAGATCGTTCATGCTATCCTCCCTGCCTCTAATCGCTTCGCAAACATCCACGCCTGCCTTTGCCACAAGGCCCGCTCTGCCAAGGCAAGCCGTCGGTCAACAGCGTTCAGCATCATCTTGGTAAGGGCGGACAGGGCCTTCCCGGTTGAAATAATTTTCATATCCGGCTCGGGTGACGCTCGAACTTGGCGATATAATCCAGGTACGCGATAGCCTGGCCCATCGTCCGAACGTTGTTCTTCGGGAAGTCGTCGTCGATCATCTCGTCGGCGGCGACCTCCGCGACTTCCGGCTCCGTCCCACACTTGAAGACGATCAACTTTGCCAGCGTCTTCGGATTGATACTCATGCGGCCCTCCTTCTTAATGCGTCTTGCCATGCCACAATCTCGGGCACGGCCATCCCCAAGATTGCCAAGGCTCGCTGAAGAGCCTGGCCCTTCAGTTCGCGTTCGAGGCTATCGTCCAATGAGAGGATATCGACGAGATGCTTTCGGAGTTTGCGGACGCTATCGGGCCGACGCCGGAACCGGACAAGGGGCGCGGGATAGCATCCGAACTTGGCATTGATGACATTGAGCGGTTCATAGTGAACCGGACGGCCTAGTCCGTACCACACAACAAACGGCGTCCTCGTGTGAGGCGCGTAATGCGGACGGTAGATTTCGTTCCAGAGCGTCGTGTAGTTCTCGTCGGCGCGGGCGGCAATATCTTTCAGCGTGAGGCCGGAAGCGACAATGGCGTGATGAATGGACATGCGAATATCCGCGTCATGAATCGCTTGCGGAGACTGGCTGAACATCTTATTGTGCGTCCTGATGCGCAGAATGATTTTGACGGCGGCTTGCCATAAAAGCCCTGAAGACTTCTGGATCGATCCGCTTTCCGCATGGCAGGGCTATGTATTCAAGTTTCCCGGCCACACACCAGTTGTCGACGGTCCCCGGATTAACTTGGCAGATCGCCGCAACGTCTTTGAGCTTGAGGAGCTTTGCGATACTCTCGTTCATGTTTCTTGCATTCCTGATTGCATAATAAGGCTAAAATACCGGAATGTCAAGATATTTTTCAATAATTCCCAAAAATAGTGGAAAATGAGGCAGAAAGTAGCTATTTATAGGTCATTATTAAGAAGATGAGTGAGGAAATTATGGCCCGCAAGGATATGGATATTAAGCTCGCGGAGCTTTTCTGTACTGTCGGATCTAACATCATTAGATTGCGTGCGGGGAAGGGCATGTCCCAAAAAGAACTGGTTGAAAAGTCGGGGGTCAGTCGCACAACGATTAACCTGACTGAGCAGGGTGTTCCTTGTAGTTGCACCAACCTTCTTAAAATTGCCATCGCCTTAGAGGTAAAGCCAGCCGATCTTTTTCTTACGGACCAGGACCGACGGGAAGTTACCTACAAGACGAAGCTATTATTCGACAAATTATCGGAGCTTATGAACCTAAAATAAGCATCGGGGGTGAGACATGAGAAAGCGTCTTTTGTGGATGGGGATTATATGCCTCGGGATGGCCGGATTGACGATGGCCCAGAATAAACCAGCCATCGAAAAGGCCGAACTCCGCGAGGTCGCGTCCTGGCAGGGTGATGGGACAAAAAACACAGAATCATTCACCATCACTAAGCGGGAATGGTACGTCGTTTGGGCGACATCTCCGGGCGAATATGGAGACATGAACTTCCAGATTTATGTTTACCGCGAAGCCAATGAAGAGCTTGTCGGCCTTGCGGCGAATATCATTGGCAAGGGGCAAGACTATTCGGTCTATCGCGGAGTTGGAAAATACTACTTGATGATAAACTCCGGTCAACCCTATAAAGTATCCGTCTACGAACCGAAATGAAAGTCGTCTTCACCTATAACAAAAAGACGCAGAAGGCCGATGCGTTTGTCTACCACGGGCCGGGGCCGTTGCCGCCTATCATCGACCCGCCTGAGCCCGAGAGGCTCCAGGACACCGCGCCGCCCGATCCCCCTAAGCCCGATCCGAAGCCGTCGTGATAATCAAAAAGCGAGGCGGCGTATATCATTGTGATCTTTGGACGGGGACCGAGCGCATCCGAAAGTCGCTCCACACCTCGGAATATAGTCTCGCCATAGCGCGGGCGCACGAGCTGGCGCGTGAGGCGAAGGCCCGGTCCGGGCGTCCGGCGGGGGGTGTCTCGCTTGCCGACTTCACGAAGAAATACATCGAATGGGCATGGCAGACTAAGCCCTCATCGGCCCGGACTGAGGAATACCGCTCCGCACATATCCTCGAATGGTTCAAGGGCCAGGGCGTGACGCGCCTCGAGGACATCACGTCCTATCACGTCGAACAGCTCCGGGCCTGGGTCAGAGAGAAGGACAGGCGCCGCAAGGCTGACGAGAGCGGCAACCAGGGCGCGTCATCCAAGGCGACGGCAAACCGCTACTGCGCACAGCTCCGAACGATGTTCAACCGTGCCGCCGACTGGCGCATCTATGACGGGCCCAACCCCGTCAAGCGCGTCCGGTTCTATAAGGAGAACGGAAAGGCCCGCCCCGTAGAGGAGAGCGAGCTTCAAGCCATTCTCAAAGCGGCCCGCGAAATTGCGGCGAAACCCTGGTCTCCGGCACAACGGTCTATTGCCGACCTCATAGAGTTCGGCGTCCATACAGGGCTCCGGCTTCACGAATTGCTTTCCCTGAAATGGCGGCAGATCCGGGACGATGAACTCGATATCACAGGCAAGGGCGAGAAGCGCCGATCCGTACCGCTCAATGCCACGGCCCGGGTCATTCTCGGGAGGCAACCTCGGCGCGGAGAATTCGTATGGGATATCCCGAACCGCGCATCTCAGGCCGTCCTGAGAAAGACAATCGTCCGTCTCCGCAAGTTATCCGGCGTCGCACACTTCCACATGCACTTGACGCGGCACTACTTTATGACGGCCCTTCTTGCGGCCGGGGCGGACCTGCAAACGATAGCTGACCTCATGGGCCATAGCCGCATAACGACGGCCCTGATCTATGCTCACGGCTCCCCGGAGCGTCGAAAGTCCGCCGTCGAACGCCTCGCCAAACTCTGACCTTTGGCACAAATCCATGTCACAGGACAGCGGATTGTCGGGTTTTTTAGCCAGAGAATCCCCTTGTAAGTGATTGACGGGGTTATTGATGGGAGAGCGCGCCCGGTCCGATTCGAACGGACGACCTGCGGATTCGAAGTCCGCTGACCTTTCAGGCAGGAGCGGCGGGCTACTCGGGGAAAAACAGGGACAAACCGGGTCAAACCGAGACAAATCGAGACATGCCCTTTGGCACATTTTATGTCACAATTCCCGCCTGAGAAGGCCCAGGGCGGGCGATCCTGGAATGAAGGCATGGCACAAAGCCTTGTCACATAAAAACGCAACCTTGGGCCTCTCAGCCCCAAAAACAGCCCATAAACAGCGAAGGCCCGCCGGGAACGGTCCCGAACGGGCCTTATGGTGGGTATTGTGCTTATAGAATGAACGCAAGCGCGACGAGCGCCAGGACACCCAACGCTATCCATCCCCAATTGTCCTTGATCCACGAATGCGGAGGGGCGGGGATAGGCGTCGGATCCGGCGTTGGAGGCCCGGGGTCTGGTTGGGGTTCCGGCTCGGGGTCAGCGGGCTTGATGTGGACCGTGCAAACCTTCGTCGGTTCCTTGCCCTTGACGTATTTCTTCTCGATCACCGTGGGGCAATAGGCGTTCGGAAGCAGGGCGCTCGTCTGGCAGACTTTGACCGTCACATATACCGGCTCGGGAACGTAGGGATGCTGTTTGTAATTCTCGGGCCAGTCGCCCTTGACCTTATAGACGGCCTCGCTTATTTTCCTGAGCGTGTTTTCGATGCAGTCCATATTCTCAGGTCTCACATGGAGCTGTGGACAATGCTCCAAAGCCAGGCATCTCTTCATTCCGCCCTTTTCGCTAGGGTACTCATTCATCAGATCGACGGCGATGTTGTACCACGTCTCCGCGCTTATCCGAGGCTCGTCGCCTTGGGTATCGCACTTTGAAGCGAATGCGTGCCCCTTCGCCGGAGTCTTTCCATCCGTAGAGGCCCATGAACGAATCTGATGAACGTGTCCCCAAAAAAGCCGGAGCTGGTGCCACATGGGACCGTACTTCCTGTCATCATAGGGAAGCGGCTTCCCCTTGCTGTACGGCGGAGCCCCGAGGCTGTGAACATCGCGGTAAATGAGGAGCTTAGTCTTTTCCCCTAGGACATCGGCGTGTCTCTTGAGCGTCCCGAGTACTCCCTCCGGTATCTTTTCCGGGTACTTGTTGTTGCCGAGATATTCGGCCTCATCCATGACCGCGCCGAAGTTGAACAGCTCGGGGTCGATTATTCCGTCCCGAATCATCGGGATAAGAATCTCATCGAAAATGGTCACAAAGCCCTGGGCGTTGCACTCGTTGGCCCCGTAGTATTGATCCTTCCCCATGTGCTCCATCGTCGAGAGGAACAACTTCTTGAAGTACGGGTGAGCCTTGACCTGGTAGAGCGTCGTGATCCCCTGGATATTATTCCGCCAGGGGACCCACTTCGCCCATGCATCGGAAACGAAATCGCAGTTGTTGGCAATATCATAGCGCCCGGTGACGTTGGCCGTTTTATCAATCTCCTTCATCTCCTCCATGATCGGCCAGTACCAAGGATTCTCATGCAACAGATCAAACTGCTCCCCGATCACGGCGTATGGCGTGAACGCCTTGTTGATGCTCCCCGTCACACCGAACCACGACGCCGGGGACCACAGGAACTTCCGCATAATGCGCATCCCGGCGTTGGATCCGCGAAAAGTAACTTCCCGATACCGCTCCCGATGGAACTTGAACGGGTTTGCTCCGCCGACGTACTCGATAATGGTCGGGTCGGCGTTGATACAGATAAACCCGCCGCAGATCGGAACGCGATCATTCATGGCCTGTCCTCATAGCATCCTGCGCTCAACACATATTGGCTCACACCGTCCTCCGAAAGAAATCGCAAAGACCATAAGCAACCGGAGAGCCGCCCTGGGCTTTTGGGAGCCTAAACATAATTCCAACCTCATTGACATCATGGGTGAACGTCTTGACCTGTTGACCGATATGCTCCCACACAATTCCATTGAACGAGTAATACATGTTATAGGTGTTCGCAGAGGTATATGCCGCCGTAGTCGTTTTCTCTAACTTGAGATAGAAGGTTCCCGCCGCGGGGACAATTTGATAGTTATTGAAAGTCGTGTTTCCCCATGTCCCGGAAGCCCCATTCGCTTGCGAAACACACATGGAGGAAAATTGGTCGCCCGGTCCGTCGTTATACATGACTGCGGAGGCAACGAACTCGTCGTCGGTCGAATTGCCTAAATAGATGCTGGCGGCCGCGAATTCTCCGGCGTCGGTCGATGATTCGAGCCCGGAGATTCCAAGGCAGACCTTGGCGATATACGTCGCCGCCGCATTTCCGGCGGGGGCCGCCTGATACAGCCTCACCGCCGAGTCGTAATTATCGGTCCCGGTTTGTTCGGGCAGTCCAACCCACACATAACCCGGATAGGCCGTCTCGCTGATGGCATTCGCTCCTGCCGGGTCATTAACCTTTGTCCACTTCACATTGAGGCTCGAATCGTCAAATTCGTCGTCCAGCGCGTTCGGGGCCGCTGGCGTGTCGTCGATGTCATAATTGTTGTAGAGTTGCGGCTTGACCTTCTCCGCGCTCAGGGTTGCATTGGCAAGACCGACGATGTACTTGGCGTCGGTAGGCGCGCCGCTCGCCGACACCGCCCATCCCGGTTCGTCGGCCCCCATCGTCAATACATGCCCCTCTGTTCCTTTGGCAAGGGCTTTCCATGTCGGGCTCGCCCCTTGAGCCGTGATGATATCCCCGCGAACGACAGCGGCGGCGGTTGTATCGGCATGGGTAGCCGACATCAAATCGTGGTTCGCCGCCGCAGGGAGGGCTTCGTGTTTCCACAACCCGCTTACCGTATCAAACCTGATAATATCGTCATCGGACGGAGAGGCCGCATCGACATCGGTCAGGTCATCGAGCGCCAACGCGCCGCCCGCCGCTATCCAGGCCCGCGTCCCGTCTATCTTAGAGGACAGAACGTAGTCATCTACGCCCGGATTCCCGAGGGCTGGCTCGGCCGCAACGTCTGAGGCCGTCAATCCATGCGCCGCAAACCCGAACGTCGCGGCACCCGTAGCCTTGAGGAAATGGCCGGATGTCAGCCCGCTTACGGAATGGACCGCACTGTTCAGGACGTGCGCCGGGAGGTCGGTCCCGACCGCTATAGACAGAACGCCCACCCCCGCCGTTGTCGTGTTCTTCAGGATGCCCGTCGCCAACGCGCCAAGGCTCTGTTCGGCTGTGAGCGTCGCATCGGCTTCCTGTACGATGTACTTGGCCCCGAGCGGGCAAACAGCGGTGAACGAAAGAGCCCCCGCTCCATCAGACGTTAACGCCCCCGCCGCGTCAGCCGGGGGAAGCGTCAGCGTATATGAAGTCGTGATTGCAGAGGGAGCCTTGATCGCTACGTAATCCGTCGCCAGGGCCGAATCCTCGCGGAACACAAGGTGATTGTACAGGTCGAGTTTTGGCCAGACCTCGAAATGCGAGCCGTCCTGCCGGAGTCGTAGGAGTCGACCCGTCCGAGGTTCGCCAAGATAGCCGACGCAGATACCGCGGGGCGACCTAAGGTTGTCGTCCCCTATTCCGTCCGTCCCGGCCTGTGCGACATAACTGTAATCTGCTACGAGATGCTTTTTGATCCTAGCGTTCCCCGTGTCTGTAACGTAAAGATAGGTCTTGTCCGTACATATTCCATAGGGAGTGGCAAACTGGGTATCCCCGGTCCCGTTGGCCCCGTACTCTGATACATAGACCAAGGCCAGCGTATATCTAAATATGGAATTTAAAGTCCCGTTATTAGCATTGACAAGATAAAGGGAGGCCCCGTCAGTACAGATGTCGAGACAATTGGTGTCGTCCAAATGACCGTCGGCGGATATTTGGTCCACGCCCGAAAGGTCTGAGCAAAGGTGCTTCTTGAGAAGCGGGGTCGCTCCGGGATTCCCCTCGGTAATATAGAGCCACGTTCCATCTGTGCATATTCCGGTTGGTGTTATGAACTTGCCAAGCGTTGTCCCGTATGACCCGAGCTTGGCTACATAGGCCCCGGTCGAGCACAGATGTTTCTTGATTCTACAATTCGTCTTATCGGCAATATAAAGATAGGTTCCGTCCGTATCAATGCCCTGTGGCGCATCGAACTGGTCATCGCCGCTACCCTGGGTTCCAACGGTCCAAAGCAGGGCGTTCGTGGCGATCAGATATTTTCGTATCTGATGGTTCGTCGCATCGGAAACATAGTAATTCGTGCCATCCGTACAAACTCTCTGCGCCCCCGCCGATGCGACCTGGCTCGAATAGGCCAAGGTCGAAGCAAGGTGTTGCTTGACGCGATTATTCGTATAATCGCAGATGATGAGGCTCGTCCCCCATCCGGTCCCGCCGATAGTCGTATCGACCAGCCCGTCGGTATTGCACCAGATATAGTTGCCGTCCGTGAGGTCCATGCCGTCCGAGAACTTGACGACAGGCGTTTCCCCCGAGGCCCACTTATGAACGAGGTCCACGTCGCCGTCGGACAAGTTGCGAACGGTGATGATAGGCGATGAGGGGTCGATGAGGACATAGGGGTTGAATTCCAAGGCGTCCTCTGCGGCGTTGACAACGGGGATGCGGCCCGCCATTGAGGTATAGTCGTCGGGCGTGTCCGTCAATCCGAGGAACGTATCTATCCCCTCTTCGCTCTCGCTTGCCGGCGGAAGCGCGGTGACCCCCGCGCCGGAGATGGCAAGCATGAGGTTCCGGCGCATGGTTTCAACGTAAGCCAGCGTTGCGAATTGAGCGCCTATAGTCATTGGTTCCTCAGTAGGTTTGCGTGTCCAGGACGCAGACGATTTCCGTCGATGCCGTCGCGGGCCTTTTGGTGAGCTTCGTTATCCTGAACAGCACACCGGAGAGAGCCCCACCCGAGTATGCCGCGTTCGTGCGCGTGAGCTTGACCTTATCCTTTCCCGGCACAAGGTTCAGCCCATACCCGCGTATCTCAAACGTGACTTCAAGGGGAGGCGTCTCGTACATCCCCAAATAGGACGCGGCCAGGGTCGCGGCCTCGGCCCCATCGGTCAGGCATGTTTCGACTTCTTGCGTCTCCTCGGTTCCGTAGACGAAGCGGGCCACGTTGGAATCGGCCTCGGCAACCTTCATTTCCTGGTTCGACGGGTTCTCGTCGTACTTGACCTTGACGATGGACTTGACCGCCGAGAAGTCCCGGCGCATCGAGAAGCTGAGATAATGCTCATCGAAGAAATGAGGCGTCCCGGCCGGCTCTCCCGCCGCGTAAACAGTCGGCGCGTATGTGCCGTCATGGAGCGGGACGAACTTGAATAGGAGCGATGATTCGAGCTTCCCGAGGATATCGCCGAAGGTCGTATCGCGGTCGATGTAAGCCTTGACGGCCTGGATCCGGTTCGCCTTGAAGTCCGCCAGGGCCGCCGCGTCGAGGATCGCCGACGACTTTTCAAGCCGGGTGACGACAAGGTCTTCCAGCATATCAGCCCCGTCAACGATAGCCGCCCCTCCGCTACCGACTTCCTCCGCGCCCTCGATATCGCAGACAAGGCCGCTGTCCGTGGCGCGTTGGGGGAACGAGACAAAGCGCGGCGCACTCGTTCCCGTCGGGATGACGGACGCCTCGCTCTTGATGCCAACCTGGACTTCCGCCGGCGTATAGGCCGAAAGGATAGCGACGCGGACGCTTCCGCTCGGCGCTCCCGTCTTTCTGAAAAAGAGCTGGATGCGCGTCACGTAAAACGACTTCGACGCCGGGGTCTTGAAGCTCTGCGCCAGACGGGTCCGAGCCGCAGCGTTGCGGAGCGCGATCATCCCCGAGTTCGGCTGATTGCCGTTATTGACCATGACGGCTTCCGATCCGCCCAGGCTTTCCTTGCCATACACCTTGAACATGAGGTCATGGCCCGCGTCGCCAGTCCAGGCATCGGAGCCGTCGATGCTGAAGACTTGCCCGTTGGCGTAGGCGTCCTTTGTGACGAGGCGGAGATAATCCGACCCGCTCACGGCATAGTCGGCCTCAACGACGAAATAGTACGTTGTATTCGCGGCTAGATAAGGCGTCGCCAAAAGCGTGAGCTGGTTCTTTCCGGCATTGAGCGTGAAGTCGACTCCCTCGGTTAGGACAGTGCCTTCGGGCGTGCGAGCCTGGGTGACGGCATGGATGGCATGGCCCGCTAGTTGATAGACCTGGGTTGAGGTATTAATGCAGACCGGAACAACGTCGGTTATGACCCCATAGGCAATGGGGACCGGCGCTCCGTCAGCCCGTTCCTCCAGATTCGGATAATCGGTTGTGTTATAATGCGTTTTGGGAAGGGCGATGTTCAGCATGACCTATTCCTGATACCGCCGGGGATCTTCTGTCTCGAACGTCACCGCGCCGTCCTCCCAATCCCACCCGCCCGTATAGCCGTCGAACAGCTTGATATAATCTGCGTAGGCGTCGCCGTACTTTCCGAACCGGATGATGATTCGCTTGCCCTCATAGACATAGGCCGCAAGCTTCGCGTCCCAGTAGTGATCGTCATTCAGAACGCGGACATCTCCGAAAGACTGGGCGATCCCGCCCGTCGAAAACTGCGTCGCCTCAAAGCTCAGCTCGCCAATGGAGTCCGGGTCGAGAAGCGGGCGATACTGATGACCGTCGAGGTCGATTGTGCGGTCGGCTACCTTCTCCCAAAAGTAGGAATTGACGAGGAACATCCCCGACGTTGAGGGGTCAGCTCCCGTCGAGGTGTGAACGTAGAGCCTCGAGGTTGCGCTATCGTAATACCAACTCGACGCATTGGCTTGACAGTCGGCCAGGGACGCGATGCCGTCAGCGGGCCCCAGGCAGGTAGACCTCGCCCCCGTCGCTACGATGCATTGGCGGACCCGCGTCGGCGCGCCCTCGGGATGCGCGACATAGAAGCAGGCCGTGTTGGGAGCGTCGGCCTGGGTCCAGGACGCCGCCTCGAGTCGCCGCGCCGGCTCGATCTCCGCAAGCCATACGAGGTCGATAGTCGTCGCGCCGGGATTGAACGTCATAATTCCTGCCTCAACCTGATAGCCGTCTCCCAAAGCGTTCCGTCGATGATGGCAGGGAATGGGATATGCTCGGCAAATCGAACATAGACGGTGTTGGTCGGCTCATCCGTCGAGTCGAAACAAACCCAAAGCGGCGTGTCGATCCCGCACTCGTCGTCCATGTCCGCATAGGCGTCGGCGTCTGTCTGCCCGAGGATCGTTATCGGGAGGTCATAGGTCCAGCGTTTCGGGCGCTTCACGGCAGACGATTGACCGCCCGATGATTCGCCGACTTCCGATGCGCTGTCCCTAACCTGAGTTGGTGTCGGGCCATACCTCAGGCCGGGTTCAAAGCATGGGCCGAGATACACGCGGGACGCGGAGAGATAACCGTCGGGGTTCCCCGCGTCGGCCATCGTGAGCCTCCACCATTGATAGGTTTGAGCCGCCGCCAGGGTGATGACGATCCGCCCCGCCGCGACCATAGCCGCCGTGATGGTGATGGGAAGCGAATAGGACGGAGCTCCCCAGGCATCCGTAGCGTTGCCCTCGAGCGCAACAGTAGCCCCGGCCCGGAGGTTCATATGTTCGAGGATGAGGGACTTGACGGCCTTGGTGCTTCCCAGGTTCGCCTTTATCCATTCCCCGGCTGTGTCGGCCGCCGTGCTCCGCCAGTCGAACGTCGCCCATCGGTTCTGAAGGTTTGCCGCCGCATAGTCCGTCGCCTCCGACGATGCCGTGACCGTGGCGCTGTCAAACCAGTTCTGCCAGTAGAAGTAGAGCCGCTTCGTCGCCATCATGCACCCCCCACAGCGCTTGCGGGGATCTGCCCGCCGTGGCGGTAAAAGCGCTGAATCTCGGGGATGATGACGCGCCGAGTCGCGGATATCACATCGGATCCGTCGAGCGCCCGGATATTGAAGGTGAGGTTTACGTTCGACACCTTGCCCTGGCCCCCGCCGCTTGCGGCCCGGGGGGCTGTGCCGGAATAGAGTTGAGATGCCCGGGCCGTAATCTCAGGATCACTTCGCGTGCCGTGGACAACCATCAACTCGGTCTGATAGGAGACGGCCCCGCTTGCCGCACCCTTGAGGTTCTTGAGCGTGTCGGCGGCTGACTTGGCATATTCGACGATCTTGTACAG
>ERZ869907.37-NODE-37-length-49628-cov-15.314715_pt1 | contig 49628 bp, 93 predicted proteins | sample MGYA00579309_ERZ869907 | MGnify/ENA primary metagenome ERZ869907 (study PRJEB32216, sample SAMN09231814) | wastewater metagenome | place: USA: Maryland | collected 2016-07-30 | study: EMG produced TPA metagenomics assembly of the PRJNA472060 data set (Reclaimed... | reverse complement strand
CACCGTCTGATCCTTCGGAGCAATCGCGACCCGACGCGATCGACTTCATCGCAGACGGCGACCCGTTCGACCACTTTCCGTGGACGGTGACGCTGTACTCAGAGGAGTTCCAGGACCTGCCGGGCGGACACCGCAAGGCGTTCATCTCGACGCCCAACGGCAAGCGCATCGACAACGGAGGTCAGCACACCTACTGGTCTATCGCTGGCGACCTGTGGGAGCCGACGGCCGTGGTCATCGCCAAGTGCGTGAACGCCGAGGCCGCACGCCGATACGGCACGCCCAACCCGCCATCGGTGTACGTGGACGAGTGGCGCCAGTCGCTGCGTCTTCGGTGGAGGACGACGATGAAGGCAAACCATGCCTGACAGGGACATCCTCACTCGGCTGCGGATCACCAGAGCAACCCTGGTAGAGCACAGCCCACAGGATCGGGCCGTTCGCGACGCCATGGCCGAGATCGCCCGCCTGCAACGCCGAGAGCTGGTCTGGGCAGCGAGTGGCCGGTGGTGCCACGACTGGATCACCAGGGCCACCAACCTGCTCGGCGGTCTGCGTGACGACCTGGAGCACGAGCTGGCCGAATCGGGCCACCTGGCCGAGCTGGAACAACTGCTGGCCGACGATTTCGAGGACGGCGACGATGTCTGACCGTTCGCCCACCAACCCCATGCTGGTCACGCACGCCTTCAGCAACGGCACCGAGGGCCATGCGACGTGTCCCGAGGTCGTGCGATGAGCGCCGACTTCCTCTGGTTCGACTGGGCCTTCGACCCTGATGGGCATCCGTGGGTCCGCCACGAGTGCAACCGTGCCGACCGGCAACCGATCCTTGAGCACGTCGAGACGTGGCGGCTCCCGCCACCGTGGCACCTCAACGACGAGGGCAACATCGCCCCGTCGCTGCACTGCCAGCGCTGCGATCGCCACGTGTTCCTGTACGAGTGCGACCGCCTTCCCTGGGAGCAGTTCGAGGCCAAGGTGGCGACCGATGCCTGACCCCAGATTCTTGAACGAGCCCCAGCGTGTGGTGCTGAAGTTCCCGGCCCCGCATCGCGACCGGTTCATCAACGTGACCGAGGGTGCCACGGTCGTACTGGCCGACCACCAGGAAGGCGTGCCCACCTTGTGGGTCGAGATGGACCCCGACGCGCCGCCCGTCGAGTGGCACGTGCTCAGCGTCGCCACCGGCGAGTTCGACCGCATCCAGCCCACCGACGTGCACCTCGGATCGTTCGTCGTGCGTGAAGGTCGCTGGCTGGTCTGGCACATGTACCGGAGGCCGACGTGACCCGCGATTCCTTGAACGACGTACCCGATGACCAGGGAGGACAGCCCATGCCCACCGATCGTTCGGACACTCCGCGGCCCATCGCGCTGACCTGGCGAGAGCCACCAGCGAAGATGTCGGCCACCAGCAGAACGTCGTGGCAGCCGATTCGGGACGCGCTCAAGGCCAACCCTGGCCGGTGGGCGCTCATCGGTGAAGGGCGCAACTCGGGCATCGCACACCACCTGAAGCGGGGCGGATTTGAGGCCGTCACTCGCAACCACCGCACGGTGGACGGGAAGAAGGTGTCCGACGTGTACGCACGGTGGCCGGAGGTGTCCGATGCCGTCTGACCAGGAGGAAATGCCCGTCATCCACATTGCCGGGCTCGTCATCAACATCGGTGGCCACCTGCGTCAGCGGTGCGCCTGGTGCGGTGCCGTGCTCGATGACGTTGAGCTGGCCCTGACCGCCGTGCCCATCGAACAGGTGGGCCAGCCGTATCCGAGCTGGCCCGAAGGTGGGCTGGTCGCCGTGCTCGGTAACGCCCGGTGGACCGTCGAGAACTTCACCGAGTCCACAGGGCTCTGCGCCAGCCTCGACCCGGCGGTGACCACATGACCGCGCCTTACTTGAACAACGCCGCGCCCGAGCGCGGCAGCTATTTGCACGGTGATCGCGCATGAAGATCGACCTCGTCGCGTCGCTCCCCCACTACGTCGACCACGCGCTGCCGATCTTTGAGGAGCTGCCTGGCGACGTCCGCGGTCGCGTCCAGCCGCTCGAGTACCCGCCGCCGTTCCCGACGCCGGGCCGGGCGGCCCTTGTGGCATCGTGGCAGGACGTCGCCCAGCTCTCCGGCCGAGCGACGATGATCTACGTCGAGCACGGCGCTGGTCAAGGCTACGCGGGGGATCCAGCCTCAGCGAGGATGCCCGGCTACTCGACATCGGGTGGCGAACGCCATCTCGGCGTCGTCGGCTTCATCGCCCCCTCCCAGGCTGTTGCCGATCGCTGGACGACCGCCCCGGCGGTCGCCGTCGGCTGCCCGAAGCTGGATCGCTACCTACGCGAGCCCAGGGTCATCGACCGGTGGTCGGTGTGCTTCGCCTGGCACTGGGACGGCCACTCCGTCAGCCAGGAAGCCTCGACCGCCTGGCACCACTACTCGGTCGAGATGCCCGAGATCGTCCGGCGCCTCCAGCGGCAGGGCTTCGAGGTGTACGGGCATGCGCACCCCCGATGGAACGGCCGCCTCGACGAGGCACTCAGCAGGTGCGGCTTCGATGCGGTCCTGCCCACCGACGCCGACGTGCTCACCCGGTGCGGCACGCTGTTCGTCGACAACTCCAGCCTGGGCATGGAGATGATGGCAGTCGGGGGTGTCACGGCGTGGCTCAACGCTCCGTGGTACCGGCGCGACGTCCAGCACGGCGGCCGGTTCTGGAACTGGACGATCGGCGTGCCCGAGATCAACGGCCCCGAGGACATGATCGACCTCGACGCCGGCACGATCCTCAACTGGGGCCCTGAGGGTCGCGAGGCGCGCGACCGGCTGGTGGCCAGCACCTACCAGTACACCGACGGGTCGAGCTCGAAGCGCGCGGCGCAGTGGATCGTCGACCTGATCGGCCAGCGATAGGTACCATGCCGCCATGACCCGCACCCGATCCTGTGAGGCGTTCGCCACGCTCGCCGACGTCTACGCCTGGCCGGCCCAGTGCGGGCTGACGAGTCCGACGGACGACGCGTTCCTGACCCTGCTCATCGACCAGGCGTCCGACATGCTTGCGTACCTGTCGGGCGGGCGCGTCACCGGTCGTTGTCGAGCGACGCTGTGGCCCACGCGCGCCACCGACGCGTGCCTGCCCGAGCGGAGGTGGATGGACTACATCCCCGAGGTGATCGAGGACGGGTTCCGCGCCCTTCCCCTGTGGGGGCCGAATCTGCAGGTGTTCTCGGTCGTGATCGACGGCGTCGTGGTCAGCCCGGCGCAGTACAAGATCCTCGACGGCTACCGCCTCGTCCGTCTCACCGGCGAGTGGCCGACGTCGAACGATCTGCGAGCCGCAGACGGCGCGGTCGGCACGTTCACCGTGACCATCCAGACCGGCGAGAGTCCCGACGAGGTGACCCGCCAGGCGTGCGTCGAGCTGGTCATCGAGCTGGCGACAGACGCCCTGACGAACGGCGACTCGAACCTGCCCGCCGGGGCGAAGTCGACGAACCTGCAGGGCGTCAGCGTCGAGCTGGAGGACCGGGCCGATGCGATCCGCGACGGCGCCTCGATGCTGCCGAAGGTCCTGCGCTTCCTCGCCGTCCATGCGGCCGGTGGGCGGCTGTCGCCGACCATCTCCAGTCCCGGCATGTCCGAGGGCTGGACGTTCCACACGCGCACCGGGGCGTCCGGTTCGTGAAGCGCTCCGGTCCGCTCGCCCGCAAGACGCCACTGCGTTCGACGGGCAACCTGCGCCGCACCCCGATGAAGGCGGGCCGCGCGTCGGCCGCCGACTTCCCGGCGGACGTGAAGGCGATGGTCAAGCGCCGCTCCATGGGGATCTGCGAGATCCGCACCGCGGGCTGCCAGCGGATCGCCGTCCACTTCCATCATCGCAAGCTGCGCTCGGCCGGCGGCCAGGGGACGTTCGACAACTGCCTCCACGTGTGCACGAGCTGCCACGACTTCGCCCACGCAAACCGCGCTGCGGCCGTCGAGAACGGATGGATCGTGCCCTCATGGGGCACCGCCGCGGGGTAGTGGAGTTCGGCACCACGGCGCTCTCAACAGGCGCAAACGCAGGTTCAAATCCTGCCCCCGCCACCATGCCAGCGGGCCGTCCAGGGGATCGGAACCCTGGACGGCCACAGCGTGGCGTTGTCGCGTTGCCGAAGCTAGCAGCCGAGAGTTGAGGAATCGAGCCCTTCCGCGAGAACCTGTCGTCGATCTGACACGGACCCTCGAAAGGACGCGATCACCATGACGACCAACCTCGCTGGCGGCATCAACCTTGGCCAGCTGAACGCCTGCGTGGTTCGCGCCGCTCGCCTCAACGCGAACTGCGTGCCCACCGGTGGCGTGAACGGCGGCATCGTGACCGCCGGCTTCATCACCCTCACCGCCGAGCCCGACATGGAGGAGGGCCAGGCCTTCGAGCCGAAGAACGGCTGCGGCGCCCTGCTCTACACCTACGAGGACGAGACCCGCATCAAGCGGTACAACCTCTCGGGCGAGATCGGTCTGTTCGATTACGAGATGATGTCGCTGCTGTTCGGCGGCTCGCTCGTGCTCGGCAAGGCCGCGGGCACCTATGCCGGCAAGGTCATCGGCTACGCCGACAAGGCGTACAACGCGGCCCCCGGCAACGGCGTGTACCTCGAGGTCATCGTCCAGAACATCGCCCCCGGCGGTGGCGCCTGCATCGCCACCTCGAACGTGTCCCCGGTCGCCACCGGCTACATCCTCGGCCGAGCGAAGCTCTACCCGGGCACCCACAACTTCGAGAACGACGTCAAGCGCGTCACGTTCACGGGCAAGTCGAACGCGAACCAGAACCTGTTCAACGGCCCGTGGAACGACTACCCGGGCGCCGGCTACATCCCGGCCGTCGGCCTCAGCTCGGTCGGCTACAGCCAGGCCGAGTACGACGCCATCGTCGCGACCATCACGCCCGGCTTCCGCGACCTGCCCACCGGCAGCTGATCCCCAACCCGGCTCCCCACCGGGGAGCGAGCCCCAGCCACCCTTCGCACGGCGGTTGGGGTTCGTTCGCGTCTGTGTCAAGATGTCACCGAGCCGGCATCGACGTACGAGTTCGTCTGGTCAGCCTGATCACCACCTGACCTTCGGGGCCCGAGCCGGGATGGTACGGCTCGGGCCCCGTCGCGTCCGGGCGACCAACGCGGTCTACGATGCCACCATGCTCCCCACCGGCGGCTGCTCGCCATCCGAGACCACGTGCTGCACCGACCTGTTCGACATCGCCAACAACCTCCTCGGCACGGTGCTCGCCGCCCTCAACGCCTGCCTGGTGGCAGGCGACTGCCCGAGCGAGGGGCTGTCGGCGTACGTGACGATGGGGGCCGGTGATGACGGCATCCAGAACGCGCTGACAGTCGAGTTCGACACGGCCGCCCCGACCCCCGGCTCGATGTCGGCCTCGGGTCGGCCCCTGCCGATCGGCGTCTCCCGGTCGGTGTTCACCGTGCGCCTCCGCGAGTCCGGCTGGCCGACCGTCCAAGTCGGCTCGAAGATCAGCGCCCCCGAGCCCGTCGACCAGCACGCCGCGGCTCGCCACGCGTTCAGCCACGGCGAGCTGATGTACCGCACCCTGCTGCAGATGCGCGCCACGAACACGATCGTCCCCTCCACCATCCATGGGTGCCTCAACACGGTCGTCGGCCCGCTCACTCCTCTGCGTCCGCTCGGCGGCATCATCGGGTTCACCGCCCAGGTGATGGTCGACCTCCCCTGGGGCTGACCATGCCCGTCACCGTCACCCGCACCCTCAACAACCAGTCGCAGTTCGCCAAGGCCGCGCTCAAGAAGGGGAAGGCGAAGCTGGCCCCGAAGCTGCAGGCGATCGCCGACGACGCCGTGCAGCGCGCCGAGGCCCTCGTCGCCGCCGAGCTCATCAACGACCGCCCGTCGTCGCGGCGCCATGCGGGCACGCGCAAGATGCGCGGGTCGTTCCGGGCGGAGGTGATCGACGGTGGTGACGGCACGTTCCCGTTCACGGTGAAGCTGACGTCGCGAGCGAACGAGGCCAAGGTGAAGGCGCTCGAGTGGGGCTCGCCGCCACATACGATCGAGGCGCGCAACGCGGACCAGCTGTGGCTGCCCAGCCTGCCAGGCAAGCCCCCAGTGAGCAACGCCGCGATCCAGGCGTACACGACGAAGAAGTGGCCGGTCGGCCCGTCGGTCGAGCACCCGGGCAACAAGCCGTACATGTTCATGCACCGTGCGCTGGAGGCCGCGGCGAGCGCGGCGCTGCACCGGGCGATCAGGCTCAAGCGGTCCTGATCCTTGCGTTCCGGCCGGGACCGCCTAATATGTCCGGCCATGGCACACAAGAGCACCACCATCGACCTCGACGCCCAGCTGGCCGAGGTCGAGGACGAGCCGGTCCACACGAAGACGATCAAGGTCTTCGGTCGCGAATGGACGCTCGTCTGCGACGTCAACGCGTTCAACATGACGGGGCTGATGGGCGGCAAGCCGGAAGCGATCCTCGGGTTCTTCGACGATGTCATCCACCCGGACCAGCTCGCCGACTTCAAGACCACGCTCGCACAGCAGAAGAAGTTCGGCGGCGAGAAGCTGGGCGTGTTGCTCGGGGCCATGGTGGAGGCGGCCTCGGAACGCCCTACGAAACAGCCCTCCGTCTCATCGCGTGGGGCAACGAAGCGGACGTCCGCGCCGAGATCAGCGGCCGGCTCCTCGCAGCGGGCAGTTCGCTCGGTTCGCTGAGCATCTCGGGGTTCTGCGACATGGTGTGGTCGCACGTCATGTCGCAGGCCCCGATGATGTCGAACCCGTACGAGTACCGCGAGTTGATGCGCGCCCAGTTCCGCTACGGCGAGGAGCGCACCGTCGATCAGGTGCTCGCCGACCACAAGCGCCGGCACGACGACCAGCAGCGCGCAGCGCGTGACAAGTCCAAGGGCGGGCGCACGTTCGCCCCCACGCAGGCAGCCGCCGGCACCGAGGAGATCGCGCCTGACGCGATGGCATCGGTGAAAGCACTGCTCGGGATGAAGTAGCGTCGGCGCACGTGGAGCCCGACGTCAAACTTCTCGCGACCATCGAACTCGACGCGGCGGGTCTTGCGGCGCTCCAGGCCGCCATCACGAAGGCGATCGCCAAGGGCTTCGAGGGCGTCAAGGCATCGTACTCGACGAAGCTGGCCGACCAGGCGACCAAGGCGTTCACCGCCACGAGCGCCAAGATGCGCGCCGCCAACAAGGACACCCAGGCCGGATTCCAGGCGTCCGAGCGGGCGGCCAAGAGCTACGGCAGCCAGCTGAACGCGCTCGACAAGTACCTCCACGACGTCGGCCTCAACGCGAAGTCGATCAAGGACTCGGCGACCTACATGGCGACGGCCGTGCAGCGGTCGGGCATCGCGCAGAACGAAGCAGCGCGGGCAGCGTCGTTCCAGCGGCTCTCCATCGAGCGTGAGGCCGGGAAGCTGCAGGCGATCGAGGCGCAGCGCACGGCGCAGTCGCAGATCATCGCCCAGCGCCAGGGTGGCGAGAAGCGGCTGCAGGCAGCCCGGTTCATGTACGAGTCGCTCGGCCGACTCGAGAAGGCGTTCGGCGCCACCGTCTCGGGCATCGCGAAGACGGCGACGTCGGCCCTCGGCAGCGCCATGTCGGGACTCGCCTCGCTGTTCCACCGGTCCAACAAGGACATGAACTCGGGGCTCGACTCGGCCCTCCGTGAGCGGGAGTCGTCGTACCGGTCGTCGTTCCGTCGGCAGGAGTCGATCGTCGCTGCGTCAGTGACGCGCCAGGAGAAGGAGCTGGTCGAGCTCCGCAAGGTGACGTCGACCGGCATCACCGGGGCGATCACCGGGCGCGGCATCGGTGCCGGCCTGCTCGGCATCGGCGTGGGTGTCGGCGTCGCGTCGATGGCCAAGGCTGGCTACCAGGACGCGGTGAACTACGGCGAGCAGGTCAACAAGAACCGCGTCGTGTTCGGCAAGTACGCCGACGACCTGATCAACTTCTTCGCCAAGGGAGCCCCGCAGGCGATGGGCCAGACCGAAGCCCAGGTGCTGCAGGCGACCGGCACGTTCGGCAACCTGTTCAAGAACCTCGGCATCGGCGACCAGGACGTGTTCAAGTTCTCGACATCGCTGACGTCGCTGGCTGCCGACCTGGCGTCGTTCAACAACACGCCGGTCGACGAGGCGATGACCGCCCTGCGCGCCGGCCTCACCGGCGAGTCGGAACCGTTGAAGAAGTTCGGCATCGACGTGTCGGATGCCCGCCTCAAGCACGAGGCGATGCTGCTCGGCATCTCGGACGGCAAGAGCGTGCTCACCGCGGCGCAGAAGGCCCAGGCCGCCTACGCGGTGATCATCGAGATGTCTGGCGATGCCCAGGGCGACTTCGCTCGGACCGCCGGGCAGGGTGCCAACGCCGCCCGCATCCGGTCGGCGGCCATGGCGCAGCTCGCCTCGACCATCGCCAGCTACCTCGTCCCCGCTGTGACAGCGGCCAACGTCGCGATCGGCGAGTTCGCCACCGGGGCGCAGAAGTTCGTCACCGGCGACGTCGGGCCGGCACTGCAGATCCTCCGCACCGCGCTGATCGGCGTGGCCGAGGGCCTGGGGGCGGTCATCGCGGTGAAGGCCGGGGTCGAGGTCTTCCAGCTGTTGAAGGTCGCGCTCGGCCTGCTGCTCACCCCGATGGGGGCGGTCATCGTCGCTGCCGGACTGATCGGCGCCGGCATCAACGTGATGATGCAGCGCTCCGAAGCATTCCGCCAGGGCATGTCCGGCCTCATCGACAGGCTCAAGGAACTGGCGAGCACGGCAGGCGAGCGTCTACAGCCCGTATTCAAGGCCCTGGGTGACTTCCTCGGGAACACGGTGGTGCCTGCGATCGAGAACTTCGCCGTGTACGTCAGCGAGCACCTCGTCGGCGCCCTGAACACCGCCATCCGCTTCGTCACCGACACCGCCATCCCGGCCCTCCAGCGGTTCGGATCGTTCATCGCCAGCACGCTCGCCCCGATCATCGCGTCCGGCGTCCGGGCCATCACCAGCGCGTTCGACATCGCATGGGGCGCGCTGAGCCGCTTCGCCGACCGGGCCCTCCCCTACTTGCAGCCTGCCATCGACGGATTCAGCGCTCTTGGCCGGGCCATCAAGACGGTGTTCGGCGGGGGCGGGTTCGGCGACATGGGCAAGGGGCTCGGCGCCGCAGCGGCCGGCATCGGCGCGAGCGCCGGGAAGATCGGCTCGCTGATCCTGTCCGTGCTGCAGCCGGTGGGGCAGCGGATCTTCGACTACCTCAAGGGCGTGTTCACGAAAGCGAACATCATGAAGCTGGCCGGCGGCTTCCTCGATCTCGTCGAGGAGATCGGCCGCATCCTCGGCACCATCGCCAGTGACCCCCGCCTGATCGCCGCCCTCGGGGCGATCGCTGGGGCTGCCGCGATCGTCGCCCTCAAGTTCGCCCAGGGCTTCGTCGAAGGGGTGCTGTCGAACCTCCCCGATCTGCTCGCTGGCGCAGGGAAGATCCTGGCGCTCGTCTTTGCAAAGGCGATCGCGAATCCCGAGGTGATCGTCGGCGCCCTGATGGCGGTGTTCGCCTATGCGACCTTGATCCGGCCGCTCGTCAACCTGTTCAAGACGGCGGGCGAGCAGGCGGGCAACGGCTTCATCAACGGGTTCAAGGGGCTCAAGGCACGATTCGCGGCAAGTGGGGACTTCACGGCGGCGCTGTTCGGCGGCATCGACTCGACCTCGGGCGCCAAGTCGTTCTTCAAGCAGCAGATCAAGGACGTCGACTCGCTGCAGGCGAGCCTCAGGTCGCTCGGCAGTGCGACCAAGGTGGCGATGAACCCGACCTCGATCGCGGCGGCGAAGGAGGAGCTGGGGAAGCTGAACGAGAAGTTCACTGAGGCCCAGCGGCGGGGCCTGCTGATGCGCGACGCGCTCCAGCAGGGATTCGGCAAGATCACGTCCGGCGCGAGCACGGCCCTCTCGGGGATCAAGGGCATCGGCAGTGCGATCGCCGATGTTGGCAGGGCGGCAGCGGCACCGTTGACCAGTCTTGGCCAGCGGATCACCGACTCGCTGGCCAAGTTCTTCTCAGCGGGCACCAAGTACCAGAACGTCTACGCCCAGGGCGGCGCCGCCTCGGGCGAGGCGTTCTCGACGAACTTCCGCCAGCGCGTCTCGGAGGGGTTCTCGAACCTGCGCTCCGGGCTCGGCGAGGCCATCCGCGGGTTGAAGCAGGCGGCGATGGCGGGGGGAGCCACCCTCGGGCAGGCCCTCGGGTCGGCCGCCCTCGTGGCGTTCGGCGGCGTGATGGCCGGGAAGGCAGAGGGTGCCGCTGGCGGCTCCGGCATCACCTCGATCATCGGTTCCGGGTTGACGGGGGGGATGGTCGGCGCTCAGTTCGGCCCCGAAGGGGCTGCTATCGGAGCCGCGGTTGGCGTCGCGTCCGCGGCGATCGGAACGGCCATGGGTAAGTCGCAGCGTGCGGTTGAGGCGGCCCGCAAGAAGGTCGCCAGCTTCGTCGACATCCTCAAGAAGGACCTCGTCGACGCCGCTGGCGCCGGCGCGAAGGCGGTCATGTCGCTGAACGATGCCCTCACGGGCAGTGCCGGCAAGGACGTCTTCGCAACCGTGAAGGACGACCTCGCTGACGTCTCCGGCTACCTACTGAATGCCGGGGTCAACATGGGTGACGTGGTCGCGGCGTTCCGTGGCGGCGACACTGCGGTTGCGTCGCTTGTCGACAAGATCCGTATGGGCACGAGCGCCACCGACATCCAGTCGCAGGCCGCCTTCCGTCTCGCAGCGGAGTACGCGGCGGTTGCCGCGGCCATCGACAAGACCAACACCCTCAACACCTTCGACCCGACCGCCAGCGCTGCCCCGCGCGGCGTCGAGGACCCGATCGGGCAGATTCAGGTGGCTACGGAGGCTGCCGCAGCGGCGACCCGCGAGCACTCGGCCGCGGTCGAGCAGTACGTGCGGAGCCGTCTCGCCGCGAACGCCGCTGACCGCGAGGCGGCGGCCAGTCAGGCGATCAGCGATGCCGCTGACGCCTATGCCCAACACCTGCAGGCGCTCAACGAGCAGGCGGATCGGACCAGCGACGCGATCACGCGAGTGTTCGCCGACCGGAGTGTGACTGGGCTGCAGGCGACCGTCGACGCGGCGATCATCAGCCTGCAGGGCGTGTTCTCGGACCCGTCACTGACCCAGGGCGGCATCTTCAACGAAGCGCAGGTGCGCACGAAGCTCGACACGTTCACCACGGCCCTGTCCGACGCCACGAAGGCGGGCATCGAAGACGGCTCGATCGTCGACCAGTCCACCCTGAACGCCAACCTGCTGCCGATCCTCGCCGCCGCCCTCGACGGGGTGGATGACACCGGCCTGCGGCAGAAGATCACCGACGCGTACACCACGGGCATCACTGACGCCTCCTCGATCGTCCAGCAGCAGGTGTTCGACGACCTCGCCGCCGGGCTCGCCGAGCCGGTCACCGTCACAGTGGACGCCGACGTCAGCGGGGCGAAGGCGTCCGTCAACACGCTCGGCACGGCGCTCGGAGGCAAGGGCTGGTCGGACGGCGCGAACTACGCGCAGGGCCTCGCCGACGGCATCTACGGCAAGGTTGAATCGGCGAAGACCGCCGCCCGAACCCTCGGCAACTCGGTGGCAGCCGTGCTCCGCGGCATCCTCGTCATCCAGTCGCCCTCGAAGGTGACGCGCAAGATCGGCGAGTACGTCTCCGAGGGTCTCGCGATCGGCATCACCGATGGTGCGGACGCTGTCGAGGCAGCCATGCGGGACCTGTCGGCGATTGTCTCAGAGGGCATCGTCACCGACAACCCGCTCCGCAACCTCAGCATCGGCGACGGCAGCACCACCGTGCCCGTCTCGGACAACCCGCTGCGGGGCCGTCACATGACCCCCGACCCCGCGGCGCAAGCGGTGGCCGATGCCACGGCGAGCGCCGGGAAGATGCTCGCCAGCCTCGGCGTTGACCTCGGCAAGTCAGTCGGCCAGGCCATCGTCGACGGGATCGCCGAGGGCACCGCCGACATCGCGAGCGTTGCCACGAGCGCGGTGGATGCCGCCCTCAGTGGGATGCTGTTCGGCGGCGACAAGGCGGCCGCCGGCAAGAACGCGGCGATCGCCCAGCTGTTCGCCGGGATGCTCGGGTCGAGCTCGAAGATCCAGCCGTTCGCCGGGACCAACGGGTTCGGGTCGGCGGTCTCCGTTGGCGCTGTCACCGATGCCCGCCAGTCGTTCCTCTCCGGCTTCGACTCGAACGCCTCGACGATCTTCCAGGTGAACCAGAAGAAGCTGGCCGACCTCAGCGCCCAGGAGCGTCAGCAGTACGGCGGCAACATCTTCTCGCTCAGCGGCTCGGACGTGTTCGGCGCGGCCAACCTCAAGTCGATCACGTCGGTGTTCGACTCGATCATCACCTTCGGCGACGAGCTGATCAAGCAGGGCACGCCGATCGACAACGTCCTCGAGCAGGTGAAGGCGCAGACGGCCGACTTCATCAAGCTGGCGTCGAACCTCGGGTTCAACGAGGACCAGCTACGAGCCCTGGCCGAGGCGCTCGGCCTGTCGGAAACGGGCCTGGAGCAGTTCGTCGACCAGGTCAACAAGCTGAACGCCGGGCTCACTCAGGCGCCGACGCCGAAGGACACGAAGGACACGACGACCGATACGCCGATCCCTGACCCGACGTCTCTACCGACGCCGATCATCAACTACATCTACCTGCCCACCGGCGATCCGGCGGCGAACGCTCTCGCCGTGTCCAACCAACAGGCGTATGCTGCGAGGCGTCCATGACCTTCTATGGCCAGCAGTTCCTCTACGTGTCCGATGTGCTGGGCACGCCGGCCGAGATCATCAACGGCGCGCGCACGAGCCGCCGGATGATCTCACAGGCGGGCCTGCCGTTCATGAACCCGACGCCCAACGGCGGGTGCGACGTGCTCACGCTGGAGCCGTGCACCACGACCGTCTCGGGCGGCACGACGCTGGTGCGCACCAGCTGGGCGCCAGTCGACTTCGCTGTCGCGGCGGCCCCCTGGTACAAGGCGAGCGTGCCCGCCTCGTCGGAGGCGATCGGGTTCTTCATCGAGGAGTGGACCGGCCTCGATGGGGGCAACAAGGCGCGCCAGGCGACCTCGATCGGGTCGTTCCGTGGCGGCGCTCGACTTGGACCGCTCGGCAACGGGGCTCGGGTGATGAAGCTGAACGTGCTCCTCCACGCTGCCACCGAACGCGGGCTGAACTACCTGTTCCGGTGGCTGGAGCAGCAGCTGATGGACTGCTGTGGGTCGCCGTACGCCGACCGGTCCATCTGGTACCGGGAGTCATGCCCGCTCCTCAGCGCCCCCACCGAGGGTCTCGTGCGGATGAACGGCGTCGGCCTCGTTGATGGCCCGAGCTGGGAATCACAGCCGACCGACCGGAGCGGGTGCTACGTGCGTCGCTGCAGCTTCACCCTCACGGCGGGCGACCCCTGCATGTATGCCGACGACATCGACGTTGCTACTGGGTCCAGCGACATCTCGGGGGTGGTGTTGAGTGCCACTCAAACCACGGCCCCGGCGGGGATGTGGGCCGGGACGAACCGACGGGTGACGGCCGTGATGCCCACCGCCGTCGTCGGCCGGGTCGCTCCGATCGTCACGATCTCATCGACGCTGGAGACTCGAACCACCGGGGTTCGTAAGCCACTGCCCGATCTCCGCATCACGGGGTTCGTCGACCCGGGTGGCGGGACGCCGGACCCATCCGTCGACTACCCAGTGGGCGAACTGGTGATCGCTGGGTCGGCATCGGCGGGGCTCGTGATCGAGGCCAACCTTGCCTCGCGGCGAGTCCGCTACCGGGACCCGAACGCCGACAACCAGTGGTATGACGGTAGCCGCTTCATCGCCCCGGTGCTCTCCGGTGCGATCCCCCGGCGCTGGGTGTCGTTCGACTCGTGTCAGGCTGGGTACGTCGTGGTCGAACCCCTGTTCACTGGTCTCGCGTGTCGGTACGACACCTCCGCTGATCCGGTGTCGGCGTGGACTGTCGACGTCAACGCCGTCGAGTTCCAAGGGTGCTGCTGATGGGCGTGCTGGGGGCCCCCGATGAGTACACGGCAGCGATCATCGACGGCAAGACCGAGGAGCCGTTGGTCTATCTGCCATGGAGCAAGATCCAGTGGCAGCGCGCCAAGAACAAGGTGTCGACGGGTTCGGTGTTCGTCGCCGACAGCGATGGCGGCATTGAGAGCTGCGGGGCGATCGGCGGATTGCGCGGCTGGAACCAGATGCTGCGCATCGAACGGAACGGGGCCCCCGTGTGGGACGGGCCGGTCACGAGCTGGGGGCGGGCTGCGATATTGAATCCCGGCGTGGTCAGAGGGTTCACCGTGCGCGCCCACGACAGGCTGGCCATCGCGCGCCGGCGCCTCATCGGGACCGACCTTCACGCGACGGCGGGGTCGTACCCGGCCTACATGAACGAGGTACCGTTGAAGTTGATGACCGACGCCAACCTCGGCGTGGCCTCAACGCTGCCGTACAACTTCACCCTGCCGGCGATCTCCGACTTCATGACGTGGGGCATCTACATCGACAACTACACAGGCGCGCTCTCCTCGATCTACCCCCAGTCACCCAACAGCGGCTACACCGTGAAGATCGAACGCGAGTATCGTGCCGCCCGGCTCGAGTACGTCCTTGATGCTCTCGATGAGTTGTGCTCCAGGGGGATCCTCACCTACTCGCAAGTCGCGTCGAAGATGTGGGCCAGTCAGATGGCGCTGCAGAACCTGCTCGGGGCGTCCGGCTCGCGCCCGTCACTGAACGAGATGACCACGGTGGGCATCCCCGCTGTCGAGGTCGACGCCTTCGGCCAGGCGACCGTCATCTACATGGCCGCCACGTCCGCCGGCAAGGCCGGGTTCATGCAGATTTCCACCGTCGCCCCGTCCACCTACACCACCGTCGTCGGGCAGCTCGACCTGGGCATCGCATCCGAGTCCACCGCGTGGAGCCTGCCGTATCAGGAGTACGTCGACGGCTACACGCCGGTCGACGCCGCTGGCCAGCTGGAGGCGACTGAGGCGGCGACGCCGACGACAACGATCGAGCAGATCGAACTGGCCCCCGAGTTCGGCTCGCCGACCATGAATGGCGACCTCTCCAACCTGGTCCCGGGCGTCGTGTTCGATGTCTCGTACAGTGAGACGTGCGCCTTCAACGTGCCAACGTCCGGCGCCTCAGCGGAGTTTCGCCGGTACCCGAAGTACGACCTTTCCGGGTCGCAGCTGGCCTACGCTCAGGTCGCCACGCCGACCTACTCGACGTCCATCAGGGCAGCGCGCCTCGAACAGCTCGATGTCGATGTGTCGATGGACGACTCGGGCGCCATGACGGAGTCCGTCAAGGCATCGCTGGTCCCGTTCGCTGACTGGGACGGGTCCCTCCCAGCGTGGTGGCGAGAGCCGGACAAGGGGTAGGTGATGCGGCGACCGACCCCCGACTTCATGTTCGAGCGGCTCGCTGGAGCGCTGAGCTCGAACGCCCAGCAGGCGGACCTCCAGGCGCGCCTGCTGTCCACGGGCGATGCGACCTATCGCTCGCTTCTGTTGCGCTCCACTGGGACCAGGCCGACGTCGTTCGACTTCGCGATCAATCGCGTGATCCGCGTGAACCAGCTCGTCGTGGCGACGTGGGAGGCCACGGCGGACAGCTCCGGGTTTGGCACGGGGTCCTACTACGTCGACATCCCCTACGTCCCCGTCGAGGACGTCATCGGGTCGTGGTTCGCTGTCGACTCGAGCACTGGGAACGAGTGTTCGGGGCAGGTCAGGTACCAGGGTTCTCCTGGGCCGGCCGGCGTGCTGAGCTACCACACGGCGAACCCGGGAGCAAGACTGGCTGTCGGCCCAGCCGCCCCCTGGACGTGGGCGACCGGCGACTTCCTGTCGATCATGTTGACGTACGCCTCATCCGTCACGGCGTAGGCGCTCGCAGAATCGGGGGTCTCCCTGTCACACTGCTGCCATGCCGCTGTGCGCACCGTGGGTCGACAATCCAGTAGGTCGGTACCAGATCGTCACGTCCGGCTCGCGCCCGACCGGCTCGCTGCGCCCCACCGGCGCGGTGATCTACGAGACCGACACTGGCCGGTGGCTGTTCTGGACGGGGGCCGCCTGGGCGGCGCTCAGCTCGTCGACGATCGGCTACGCGCAGATCACCGCCAACCAGACCGGTATCACCACGATCACCGACATCACCAGCCTGACCGTGACCTTCACCGCGGTGGCCGGCCGCCGGTACCGGATCAGCGCCTCAGCATTCCTCCTGTCGACCGTGGCCGGCGACGTCTCATCGCTCGTCATCGCCGACGGTGCCGGGACCCAGCTGAACAGCTCCCAGATCGACCTTCGCATCACCGACAACATCCGCGGGCACATCTCCCACGTCGTCGTGCCCGGCGCCGGGTCCAAGACGTACAAGCTGCGCGCCAGCCGCGTCTCCGGTTCCGGCAACATCACCGTCAGCGCGGGCGCCTCCTACCCGGCGTACATCCTCGTGGAGGACATCGGCGTATGACCACCACCATCGTCCACCCCGAGCGCTACTCGCGCACCGGCGTCAAGACGCGCAAGAAGGGCGTGGTCATCCACGACAGCGAGTCCGGCGACGGCAGCTACCTGTCGCTGCGCTCTGCCCTCACGCGCCCAGGTGATCGCCTGCTCACGAAGGGCCCGCCGGCGCGCTACTACGGGTCGAGCTACAGCGCCCTCGCGATGAACAACGTCGGCAAGAACACCTACGACAAGGTGCTCCCCGACGACTGCGGCCCCTACGCGGCGCCGCCGCTCAACAAGGACTGGCTGCACATCTGCATCCCCGGCTACGCCCGTCAGACCCGCTTCGAGTGGCTCGACCCCGAGTCGCAGGCCGGCATCAAGGCCGTGGCCAAGTTCATCGTCGACGAGGCGGCCATCCATGGGTTCCCGATCCGACGCCTCGGCGTCAGGGAGCTGCAGGCCGCTCACGCTCCCGGCTCGACGCCGGCCAACGGTGGCGTCGTCGACCACTGGACGGTCTCGAAGGCGTTCGGCCAGACCGACCACACCGACGTCGGCCCCCTGTTCCCCTGGGACATCCTCGAGCTCGAACTGGCCGGCCTCCTGCTGCCCCCGCAGCCACCCGCGGTCCCGCCGACCATGCCGATCCCGAGTCTGCCGTCCAGCCCCACCCCGTCCGAGGAGGACTCTGTGTTCACCCATCTGCTCATCTACCGCGGCATCGTCTACCGCTGCTACAGCGGCGGGTACAAGACGTGGGTCCAGCACCCCGACGATCTCAACCTGTTCAACGGCCTGATGGCTCTCGGCGGCAAGCCCGTGCAGACCGTCAACGCCGACGAGCTGGAGGCGAAGACCGCCGGCCAGGGCTTCCACCTGTGCTTCGTCGAGGGGCCGGTCCTCGGCCCGGTCCCGCCGGACCGCGACCCCTGGGGGCGCTGATGATCAGCTGGCTCGATGACATTCCGCAGCCAGCCATCCTCGGGAACCAGGTCGGCGAGACCCTCAACGGGCTCGCCTGGTTCATGGCGGCTGCAGCGTTCCTGATCCTCGTCGTGCAGGTGGGGCGACGGCTCACCCACATGCAGGCCGACGTGAAGGGCATGAAGTTCTCGGTCGACACCGAGGTGAAGCCGGCACTCGGACTACCGCCGACCCCTTCGAGCGTGGAGGGAAAAGCGCCAGGCGGGGATGCCCCGCCGCTCAGCCCGCTGATCACCGGAGAGATCCCGCTGATGAAGCGGCTCGAGACGGTGGAGGACACCGTCAAGCTGCTCCCGCACCTCGTCGAGCGGCTTGACGAGTTCGTCAAGCACGACGCTCAGCGCTGGGCGGCGCTCGTCTCCCAGCTCGGCATCATCATCCCCCACGTCCCCGATCGGTCCCCCGAAGGAAGGCAGCCATCATGAGCAAGATCAAGACCTGGTTCCTGGGTCTCCCCAACAACGTGCGCGCCGGCATCAACACGGCGTGGCAGTCGGCCGTCGGCACGTTCGCCGTCACCCTCCTCGGCTTCTTGGCCCAGGTACAGGAGTGGTTCGGCGACACGAGCCGCGACTTCCCGGCGGTCTCGCCGTTCGGCAAGGCGGTCGGCTCGATCTTCGTCGGTGCCGTCATCGGTTCGCTGACGGCGGTCTTCCGCTGGATCAAGCCGGGCCCCACCTACCCGAAGACGTGAAGCGCTGGCGAGCGATCCTGCGGTCGAACCTGGCGTTCGGGCGGTCCATGTGGGCGAACCGTGACGTCCACCGTAGACAAAGGCGTTTACATCCCGTCTACGGTGGAGTACGGTGTCGAGCTATGAACGCTCTCGAAGGACGCCTGGTGATCGTCCCCGCCGACGCTCTCGCTGACCTTCTCGAGGTCAGCGCGACCGCCGCCGGGCGCCTCAGCGCGACCGACGCCGCCCTCGCCGACGCCATCACCGGCGCCAGCGCCCGGGTGCGCACCGAGCTGCTCCGCGAGCCCTAGGCTTCGGCCATGGGCGGATGCAACTGCGCGAAGTCGAACCTGATGTCCGACCTGGTGCAAGCGCGAACCACGTACCCGACCGCCGCCGGCAACTACCCGCTGGCCACGTACCCCGACTGCGTCGAGCTCTACGGGGCCACCGGGCCGTTCGCTGGGTCGAGCCTGTACGTCGTCGCCCGGGGGATGGAGCAGGAGCGCCTGTTCGCCCGCACCGAACTCGCTGCCGCGGCCGAGTACATGAAGGGCATCCGGGGGGCCGACATCGAGAACGTCCCCACCTCCGGGCTCTGCGCTGCCGCAGTGCTCGCCGTCTACGGCTGACGCTGGTCGACGATCGCCCCGATCAGCCCGAAGCCCTCGAAGGCGTCGAGGAGCCGGTCGTACTGGGCCTCGTCGAGCTGCTTCCACGACCTGACGTCGCGGCGCAGCAGGTACTCGGCGAGCTGTAGCCGCTCCTCCCGGGTGAAGCCCAGCTCCTTCGCGAGCATGTGCGCCTTCCGGCGCTTCAACTCGAAGGTGTCGGTCTCCACGGTGGTCACCTCGCTAGGGTACGGACTCAGTTGGCACGAGGCAAGAGCACAGACGGGGACATCGACGCACTCGGCGTCCTCATCACCGCGTCCTACGGGCTCGACCGAAGCTGGGCGGAACGGGGGCGCTGCTTTGGCTGGAGGCAGCAGCCGTCGCCCTGGCACTACATCCCGGGGCCGAAGAACAGGCACATGATCCGCGACAGCGAGATGGTCGCCTTCGCCCTACTCCACTGCCAGAGCTGCCCGGTGCAGTACGAGTGCGCCGCCTTCGCGTGCGCCGGCCGGATGCGGGCGTGCACGTTCGCGATGGCCGAGTCCGACCTGCTGTGGCTGACGAGTCAGAGCGACTGGCGAGACATCCTCGACATGGGTGCGGCCAGCGGCGAACCAGTGCAACGTGTCGTCGTCACGGTCCGTGCGGCACGAGAGTCGAACGACGGCACGACGGCGGCCTAATATGGCCCGCATGACCACAGACCTCGAACAGGACTATGCCGGCGACGTCACCCTCCACGATGACTCGGACCGAGACGGGGAGGTGCTCCGCGGCTGCAGGCTGTTCACGCTCGGCGACGTCGTGGCCCTCAACCACTGGAGCCCCGTGACGAAGCGCTTCGAGCGCGTCGACCGCATCTTCGAGGTCGACGTCCAGGAGCTGAGCGGTGGCCGCCTCGAGTTCACCGGCGTGTCCGAGCGGCTCACCGACCCCGACGGCAACGCCGTCCCCGCCGAGAGCGCCAAGGTGCGGTGGGTGCTCGAACCGAAGGGATGCCCGACGTGCAGGTGATCCTGCTCTCGGTGATCCTCGGGGCCGTCACCTACCGCGTCACGCGGTTCATCATCCTGGACACGCTCATCAACGAGCAGCGCCGCTGGGTGAAGTTCAAGCTGATCGGCGACGGCAGTCCCGGGCCGGTCAGGGTGAAGCTGCTCGACCTGCTCAGCTGCCCGTACTGCCTCAGCGTGTGGATCGCCCTCGGCGCCGTCGCTCTCACCATGCCGTTCGCCGACGTGCCGATGCCCGTGTGGACCTGGCTTGCCACCTGCACGGCATCGCTCGCGTTCTGGCGGTACATCGAGCAGGACTGATGAGCGACGACGACGCTCGCTGGGCGGCCGACGAGGCGACGTTGCGCGAGGCGATGGACGTCGAGAGGTTCCTGGAGTCGATCGCCCAGGGGGTCCCGCCGATCCTCGCCGGCATCGAGGTCGACTGGACCCCGCGCCAGACCGAGGCGCGCCTTGCCGACCCCGAGTTCAAGAAGCTGGTCGACATCTACATGGACATGTCGATCGACTCGGTCGAGAAGGCGCTGCACAAGCTGGCCACGGGCGGGCACCTCGGCGCGATCCAGATGGTGCTCTACAACCGCCGGCCCGACAAGTGGCGCGACCAGCGCAGGGTCGAGATCCGCACGGAGCACGCTGCTGCCCCCGAGCTGGTGATGGCGGCACGGGAGGCGATCATGGCCGCGCTCAACGCCCCCGGCGGGATTGCAGCCCTGCAGCCCGGTGGTGCCCTCGACGCGATCGAGACAACGGCCAGCGAATGAGCTCGGCGGCCGTCGACCACGCCAAGGACATCGCCCTGCCGTCGCGGCTGGCGATGAAGATCGGCAAGAGCGTCACCGGGTTCGACTTCGTCCTGTTCCAGTGGCTCGCGTACGTCGAGCAGCGGATCATCGAAGCGGTCATGGACCCGAAGGAGCGGTACCTGATCATCAACGTGCCGCCCCGCGCCGGGAAGACGACCTACTCGGGCGTGTTCCTGCCGGCCTGGTTCCTCGGCATGAACCCGTCCAAACGGGTGATGTTCGTGTCCTACTCGGACGACTATTCGGTGCAGTACGGCCGCGCGGTGCGCACCATCTTGGAGAAGTACGGCGCGATGTTCGGCGTCGGGGTCGACAAGAGCGCCCAGTCGGTGTCGGACTGGAAGATGCGCAACAGCTTCGGCGGCATGCTCTCGACCGGCGTCGGCGGCGTGCTCACCGGCTACGGCGGCGACCTGATCGTCGTCGACGACGTCATCAAGAACATCCAAGAGGCCCGCTCGGACCTGATCAAGCGCACCCACGAGGCGTGGTTCGACACCACCCTGCTCACCCGACTGGAGCCGGGCGGCACCCTGATCCTGACGGCCACCCGGTGGGCCGAGGACGATCTGTCCGGGCGGCTCCAGGAGCGCATGTCCAGGCCCGGCTACGACGGCCCCCAGTGGGAGGTCCTCGCCCTGCCGGCGCTGGCCGAGCCCCCGCCCGACGAGCTGGTGGCGATGTCCGAGGACGAGCTGGTGGCGTGGCGCGACATCCTCGGCCGCGAGTTCGGCCAGTCGCTCAACCCGGAGCGGCGCTCGGCTGACTACTACCGTTCGATGCGCGACGGTGGTCTCGGCCTGTACGAGTGGTCCTGCCTGTACCAGCAGTACCCGACCAACGCCGACGGCGGCATGTTCCCGCGGACCAAGTGGAAGCACTGGAACCCGGCCAACCTGCCGCACTGGTTCACCCGCAAGATCCGCGTGTGGGACCTCGCCACGACCGAGGGCGGCGGCGACTGGACGGTCGGCACCCTCATGGCTCGCTCCCCCGCAGGCGACCTGTACGTGCTTGACCGCCGGCGCGTGCAGCTCTCGACCGGCGACGTGAAGGCGCTCGTCAAGGCCGTCGCACAGGAGGACGGCTACGAGGTGATGATCGGCATCGAGCTGGAGAAGTCCGGCGCCGGCAAGACGGTGGTCGAGGACTATCAGCGCGACCTCATCGGCTACCAGGTGAAGCCGATGAAGATCGAGGGGTCCAAGGAGCAGCGCGCCACCCCGTACTCGAACGCCCAGCAGGCCGGGCGCGTGTGGCTCCCCTTCGGCGCCGAGTGGCTGGAGGAGTGGAAGAAGGAGCACGCTGGGATGATCGGCAACGGCGTGCGCCCCCGCCACGACGACCAGATCGACACCGCGGCCTACGCGGTGCTGGAGCTGCTCGGCGTGGAAGGGGTGCAGGCGTATGTGCCCGGCCAGGACAACCCGCCCGGCATGGACGAGCCCCTAACGCAGGAGCGACAGATGGAGCTGCTCGTTCGCCAGTCGCAGGCCGTTCGTCAGTCCAGCGGTGTCCTCGGACCAGAGCGTGACGGGTATCCCGCCCACCTCGTGGCGATCTGGAACCAGGACCAGGAACTGCGCGCCGATGATGGGGAGCGGAGTGAAGATCCGGCCGAACTGGTCGGGCTCGGGTAGCCGCCACACCGGCAGCCACGGCTGCTGCTCGTGCGTGGCCATCCCCGCACCCTGCATCGCTGGGTGACGGTCCATCCCGTTGAGCGCCCCCACGATCGCCCGGTTCGCCCCCGAGAGGGCCGACGGGACCGTGCGCCGCCGTCCGCCGGCCGGCGTGTAGATCACGTCCATGAGGACGCGCCGGGCCGTCTCCCACGCGACGTAGGGAGCCTCGACGTACCACACGTTGACGCTCGGGTGCTGGGTGGTGAACCGCAGCTCCTCGGCGGTCAGCTGGTCCCACTTCTCGACGAAGTTGGTGACCAGCTGGTAGCCGCGGTCACTCAGCTTGACCCACATCGGGCTGCTCCTGTGGCTCGAAGTGGAACCCGGCGACCTCCTGCATCTCGTTGATCAGGTCGGTGTCGTCGAGCTGGCTGCCGATCATCTGGCAGTCCTCGATCAGCTCGTCCAGCAGCTGCGGGTCGAGATCGGCGAGATGCTTCACCGACGTGGCTCCGGCCCCCGTCATCGCCGCCGTGACCATCATCCGCAGCGACGGCTCGCTGGCCGCCAGCTGCTCGAGCTGGTCGATCTTGGCCTTCATGTCGTTGCTCATCATTGGCCGGTGGAGAACTCGCCGGACGGCGAGCCGGTCAGTTCGATCTGGTGGGTGTCGGCGTTCCACGAAGCAGGGCCCGACACGGTGGCCACGAAGCCCTCCCAGTAGAACGCGTACCCCTTGCCCTTGTCGTCGATGCAGATGACGTAGGTGCCGGTGGTGTCGGCGGTGTAGACACCGGTCGCTTCGAGCTGCCCGATGGTCACCGAACCGCGTTCGCGGACGCCGAGCTGGATCACCTTGTCAGGGTTGGTGAGCTGGTACGTGGCGGGAATGGCGAAGCCGATGGACGGACACGACATGACCGGGTCTGTCACGGCCTGGTTGAAGAAGAACGACGTGGTCGCCGTCGTGTTGGCCTGGGCAGTCTCGATCTCGATGAGGTTCTGACGGAGCTGCGACCAGTTGAAGATCGGCACCGGCTGAGCCTTGAGGTAGCCGTCGAGCTGCGTTTCGGCGGTGTCCTGTTCGGAGTCGGTGGCGTTACTGCCCGTGCTGTCGCTGCAGGCGGCGAGGGCGAGGACGGAAAGGCCGATGGCCAGGGTCTTCGTGATGCGGTTCATGAGCACTCCTTTGCGACGAACGTCGCGGTCGACCCGGTCAGCGGGATGCTGCCGGTGAGCTTCGATGCCGAGTCGCAAATCTGAGCGACGATGGCGGTGCGCTGCGCCGGGGGCAGCGCCGGATCGGACGCCTCGCGCACGTCGTCGATGATCTGTTCGACGAGTGCGTTCTGGCGTTGGTAGGTCGTCTGGTTGATGCGCGCTGAGAGGTCGGTCGATTCCTCGGCCATCCACCAGTGCAGCTTCCATCCGCCGACGGCGAGGCCGACGACCAGACAGAGGGTGAGGAGCGTCGCGAGGACGACGGTGAGCGGGTTGGGCTTCTTCATGGTGTCTCCTTGGTTGGTACGGCAGGCCGGTAGAGGGGCTCGCCGTCGGCGAGCGGCTCGCCGTCGGCATCCCAGGTGATGGTGATGGTGCGGAGCAGCTTGTCGGCCATTCGCCACCCGGTGATCTTCGAGCCGAGCAGTTCGAGGGCCGCCTCGAAGGCTGCGACCACTTCGGCGTCGGCGATCCCATCGGCCACGCACTCGCTGGCCTCCTCGAAGCCAACGTCGTCGCACGTCACCTCGTCGATCCACTCGAGCACCCGGTCCGCCTTCGGCAGCCAGAGCCGAAGCGGCGACGTCGACCACTGCTGGATCTCCAGCTTCGCTGGCCGGTCCTCGGGGGCGACGTCGCACTCCCAGTTCTCGTACACCGTGGCGTAGTCGCTCTGGAGGTACTCGTCCCCATCAAGGCCGTAGAGGAAGTCGTCGTCCATCACACCGCCTCCGTCAGGGCCTTGGCGCCGGCCTCAGTGATCATTGTGGTCCGGCCGCCGGCTGACTTCACGACGAGGTGACCCTGCTCGACGAGGAGGTTGACGACGCGCTGCGCGCTCGAGCGGGACTCGAACCCGAGGTGCTCGCGCAGCTCCTCTCTCGTCGGCGGGTAGCCGTTGGCCGCCTGGTACTCGCGGATGAACCGCAGTGCGGCCATCGCCTGGGTGTCTGCGTTGGGACCACTCATGCGGTCGCTCCCTTCTTCTTGCGTCGGCGTCCCGGGGTTCGGAACACGAACAGATGTGAGGCATTCTGGCGGGCGTGCACCTCGCGTCGGGCAACCTTGCCGGTTCGCCCGCAGCGTGGGCAGTCGACGAGCACGCTGGGCACCAGCACGTCGAGCTCGATCGACCCGTGGGTGACCTGGCCGGTCCCATCGCACCGCGAGCACTTGGTGGTGGCCGGCTGCATCCCGGGGTGGCCCTGGTGGACGAACCAGTCGACGAGCGTCAGGTTCATCTCGACGTCGGCGTGGCGGTAGATCCACATCGGCACCGGCTGCAGCTTGCCCGACGACACGTACGGCATCGTCTTCACCAGGATCAGCCCGGCCGGCTTTGCGGCCAGCGACGCCTGTTCGAGGCCGTCGATGTTGTACCAGTGCAGGTCGAGCGGGGTGCGGCTCGCCTCGGTGAGACCGTAGCGGTCGTTGAACTCCGGCGCCGTCGAGGTGGCCCGTCCGCCGGTCGACACGTACGGCGGGTCGAACGCGACTACATCGAACTTGCCGTGCCACCCCTCGGGGATGTGGCGGTAGTCGGGCACGACGTCGATCGGACCGTCGGGCCCGCACACGAACCCGCCCTCGCCGTTCATCAGCGTCAGCCGGTTCGGGCGGAACTTGCGCCACCACACGCCGCGGCCGTACGTGAGGTCGAGCACCTCGTCGTCGGGGTTGATGTAGAGCTGGGCGACGTCAGCGATCAGCTCGGCGTTCGTGTTCCAGGCGTGGGCTGCTCGGACGGTCACTCCCAACCTTCGATCATTCGGCGTGCCTGGGTGGCAATGGAGTTGTAGACGGGCGCGTCGATCATGACGAGTTCCTCCTCGGGGTAGTAGAGAGCGAATCGCTTGAGCGCGGTGGCGCCTTGTTGGGTCAGCCACCCCTTCACCTCGTGCCAGGCGGATGAACCGTCAGGATGATGGACGAGGAAGTCCGGCGTGTAGCTCCGTACGCCGCGCTCGACAGGGAACTTGAACGTCCTTGGCTCGTATTCCCAGGAAGCGATGGTTCCGCCGGCCATCAGAAAGTTGAGCCAGCGGGCGTAGTTGGCTTCCCAGCCGGAACGGAAGTAGCGGTCGTTGAGGTCCGGGCGGCGGCCTCCGCGGGATCGCGTGTGGGTGTTCTCTGATGGCTGCCGTTCCCCGGCGTGCCAGATGGCCACCTTCATCTCGCGCTGCGTAGGTGTCAGTGAGTCCCACCACGCCTTGGACTTGGCGCTCATGATGGCCCGGGTCGCCGCCGAATGCACGAGACCAGCTGCACCTCGTGGGTGTTCGTTCTCCATCCATGTCAGGCGTGCCCCACACGAAGGTGAGCAAGTTCGGACACGGGGTTGGTCTCGGCCTCTCGACAGGGGCTTGAACGGGGTCGAGCAGACCGGGCACGGCTCCAACCCCAGGGCTGGCGTCCCACGCGGCCGGTCACCCTCGGTGATCCCGAGGGCATGGGCTCGTCCCCGCACTGCCGCAGGGGTCCTCTGGAGGACCGCGGCGATGTCGGCCGTTGGGATCGGCTGGCCGCCTCGGTACTGGTCGTAGAACTCTCGCAGCCGTCGGTCGTCGAGCTGTGACCATGGGCGCTGTAGACGGGGCGTAGACGGGCCGCTCACGGTAGCTCCAGTGCCATCAGGATCTCTCGCTCGACACACATCATCTCGAGCGTCTCCAGCTCCTCGATCGGAGCCCCCGGCAGGGTCAGTGAGACCTGCACGACCTCGGCGGTGATGTTCACTCGGCGCCAGGCGTCAGGGTGCGACGGGTCGAACACGGCGATCGCCCGCCCGAGGGCGTCGACCACCCATCTCCGGTCGCCGTCGTGCAGCTCGGGGCCGAGCAGCCACATGCGCTGCAGGGCCTCGTTCAGGAACGACTCAGCCCTGGCTTCGAGCCATCCGCCGTGTCGCTCGCGCCCGACGATGTACGGACCGGCAGCGCGGTAGGCGTGCGGAGCGAAGGCCAGCTCAGTCCTTGCCACCGACCACCATCTCCTTGACCTTGGGCTTGCCCTCCTCGAACGCGCCGACATCGGTCTTCGAGAGCCCGAGGGCTTCGAGCCCGCCGACCTTCGGTTCGACCGACGGCGACACGTACAGCTTCGACATCAGCGCCACGGCGAACTCAACGGCGGTGCGTGTGTCGCGTATCTCGCCCGTGATCGGATCGAACGCAGCGGCGTGGATGACGGCCCCGGCGATCTTCGACTGCTCCGGCCGGTACTTGAGGTCGCGGTCCTTGACGAATACGACGTTGCCCCGCTGGATCGGCTGTCCGTCGAGCAGCTTCAACAGCTGGGTGTCGACCAGCGAGAACGTCTCGGTCACCTTGGCCTTCACCTGGGCGAGCAGCGTCCGCCACTCGGCGGCCTCGCTTGCGGACATCATCTCGGTGTCCTCGTCGACCACCTTGAGCATGTCGATGATGGTCGCGATGTCGTTCGGTTCGATGATCATGATGCCGGGCCCTCCAGCCTGTCGTTGTCGCCGATCGAGCAGCGGGCCTCCTCACCCTTGCGCACCATGAGCAGCACGGCGCCCGTGGTTGCGGCGTCCCAGCCGAGCCGGTTGGCCTCGCTGATGAAGTCGACCTCGTACTCGGCGCGAGCCGCAGCGTTCATCAGATCGGCGGCGATCTGCCGCGCCTGGGCGGGCGACAGCTGTCCGGTGAGCACGATGTGCTCCCGCAAGTGGTCGCCCTCGGCCCGCACCTTCACGAGCGGCAGGCCGGTTCGCATCCCGACCATGTGCTCGACGCTGATGTTCGCCAGGTCTTCGATGATGGGTACGGTCATCAGGACGGCTCCTGCCAGGTTCGATGGTGGATGATGTCGTTGATGGTCATGATGTGCACTCCGTGTTCGGTGGCGAGTTGTTGTTGGGTGACGTTGCCGTCGATGTAGCGACTACGAATCGCGTGCACCTGCGGCCAGGTCAGCACAGAGGCGCCGGAGCGCTCGCCGCGATTCGAGGTGCCATGCCGGACCTTGTCCGCCTCGTTCTCGGCACGAGTGGCCCACGACAGGTGCCTCGGGTTGATGCACATGGCCGTACCGCAACTATGCGCGGCGTCGGTCTTTCCGGCAGGCCGGGGACCGTGGGCGGTGCGGCACGCATACACGTGTGCCCGCTCGTACCGGCCATCGACAGAGACGCGGCCGTAGCCGTTGGGCTGACGCCGACCGGGGAAGAAGACACACTCGTCGGGCCAGGGCGCTGTCCCGACGACGTGGTCGATGAACTCTCGAAGCAATGGAGGTCGCATGAGTACGGACCCTAGAGCCTAGAAGGGTTCTTCATCGTTATAGATGGGCTCGGCCGGCCCGGCGTGCGTGACGTGGTTGGCCCGGTTCTGTTGCTGGCGCTGCGATCCGCCGGCGCGCTCGGTGCGCTCGACGGTCGCGGTCGCCCACCGCATCGACGGGCCGGCGTCATCGGCGACCAGCTCGACGACCGAGCGCTTCTCGCCCTGCTGGGTCTCGTACTCGCGCTGCTCCAGGCGGCCCGTGACGATGATGCGGGTGCCCTTGACGCAGGACGCCGCGATGTTCTCGCCGAGCTGGTCCCACGCCGAGACGTTGAAGAACGACACCTTCTCCTGCCACTCGCCGTTCTGCTGCCATCGCCGGTTCACTGCCAACCCGAAGCTGGTGATGCCCTTGCCGTTGGCGGTGAACCGCAGCTCGGGGTCGCGGGTCAGGTTCCCCACGATCGTGATCGAATTGTCGGGCATGTTCTAGCCTCTCCTTCATGTGGTTGATCTGCGGGGCCAGCCTCGCTGGCCTCGTGGTGGTGGTGTGGTGGCTTACGCCCGTCGGTCGAGGCGGTCGAGGGCGGACCGGAGAGCCTCCCACGCCACCGTCTCCTCCTCGACGGTGACCTCGTCGGCCATCTCCAGCCGGTAGACGTCGCGTGCGGCCCTGGCAACCTTGATCAGGATGGCGGTGAACGCCCCATCCCGCCCCCGGTCGGCGAGCGCGTAGCGGACCAGGTGCATCGTCCGCTCGTGGTGACGGAGCGCGCCCTTGGTCCGCCCCTGCCAGTCGACGGGGTCGGCGCCGGGCGGCGGCTTGCCCCGCTCCAGCTGCCGGGTGATCTCGGCGATCGCCGCTGCGACACGGGCCCGCACGTTCTGGAGCTCGATGTCGGTCATCAGCGCCAGGTCCTCGGCGTCGGGCAGCGCCTTCACTTCACTGCCTTGCCGCACTCGGCCTGGTGGTCTTCGAGCGCCATCAGGTCGGGGAAGTCGATCCGGCCACAGCTGAGGCAGACGAGTTCGCCGCTGGGCGGGGTGTCGTCCCCGCCCTCGTGATGCGGCAGCGTCTTGTCCATCGCTGCCGCCATCGTCGGAGTCTCGGCGGGTGGCTCCACGGAGGCGTCCTGATCGTGTTCGACGATCAGCGCCTGGATCTTCTCCTCGACCCGGGCTCGCCACGCCTCGTCGCGCAGCGCCCGCCCGGTGAGCGAACCCTTCTCGTCCTGCGCCCACACCTTGACGGCGACCTTGAGCCAGGGTTCGGCGTCACGCACGCGCTCGAACAGCACGTCGGCGGGATGCTTCTCCGGCCGGGGGTCGATCGGCTCGTCGGTGTGCGGCACCCCGTCGGGAGTGTTGGCGAAGGTGTCGGTGTCGTCCTGCGGGTCGCCGATGCACAGGATGCGCAGCAGCAGGTTCTTGAACCCGGCGGTCATCGCCTTGTTCATGCCCTTGTCCGAGTTGTCGTCGGCCACGCCGACCGTCGTCGACCGGAGCCGGTCGTCGATCCCGCCGGGGCCGTACAGCATCCAGTCGATGGTGACGGTGGTGCGCGTCCACAGGGTGTTGTCCATCGTGGCGTTGCCCTTGACGATCTTCTCGACCTCGACCTCGCGGACGATCGGGATGATCACCACGCCGTACAGGCCGAACAGCGGCTGGGCGGCCGAGGCCACCTGGTCGATGCCGCGGTAAGCGTAGGTGACGCCCTGGTCGCCGCCGAGCCCCCGGGCGGCCCGCTCCCGGGCGGTCATCTTGCGGATGCCGCCGATCTCGGCCATGACCCGGGCGATCGCCCCGACGACGTGTGTCGGCGCGGGCAGTTCGAGCTGGGCGGCCACCTCCTCGGTGACGGCCGGTTCGAGGTCGAGGGGGCCCTTGATCGCGTCGACGAGCGCCTGCGTCTCGGGCGGCAGGGGCTTCGGTGTGCGTGATGTTGCCATGGTGTTCCTCTCAGGAGTCGAGCACGTCGCCGTGCAGTTCGAGCAGGTCGGCGACCCGCTGTCGGTAGGTGACCTCGCGCTGGCGCACTTCGAGGTCGATGTCGTCGTCGCGCAGCGCCTCGACCTCATCGGTGATGAGCGCGGCGAGCACGTTGGGCGGGAGCGCGTCTAGCTCCCACGACACCCGCCCGAACCGCTCGACGTAACCGCTCGCCCGCGAGTCGGTCATCTTGGCAGGGTTCGGCGGCGGGCTGTACTGCTGGATCTGGTCCCAGTTGAGGGCGATCCGCTTGAGCTGGAACGGCGGGTGGCCGGTTGGGTGATCCCGATGGAGGTCGCCGAGCAACTCCCACCGGTAATCCGGGTCGTCCTCGGGGTCGAAGTCGATGCCGAAGGCGGACGCCAGGTCGGCCTGGATGAAGTCGCGTAGGCGCTCGGCGTTGTCGCGGCTCATGTCCATGCCGGACGGGTCGTGGTCGCCGAGGTGGAGCACCACCACCCTCTTGTCGTCCTTGATCAGCCGGGTGAACCGGCGGCTCGCCGTCCACTGCTCGGACTGGCTCATGTAGCCACGACACGCCAGCGTGGTGACGCTCAGCGGCCAGCACGCGTCCTCGACGACGCCGGCCAGCGCTTCCTTCTCGACCCACACCTCGACGTGCACCGGCTGGTCGGCCCAGTAGTCCAGGTGGAACTGCCGGGCCGACGCCTCGATGATGTCGCGGGGATGGTCCCACGTCGACCGGGTCTTCGGGTTGCGTGTGCGGTCGGTGATCCAGTTCCAGTCGAGCAGCCCGGCCAGACGGGCGTCGTTGACGATGCTCCCGAGGCGGTCGTACTCGGTCTGCCGATTCGGCATCCAGCCGCGGGCGACGAACTGGTAGTAGAGCTGGCGCAACGTCAGGTTGTAGCCCTGGGCGGCGTAGTCCTCGCAGATGTCGCGAGCCCTGGCGATGGTGGCCATGGTGGCATCGCGGAACGCGATGTCCCGGTAGCGGACGAACGGCATGTCGCCCCTCTCAGATGATGAGCTTGCGGTCGAGCTCGAAGACGTACTGGGCGTGGATACCGCTGTACTCGTCGAAGTCGGCCGTGATGGTGATGGGGCCTTCGGTGAGCAGGCGAGCCTCGGTGACGGAGCTGACCTTCTCGACGGCCTCATGGATGATCGGGATGCCCGCCTTGTTGTGGCGGTCGCACCACATCTCGTGTGCCCGCAGGTCGGCGATCGCGTAGTTCTGCGCCTCGCCCATGCCGGCGTAGCGCTTCGAGCGCCGGTCCGGGTCCTTCGAGTCGACGGTCGTCATCGTGTTCCGGGTGCCGGTGTGCACGATGAACTTCTTGGGCTTCGTCGACTGCCGGCCGCCCTGGGCCGAGGCGACCGTGTGCTTCTTGAGTTTGCCCAGCCCGTACTTGTCCTTCTTCGGCATCAGGTCTCTCCGTTTCGGCAATCGTGCAAGTAAGGCGCGGTCACTGGGGTGCGCTCCACACCGACTCGTCGGGTGCTCGGTAGCCGCAACTGACCGTCACGCCCACGCCTGGTTTGATCCACATGCACGTCTTGACCGGGAAGGCGTAACCGCTCCGCCTGATGCCCGCTGCGTCAGCGGCGGCGGCAAGGATCGGATCGGGGCCGTAGTCGACCCCAATGATCACCATCCAGGGCGTATCCACCATGCGACGGTCAATCGCACGGGCCAGGTGAGCGGTGAACACGTCGAGCTGTTCATCGCTGGGGGGTTCGCTGCGCACCAGCGACAACAGGACATTGAACATGCCGTCGCCGTTGTCCTGCTTGGGGTCGCGTAGAGCGTCGGCCCACCACCGTGCTGCCGCCATTGCCTGCGGCGCGATCTCGGCATTTCGCGTCGGTTCGTCGGTCATGTGAGCGCTCCTTCGTTCATCGCCGCGAGTCCGGCGGGTGAGAGCGTGAGCACGATCGCGTCGCGCTTCGATCGGGTGGGGCGTTCGTAGCCGGAGTCCTCGACCCAGCCCTGCCCCTTGAGGTAGGCGACGGCGGCGGTGACGGTGGCGTGCGACGAGCGCAGCGTCGTCTCCAGCTCGTCGGCCGTCTTGCCGCGCAGGGACGGGTAGCGCTCGTGCACGAACAGCAGCTCGGCCAGGATCTTGTAGCGGATCGAGTGCTGCAGCGGCAGGGCGCGTGCAGCTGCACGGTTCGACGTCGACGTCCCGTTCGACACGGGCTCGCCGTCGAGGTCGATCGGGAATGCCTCATCGAGCGCCTTCACGGCCTCCGTGAGTGCGGCATCGGCGAGGTGTCGGGCGGTCATCCAGTGCTCCATGCCCCGAACCGAGAGCCATCCGCGGGCGGCGCGGAGGACGGCCAGTTCGAGCGCTCGGGCGCGTGTTCGGCTCATGTTTGGGAACTCCAGTTCCATATCACAGTCACGGTACAGGTGTTCCGTGACACTTGCAAGGATCAGTCGCGGCGCATCATCAGGTGCGCCGCCGGGACCTTCGAGCCCTCGGGCCGCTCGCCGTCCACGAACACGTGGAGCTCGACGTCGATGCCGCGCTCGTCGAGCGTCGGTAGGAACACGAAGTCGATGCCGGCGGCCCGGAACGCGACCGCCTCGTACACGAGCGACGGGTCGTCGACCAGCTCCACGATGTGGACGTCGCGGGCGCCGTCGATGCGCTGCTCGAAGAAGTCGTCGAGGTCGGTCACTTGGCTCCCTTGCCGCCGACCAACTGGAAGATCGACTCGATGAACTCGGTCCGGCCGATGATGGTGAGCACGCCGCCCTTGAGCGACGAGAACGTGATCGACGACCGGCCGGCGCGGACCTCGGTGATCGAGACGATCGGCTGGCTCACGGGGAGCTTCACCCGGTAGCGGTACTGGGCCTGCTGGTAGGTGACCAGCGAGCCGTTGAGCTGTGCGGGCACGTCGCCCAGGTCGATGACCTTCATGATGCTCTCCGTTCGAGTTCGAGATGGTGCTTGCGTTTCGCCGGCTCAGCCCACAGCGCGGGCAGGCCGGAGATCGGGTCGTCGTAGTGCAGGGCCGTGCGACCCAACGTCGGCGCGGTCGAGTCCACCAGCGCCTCGATGAAGGCGGCGGCGATGTCCTCGGCCTCGGTCGAGTCGCGCGCCGGGAACACGATGCTCAGCGTCCACATCGCCATCAGTCGGCCTCCATGATGTAGCGGACGGTGTTGAGGAACCGGGTGATGACCCGGGCGGTCCACTCGTGCTCACGGTCGAGCATGTGGGACGAGACGTAGTCCCAGTGCAGCTTCGTGTCGGGCCACGCAACGAGCGGTCCGAAGCTGGTGGCCACGAGCAGGTAGTGGCGGTCGAACGCCTCCACTCCGATGATGGCGATCTGGTAGCGCGTCGCGTCGCCGGGACACAGCTCAACGAACGCATGCTCCCGCTCGCTGTGGAGCGACGCCAGGGCGGTCAGCGCCGCCCGGTCGAACACGATCTGATCGAGGTCGTCGACCCGGTGTCGAGTGCCGACCACGGGCTGCCACGTGATCATCGTCCCGTCGCATTCCTCGTCGGGGCACGGCTCGCCCAGCTCGCACAGGTCGTCCTCGTTGCCGACCTTGCCGCATTCGGTACAGGTCATCCGCATGGTCAGTACACCTCCAAGGTGTCGATGTCGATCAGGGCGATCGACTGGTGCGGTCCGGGCACCTCCGGGTTCTCCTCGTCGAACGTCGGGCCGTCGAGGGTGACGAAGCCGCCCTCGTTGCGCCCGATGCTCATGACGGTCATGTCGAGCATGTCGCCCGAGATGAGGGTGATGCCGACGACGTAGTGCTTGACGAGCTGAGCGAGCCGGTCGTCGAAGTCGGCGCTCGGCGAGATGATGTTCATGTCAGGGCCCCCAGTCGGTCGGTGACGTGGGCGACGATCAACGCGTGCTCGGGGGGCGAGCATGCGGCGAGGACGTGCAGCGCCGTGGCGCAGGCCAGGTCGCCGGCCTGGGCGTTGCGCATCACGAACCGCCACGCCTGCGAGTCGTCGTCGAAGATCGCCATCTCGTCGTCGCGTTGCAGTTCGATCGGCGGGTGGCCGTCCGAGTTGCACTCGAACAAGCCCCAGCCCTGATCGGTGGCACGGTCGCCATAGCGCCGGTACCAGTCGACGAACGGGTCATCGCCGGGCTTGAGCAGGTGCCACATCAGAGCACCGCCATCTCGTCGTCGACGGCGTCCTCGTCGTCGGGGTGTGGGGCGTCGAGCAGCCACGGTGCCGCGGCGGGCAGGCCCGGCTGGCGATGGAAGAACTCCCAGTGGGTCTTCGCCCACTCATGGACGCCCTGGTTGATCGCGTGGTAGGTGCCGGCCGTCATCACGAGCGGCCCGTCCTGGCTCGACGGGAGGCCGGCCAGGATCTTGCCCTCGGCGTTGCCGTCGAACAGCATCCACTCGGCCTCGTACTCGTACTTGGCGTCGCCCTGCCCTTCCCACGGGATGCGCAGCTTCGTGAGCGGATCGAGGTAGCCGTCGATGTCGCAGCCGCTCAGCCCGTAGTTGGCGTCGCCCATCATCGTGATGACCACGAACCCGGGGCCAGCGGCGTCGTCGTCGGGACCCGACCACGAACACAGATGGTCGGCCAGGTTGCCGATGACGCCCGGCCAGGACCCGCCCTCGCCCTTCCACTTCGCCGGCACGAGGACGCGCAGGGTCACGCCGATGCTCTCACCCATTGGGCACCACCCGGTTCCAGCGCTGGACCGACGAGAACGTGGTGGGGACGTAGGTCGTGAACCCGTCCTCGGACACCAGGTGCATCCGGTAGTAGCGCGACATCTTGCGCCCGGCGGGGTGCAGCTCGCTCTCGATGTTCGCCACCGTGTAGACCCCCGGCGGGAGCAGGGTGGCGTTCGGGAACCGCGTGCCCTCGATGCTGTGGGTATCGGTGCCTTCGCGGATCAGCACCACGTTGCCGACGACGAGCCGCCCGGCGGTGACTCGCTCGAATGTTGGGTACTTCTTCTTCATGTGGACCTCCTCAGTCCTCGGGGTCGGGAAGTTCTGCTTGCTCTCGCTCCTCGTCGGTCGCGTAGCGCCACGTATCGGCGGCGTCACCCCCGTCGATGTGGACGTGGATGTCGCCGTCGACGATGGTGTCGGCGTACGCGTGGGCCGCCATGAACTGCTCGGCCATCTCGTCGAGCCCGAGCGCCAGGTAGGCCGCGTAGGTGACCTCGGCCTCCTGGCAGGTGAACGACCCCGTCCTCTCGATGTGGTTCATGCACAACGCCTCGTGGATCACCGAGAGGGCGGCCTTCGCCACCTCCACCGCCGCGTACGGGTGCAGCGCGGTCATCGCAGCCACGCGTCCACGTAGAAGTAGCCGCCCGACCGGCGCACCCAGCACTCGATGCCGTGGGTATCGGTGCCAGCGACCTTGATGGCGACCTCGCGCTCGAGGTCGCCCCATGCGGTGGACCGGAGCACGTCCGTCATCGCATCGAGCAGCACCATCCGGTCGTCGGGATCGTCGTATGCCGTGCCCTGGCGGTCCCCCACGATGCCCGGCCGGGCGCCGGGGCCCTGGTCGATCCAGCGGGCGCCGTACGCTGCGCGGAACTCGGGGATGTCGACGGGCGGATCGCTCGCGCCTTCGTCGGGTGCTCGGTAGCCGCAACTGAAGCCTTGATGCCAGCGGTTGTCGATCTTCATGGTGCGTGCTCCGTGAGGTTCGGTGGTTCGTGGATGGTGATGCAGCCGCGGGTCCAGAGTTCGAGGATCTCCTCGATGTCGTGGCCGCTGACGGCTTCGAGCTTCTGGACCTTGGTCTCGAGCGCGATGGCCGCGCGGATGACGGCGGGGAGGATCATGGTCACCATCTCCCTGTCTCGATGATCTCGTCGGCGTGGGCGTGCCACGTCCGGTGGATGAAGCGGAACTTCGTGACGGCCTTGGTGGCGACTGCCTTCGAGAACTTGCGGGGCACGCCGTCGGCGTCCAGCTCGGCCTGGAGCTCCTCGTCGGTCCAGCACTCGTCGACCACCGAGCATGTGCCCCGGCCGACCACGTCGTCGGCCCGGACCGCCATCACCCGGGGGTCGATGCGCGCCGGCCACCCGGACCGGACCCAGCTGCCCCGCACCTGCCGGGCCTTCTCGGTGGCGGTGGTGACGCTGTAGCCGTCGCGGGTGGCGGTGAGGATGATGGCGGCAGTGAAGGTGCGGCCGTCCGGCTCGAGCAGGTGCACGAACTCGCCGGGCTCCCATATCGGCGTCACAACGTCCCCCCCACCTGCCACCAGAGCGGCGGCAGCTTCGAGCTGAGGCTGCCCTGCCAGGCGGTCGGGGCGTACTCGATCCACGTCCCGTCGGCCCACGACGCGTGCCAGATCGGCGCGGCGTCGATGCGATAGCCGTACCTGGTGTGGTCTTCCCAGTAGCGGTGGAAACCGACCAGGCGGAACTCGACGATGTCGAGGTAGCGCCGGTCCATCGGCAGGCCCATGCGGCGGGCGTACTCGTTGAGCCAGTGGCGGCCTCGCTCCTCGTTCTGCGGCTCGGCGCGGATGCCGCCGTCGACCTTGACCCGGGCGTGGAGCTGGTCGATCAACTCTCTGCACTCGGTCTCAGTGAGGGACGAATGGCGCCCCTGCATCATCGCCCCGCGGCTCGCCGGGTAGATGCCCCGGGCGAGCTGGATGACGAAGCCGTGGCCGATGGTCGGTCCGGCGAGACGGGCTCGCCAGGTCTTGTACGCCTTGGTGGGGGTTGCGGTCATGGTCATGCTGGCTCCTTCACGATGATCGGGCTGAGGATGGCGGCGGCGACGTCGTCGAAGCCGTGGCGGATCAGGCCCTCGGCGGCGGCCCGCAGCTGGTCGGCGGTCATGCGGCCCACGGCGTAGAGCGGCTCGGGGGGCGTGTTCGCCTCGGCGATCGCCCGCCCTTCCTCCAGGGCGCGCTTGATCCCGTCGTCGCCGATGTACCCACCGAGACGCTCGATCTCGTCGTCGTTGGCGTCACGGACGACCAGGTCGTACACCTGCCCGGAGCACCAGTCGCTGTACTCCTCGATCTCGGCGCGCATCCCTTCGATCAGTTCCTCGTCGGTCTGCGTGTTGCCCCAGGTGTCGAGCATCTCCTGGGTGACGAGCATGAGCCCGCACGTGCCGGAGTCCCAGCCGCCCGGGTCGTGCGGGTGTTCGCCGCCGCCCAGGTAGTACGAGACGCCCGAGTGGTCGATCATCCCGACCGGGACGACCACCCTGGCCTTGCGGTCGTGCTTGACCAGCTCGATCAGCTCGGCGAGGTTGCCGGCGCCCTCGCGGCCGTAGCCGCCACAGACCGGGCACTCGTGGTCGTGGTTCGTCTCGGGGATGTCGATCCGACCGTCCCCGTGGCAGCTGCGGCACTCGATGTCGAACGTCGACGGGTCGAGCCGCTCGTCGCCGATGTCGTAGCTGCGATGGGGGAAGCCGAGCCACAGGAACGAACCGTCCCAGTCTCGGGGGTCGCTGGTCTCGGGGCACTCGTCGTACTCGACGATCACGGTGAAGCCGTTGACGGCCTCCACCTCGACAGGGGGCATGGACATGATGGTGATCCTCCGATCGTTGTGTCTACGGAACGTAGACGGGCTACCGGGCGACGGCCTCGGCGATGGTGGTGATGCCCCAGGGCATGCCGTCGCGGGGTAGGTCATGGCTGGATTCGACGCCGTGGCGGGCCCGGTAGACGGCCTCCAGCGCGTCGTGCAGCTTGCGGGCAGGGTTGCCCGGGTCGCCCCAGGCGGCGTGCTCGCACGTCTGGTAGTCGTAGCAGTCGAGCTGCCGCCAGACGATCGCGTCGTCCAGCGGCGCCTCGACGCCCTCGAACACGTACTCGGGGCACGCCTCGCTCTCGCTGTACCGGCAGTTGACGCTCCGGTAGTTCTCCTCCCACAGCAGCTGGCCGGCGGGCGTGGCTTCGGACATCGGCACGATGCCCTCGACGATCAGTGCCTGCACCAGGCAGTCGATGTGGCCCTTGCTGACGATCCATGCGCTCATGCGCTTTCCTCCTCCTCGATGTCGTCGAGCACCGATTGCCCGACGTCCTCCCAGTCGACCTCGTCGGGGTCGATCTGCGGATTGATCGACGCCCAGGGGAACGTCGTCCTGATCTCGTCGCCCAGCTTGTGGGCGCTGAGGGAGCGACGCGCCATGCGTCGCACCTCGTTGTAGAGGCCCTCGTCGTTGGACAGCCACAGCTGCACCTCGCCGGTGTCCCACGTGGTGTCGTCGGTGGTCACAGCCCACCTGCCAGGCAGCGGCGCCACGACTCGATGATGTCGGCGTGGTCGTCCTGGCCGTCCGGGTCCTCTCGGTCGAGGAGGTCGGTGAGCACGTCCAGCGCCATGAGGTCCGGCCGGGGGTCGGTCAGTACGGCGCGACGTGCGGTGGAGAGGTTCCCGTTCAGGAACGTCTCGGCGATTGCGCTGGCTCTCATGCGCCCATCATCCTTTCCATGCGACTGATCTACACTTGAGGCTCCTCACACGCTCGGCGTGCGCCCGCTGGGCCTCACGCTTCGTGTAACCGAGGTAGAGCGTCGACAAGCGGTCGAGGCGGTCGTCGTAGACGCGCCACCCGCCGGCGTTGACGCAGTTGGTCGTGCGTTCCCAGTGGATCATCGGAGCACCTCGTTCAGGTAGAGGACCCAGCGCTCGATCTCGAGCGGGGTGAGGGTGCGCGACACCCGCACGATCGTGAAGTTGGGTACGTCGTGCGAGACCACATGCACCACGCGTTGGCCGGTGGCGTCGTTGAACTCGCCCTCGGTCATGCCGTCGGCGATGGTGCCGATGACGTTGCCGGTGATGAACGGCATCACATCACCGCCGGGCCGTCTTCGAGCGCCTTGAGGCGTGCGTTCACCAGGGCGAGCGAAGCGGTCAGGTGCTCGACGCACCCGGCCAGCATCTCGATCGACTTGGCGTGTGCGTCGAGACGGTGGTCGATGGCGGACTCACGATCCAGGCGGGCGCGCTCAGCGTGCTCGCGCTCGAATCCCATGCTCATGCGTTCTCCTTGGGTCGGATCGCCCCGAGGGGGCGAGTGAGTGATGCGGGCATCCGGGCCGCCAGCAGGCCGGCGTCGATGGCTCGGGCAACTGCCGGGTCCCACGGGATCTCGGCGACGACCGGGACACCGGTCGCGGCCTCCATGTCTCGCGGCGTGAGTGCTCGACCCGGCTCCATCACGAGGATCAGGCCGTCGGCTCGCTCCTCGCGCATCGGCCTCCGCGACTCCTTGCGAGCCTCCAGATAGCCGCACCGCGACACGACGTAGCGCGTGACTCCGGCTCCACCTCGGTAGCCGACGATGAAGTCGGGGGGCTCGCCGATCAGCGACCCGCATCGCAGGTCGTACAGGGTGAGCTGGCCCACCTCGCACGGTTGCGGAGAGCCGTCGGGGCCGTCGGTCGGTTGCGGGGCGCCGAGCACGGCGCACAGGTCCTCGATCTCGGCGCGTTCAGCCAGGATCGTGACGGGGTCGGCCGCGTGTGGCCAGGCCCGCTTGTGGGCCTCGACCATGGCGAGCGCGGCTGCCACTGTGGTGACACCGACACCACCCTTGTGGGCGTAGATGCTGATCGTCATGCGGACTCCTTGGCGAGATCGGTGGCCAGCACCCCGTCGAGGATGCGGCTCAGGTGGCGAGTGACGGCACGGGTGAGCGGTCCGGCGTCGGGGTGGTAGCCCCAACCATTGACGCTGGCCGTCTCGATCCGAGCGACTTCGAGAGTGCCCGGATACGTCGAGCCGTCCTCGCGGGTCATCACGTAGTCGTAGCGGTCGTTGGTCTGGCCGCGCACGATCGTCAGCGATGAGCGGTAGGTCCAGACGATCACGGCCCGCAGGCCGTTGCCGTACTCGATTACCACACGTGCAGTGGTCGGGATGACCGGCGCAGGTTGGCCGATCTCGATGGTCACGGTTGCCATGTGCCCTCCTGAGTGCTCTCGGCCGACCACCAGCGTGAGCTATGCGGCTGGTGATCGGGCGGCGTCCACTCGGGTTGCGCACGGGATTGTCAGGCCATCGGGCGTTCACCTCCTCTCAGACCAGCGCGCCACCCGGGGCGGACCTTGCTCGTGCGGATGGCCTCAGGGGAGGGGCCTGACGATCCGCTCGTGGCCGATGTCGTCGCACCACATCGCCTGTCGGGCGCGGTCGGCGAACCATCGCGCGGTGAGGATGCGGCGGATGTGGGTGCGCTGGGTCAGCGACCCGGCGTTGGCGAGTACCCGGCGGTCACCCTGCCAGATCGTGCACCCGCCGACACCGTAGGTCTCACGCCAGCAGTCGGCGAGCGTGAACGGGCGACCGTCGGCCCACCCGCTGAACCGCCGACGGTCCATCTGGATCTCGTACGTCATCGGAGGACCTTGCTCGTGCGGATGGCCGTCGTCCAGATCAGGCCGACGATCGCGGCTGCCACAGCAGCGCGAGGGTCACCTGAGCCGAGGAAACAGCCCGAGATGAATGCGAACGGGATCAGGCGCATGAGTCCACCCATCGGTAGTTGTTGATGATGCGGGTCGTGAATCGACGCCGGTGCACGCTGGTGCGGGGGATGACCCACTCCCAGCGCTGGGTGATGCGGTCGCCGACCTTGTACGCACCGCGCTGGGCGGTGACCTCCACGGTGACGAGCTGGCCACCCTCGCGCACCTCGAGCACCTTGCACGGCACCATCCCGGCGAACGTGTCGAGGTAGGCGAGCTCACCTGCCCCGTGGGGCAGCTGGACGTACTCCTTGGCCATGATCAGTCCTTCCAGGTCGGGCGCACAGGGCGCATGACGACGTCGTCGGTTCGCACCGGCACACCGTTGGCCGAGTCGCAGGTGCACTCCCACCCGCAGTCGCACGGTTCTTCGTGCTCGCAGGGTGGGGGGCAGTCGCATTCGGCCAGGGCGTTCTCGTCGTGCAGCTGCTCGACGAGTGCCTCCCACGCGTCGTCGAACGAGGTGGCGTGGTGGATCAGGTAGCCGTCGGGGGCGATGTTGAACCCACCGAGGTAGATCCCCTTGCCGTCGTGGCCGGCGTCGATCAGCTTGAGAGACATGTGTCCTCCAGGATGTTCAGGCGCTCCACGTACGGCCGGTGCCGGACTGCGGTGCGCATGGCGCGGATCAGCCGATGAGCGAAGCCGAGGCCGTAGTACCAGAGGTACAGCAGCCCGACGATCGTCAGGGCGACCCTGCCGGTCATGGGATCTCGTCGACCGAGACCACGGTGATGGAGTCGAAGTCGCCCCAGCCTTGGCCCATCGCCGCGACGACCGCTCGGCGGCCTGCAGCATCCGGCCCCATGAAGGTCGGCACCTCGATCTCACCGCGCCCGTTGGGCGTGTCGAGGGTGACCAGGTACTCGATCAGATCGCTCATCGCGCCGCCCACGTGCAGTAGGTCATCTCGCAGTCGGCCCACCCGCGGTGGAGGCCGATGCCGGTCTCGGGGTGGATGTGCGGCTTGAACTTCGGCAGCTGGTCGGCGGTCAGCCCGTTGCCCTCTGCCACGTAGTCGCGTGCCGTCTTGGCCTTCATCGCTTGTGTCCTCCCATGTTGCCCATCTCGTGGTCGAGGATGGGGAGGGGGTGGGGGGCGGGGCCCTCGGGCACCCACAGCTCGTCGTCGTGGTCGAAGACCCGCAGGTACCCCTCGGGCACCTCATCGTCCTCGACCCGCCGGCTGTAGCGCTCCCACCCGTACTGGGTGCCATCCCAGCCGACCATGCAGTTGTGGTCAGTGGCCACCACCTCGAGCGTCTCCATGAGGCGCCTCCCTTCTCGAATCCGGCCGTCGTGAACTCACGCTCGGCATATCACACTTACCATCCCGAGCAGGCCGCCGGCTACGTAGCTACGGACTCTCAGAACAGAACGAAGACCTCAGCAGACCCCCACGGGAACGAGAGCAGTGCTCTCATCTCTGAGACCAGACACCAGGGGGGTGGGGGGAGGGGAGTTTGCGAGGTTATCCACAGGCTCCCTCAGGGTTATCCACAGGCTCCCTCAGGGTTATCCACAGGGGGGAGGGGGGGGGTAGGGGAGTTATCCACAGCCCCGATCGAACACCCGTTCGTCGAACACTCGTTCGTCGAACGCACGTTCCCAAACACCCGTTCGTCGGGCTCGAGATACCGGCAATGGAATACAGGTATCGGCCGACAGGCGAACACACGTTCGATTGCGAACGCAACGCTTGCATACGCAAGCACCCGACCGGGGTACGTCACACAGGGACGCACACGAGCCGATCGGCAAGAGGGACGCACGGGCACCCCCACAAGAGGAGCACCGCGCCGAGCGTTTCGCACGCGGCGACCGGCCGGGCCGATCAACGAACGACCGGGCCCGGCCGGAACGACCGGCACGCAAAGGGGGCATCCCGCGTTGACTTTCGCACGCGGGACAGGCACACTGACTCCCGGCACGGAACGTCCGTGCCGACACTGAGAACGGAGTCTCACTATGAACACTCACCAGGACCACGACCACCACGTGCGAGCCCACTACGCCCAACGCTCGCGGTTGGCGTCGTTCTCGCCCCTGGGCGCACCAGCTCGCCGACTCCCTGCCTACGGCGCGGAGCGCGAGACGATCGGAGTGACGGCGCGTCGATTCGACGTCGACGACCGGACGAGTCGGGATCTTGAGCGAGAGGCCGACGCGTTGCTCCGTGCCGATGGATTCCCGGTCGATCGGGTCGATGTCATCGACATGTGGACGCGGCTTCCTGAGATCGCCCCCGATCGGGTCGCGTTCCGTGGACAGGCACGATTCCGTCCGCATGCCTGCCATGTCTCTGAGCGCTCCGTCACGGGCCCCAGGACGATCGTCCGGGCCGATGGCACCACACAGCAGCGGAAGGGCACGGAACGGACTCTCGTGGACACTGGCACGCCAGGGACGGAAGTCCCGGTCGTGCTGGCACGGACAACGATCAAGCGTGCCGATGGGTCACGAGTCGTTCTCATCGGCTGCACGGGCCGCGGATGGCACGGCCGCCGGATCGTCCTGACTCCGAAGGTGACGCGCCGGGACGAGTCGGGCCGCGCCGTCATCGGTCGCCCGGTCGGGTCGATCTGGACCGTCGACGCGTCGAACGTCCGTCGTCGCTGGGTCAAGGCCACGGCCGACCAGCAGGCGCGGGCCATCGCACTGCGGACCGCGCTCGTGACCGATGGATCGCTCGTCCTGTCCGGGGTGACACTCGTGCTCGACGTCGACGCGTCCGTGTCCGTGCCGACGACCGACCGGACCAAGGTGCGTGCTCTCGTGGACGGTGCCGACGCACCCCGCGGAGAGTCGTTCGCACTCGTGGACGCCGTCCGGCGCGCTGCACTCAGCCGGTAGCGACTCTCACCCCGGCCCGGAACTGTTCGCAACCCGAACCGGTTCCGGGCCGGCGGTCTTAGGAGGAGCGCACGCACCCACGCCGACTCCTCATCCAATCCCATATCACACCCCGCATGGCCGATAGCCCACCAGGTACCGCCCCCGTCTCTCCACGTCCCGTCTACAGACCGTATACATCCCCTGGGTCAGTGGCTCGGCACGCTCACATCAGTCCTGCCCCTCGACTGTGATATGTGATATGGTTCTGCCATGACCGACTACTCAGATGTCACCACCACCGAACTCACGAACGACCAGCTCGCCAACCGGCTGTTCCGCCACGCACAGCTCCACTGGTACGAGGAGGCGCCGAGGGGGGTGCTGATCGAGGCAGCCGACCGGCTCAGGGCGGTGCCGGAATCTCACGGACCGGTTGGGGAACTGACGGGGTTCGCTGTGGGGGACTACTCGTGGCCGTTCTCGTCCGGCGGCGAGAAGTATCAGTGGGATTCGGCCCGCAGGTACGCCGATGCGTGCAACCGGCCCGTCACCGCCATCATCGACGGCATCACCACCGATCGTCGGGTGATGGTCATCGCCCGCTCCGATCTCACGCCGATCTTCGTCGTGGACATGGGCCCCGTCCACCCCGAACCGGCGCCCGAGCCCGAGCCCGAGGCGCCACACGTCGTTCAGTACGCCCTCAGCGGGCGGAACTGCAGCACCCTCACCTATCCGGCCAACGACCGGCTCGATGTCGAGTTCCTCAAGTTCCGGGCCCGCCAGTACCCCGGCGGCGTCCTTGTCGCCCACTACAGCGACGGGACGGCCACCGTCGTGTGGCCCGAGAAGGTCGAGCCGGAGCCGCTCACCGAGAGCAGTGCTCTCTGGCCGGACGGGTCGACCTCGGAAGCGGGCCCCGACCTGCAGAATCCGACCGAGACCCACACCGCCGTCGTCGACCACACCCCGGACCCGCTCGATCCGCCGGCCGACCCCGAAGGCTGGGCGGAAGCATGGAAGGCCGCCACCAAGCCCGCCACCACCGTCGCGGGACCCGGCCCTTTCTACAAGGGGCTGGTCGACCGGATCATCGACGGCGCCTCGGACTCCCGGAACCGCACGTTCATCGACATGCCTCGCCAGCACGGCCGAGGCGCCGCGGCCGACCGGGTCTTCACCGACGAGCCGACCACGACGTGGGAGGAGGGCTACCCACGCTTCGAGCGGGTCGGTTGGAAGCTGCGCATCGACCAGAACTCGTCTGAGACGATGTGGATCGACCTCGAGAAGGTCGTGTCCGTCGAGATCGAGGACAACTGCATCGTCGTCGAGCACGAGGGCACGTTCCGCCTGCACGAGACGCTGGTCGAGTGCCCCGCGGAGTTCCTGGCGGTCTCCCGCACGCGCATCGTCGACATCGTCACCGGCGGCCTCTGCGTCGAGCCTCCCTTCGTCACCGCCACCCAGGAGGCGTACGACTGGCGGGCTGCCGACGAGGCGCGCCGAAAGGTCCAGACCACGCTCGCCGACGTGCGCGAGGATCTGATCCGCATCCGCAACGCGGCTGGAGCGATGAACACCATCGGGTCCAGCTGGGTCCTCGTCAACCTCAACGGCCTGATCGACCGGTGCACGCTGTGAGCGGCCTGCCCCCGATGGAGCTGCCCCAGGCGGCCGCCCTGTACTCCCAGGCGAAGACCGGCGGCGCCGAATCGCTCCTCATCCTCACCGGTGGGGACGAGCGGAACCTGGCCTCGGTCGCCCTCCGTGCCCTCGTACTGATGGGCGATCGGGTGGTCGAGCTCGAGCAACAGCACGCCGAACTGGCCGAGATCCTCGACGAACTGCGGGCAGTTATCCACAGGCATGTGGATAACGAGCTGCACCAAGAACCGCTCGACTTCGAGGGCCTGAACGCCAACCTCGCCCTCCTCTCGGAGCCGATCGACCCGGTCTGATGGCGTGGCGCGATCGTGCCTGATGGCGTGGCGCGATCGTCCAAATGGGGCCTTGATGGCGCCACGCTTTGTGATAGCATGGCGCCATGCCCGCCCGACGACGCAATCCCGACTCGACGACCGTCCGCATCGAGGCGTGGGTCTCCCCCGAGACCCGCGACGCCATCCGTCGGGTCGCTCTGAGCCGAGGAATCACCGTCGGCGCGCTCCTCGACAAGACGTTCGTGACCAGTCCTGACGTCGTTGCCGAGGTTCAGCGCGTTCTCGGCACGGGTCGAGCGCACGAGTTCCAGGCGACCTCGAGCGGGCTGGTGAAGCTCTGCAAGCACTGCGGGGCCGGCGAGAAGTCGCCCGAGGGGCGCTCCCCGACCTGTCCCAGCCGCTCGAAATCCGCCTGATCCTGGCCATATCACACGAAATCCGAGGTATCCATGCCTGCCGTCACGAAATCCGCCGACATCTCCCCCTGCGGGACCTACCGCTACCGATTGACCCGTTCCTGGGACGATCAGGCGTCGATCATGCGGTTCATCATGCTCAACCCGAGTACCGCTGACGCCGACGTCGATGACCCGACCATCCGGCGCTGCATGGGCTTCGCTCGCCGCGAGGGATGCGGCTCGATCGTCGTTGTCAACCTGTTCGCCTACCGAGCCACGAAGCCGGCGGACCTCACCGAGGCGATCATGGAGCGCCACAGCCACGCGTGGGAGGGGCGCGAGGCCATCAACCAGGAGATCGCTCGGGCGGCACTCAGCCAGCGCGCCGGCAACCCGGCCCCAGTCGTGGCCGCATGGGGGGCGAACTGGCGGGCGCTCTCCCGGCGTGGCATCAGCCGGCCCTCCGTCGAGAGCTACGCCGAGAAGGTCGGCGCCAAGCTCACCTGCCTGGGACTCACCGGTCAGGGCGACCCTCGGCATCCGCTGTACGTGAAGGGCGATGCCCCGCTGGTGGCGTACCGGTGATCGTCATCACCAAGGTCCAGGTCGGCTGGTTCATCCTGATATCGCTGGCCGTCTTCTTCGTGGCCCAGTCCATCCGTCCCCCGAGGTCGAAATGAGCAACGCCGACATCCACTGCTCAAGCCCGACTTGCCGCGCGGCCGTACTGGTGCCGATCTGGTGGCCCGAGGCCCTCGTCGACCACCACCTGCAGACGACCGGCTGGCGGCGCGAGCAGCAGCCCGGCGACGACCGCCCGCTCTACTACTGCCCGAGGTGCCAGCTGTGAGCCTGCGGGTGCTCAAGGGCAACCCGTGGCACACGCCACGGAACCGCCGGCCGGTGTGTCGTGCATGCGCCCAGCCGGCGTCGTGGGAGGTCGTGGAGGCACGCCCGATCTTCACCATGCGGCCCGGTCGGGTCGAGCGCAGCGTCGAGATCCACTCCGTCTACTACTGCGACAAGCACTAGCTGGCGACGGGGCAGCCGGCAGCGATCCAGCTGCGGATGAACCGGTTGCGGGTCATCCCCGCCACCTTGGCCGCCTCGTCGAGCGCGGCGACCTCGTGGTTCAGCAGCTGGACGCTGACGTACCGGCAGTTGCTTCCCCGTGGGCGTGGCATGGGGAAACCATATCACACGTTCAGGAAACCGGCCCGACGATCACCGAGAACGCCGGGGGCTTGCCGGCCTGCAGCCCGGCGATGAACGCGTCACGCATCGCCTGGGTGGCGGCGCTGGCGTTGATCGTCATGGTGGCCTTGTGGCCGTTGAACCGGTCGTCGCCGCGCGCGCAGCGCAGCGCGACCTGGCAGCCGCCGTAGCTGAACGCGCACGACTCGAGGTCCCAGTCGCCGTGGTCATCGGGCTGGAAGTAGGCGAGCAGTTCGACGGGCTGGGCGCCGGCAGCGTCCCACGCCTCGTCGATGTCGGGGCCGGAGATGGTCAGGCTGGCCGCTGGCGTCGCCGCCGCCCAATCCTTGTTCTCCTCGCCGCGACAGACCGCGCTGAGCGTGTACGAGTGGATGCCTGCGACCGTCTCGGTGCGCGTGCTGGTGTAGAGCTTGGCGACGATGGCCATGGTGGGAACCTCCGTGAGAGATGGTGCTTCGATCACGGGATGCGAGGGACGCCGTCAGCCCGACCCGCCACGGAGGGTATCACACCGTCAGCTGCGGCAACGACTTCGGCGCCGTCCTGCAGCCCGGGTGGTACTTGATCGCCCGAGGCGAGTAGCACCAGCCTGACTTGCCAGAGCGGCCCACCAGGCGAACGATCGCCTGCCCGGACGTGTACGGCGAGGCGATGATGTCGTCAGCTGAGCACAGGCCGTCTTCGAGGCAGAGCCAGCCCTTCCCGGGCCTGTAGTGGATCGAGATCAGCTGGCCGAAGCCCGAGTCTGAGCCGCGGCCCTGACGAGCGATCTCGCAGTTGGCGCCGCCGTTGGCGAAGCGGACACCGCGCCGGACGTTCCAGCAGCCGCCGGACTCCTTGGCGATGACGTCGTACACGAGGAACGGCACCCACTCGTCGATCGACTGCTGGGTCCATCCGCAGTCGGCGGCGATCATGCGGATTGCCGTGTCGACTGGCTCGAGGACGCCGTAGCCGTACTGCAGGGCGTTCACCTCGTCGCGGTGCTCTCCCGAGCATGCCGGGGGCGCCTGCTGGAGTTCGACCGGAGGGTCACAGTGGAGGGGGAGCACCGCGAGCGCGGCGCTGAGGAGGATCTTCATGTCGGGTCCTTTCGATCGGGCCCGTCCGCAGCGGCAGACGATAGCCCAGGCGCCTCGGCGATCATCCAGCACCACGCCGGGTGATCCGTCGGCGTGGGGATCTTGCGCACGTTGCCGAAGCCCGCCTCGTACAGCCAGGCCATCATGTTTGCCGAGGTCGCCTGGTGGGAGAGAAATGCATCTTCATCGCCGTCGGCGTAGCTGAACAGCAGCCTGCCGCCAGGAACGAGGCGTTCGAGGGTCTGAGTCATGTAGCCACGAACGACGGAGTGGGGGATGTGCTGGAACACGGTGACGGCATAGGCGGCGTCGTACGGTCCGTCGACCGGGATGCTGACGCCGTCCGACACGAAGTAGGTGCCGAGCCCGCCCTTCTTCGCGGCAGCGATCATGCTCGGCGCCACGTCGAAGCCGACCAATGTGCAGCCCGAGCGAGTGATGACGTTGCGCGCCAGGCGACCCGGCCCGCACCCGATGTCGAGCACGACGTGGTGCCGCCGTAGCTGCAGCTGGTCGACGACGAAGGTGCCAACCGCCCCGACGTCGTAGTGGGGGATGCCGTAGGCATTGTTGAGCTGATCGTCGTCGCGCAGTGAGCTCCACCACGCGTTCTCTGCTTCGCTCATGCCGCACCGGCCTTCACTGCGGCCACGAGCGACGTGGGGCGCCCGGCATCGTCGGTGAGTGACGGCACGGTGAAGCCGTCAGTGTCGATCGGCATGCCGCCACCGAACAGCAGGATCATGTCGCAGCCGGCGGCGCGGTGCTGGCGCATCGCCGCCCGGACGGTCGCTGGTGTCGGCGTATACGGACCGTATGCGAGCCCACTCACCGCGCACATCAGGTTCGGGTGCACCGAGCTCCACGCGCCCGCCGTGCGCACGCTGGCGGCCACGTCGTAGCTGTCGTAGCTGAGCACCGAGGGATGTAGCGCCCAGGCGGCGTCGAGCATCCACGGGAGGTTGTTGACGTACGGCTGAGGACCGAGTTGGGCGACGCCGTCGAGGACGAGCTGCCAGCGGTGCTCGAGGATCGGCCAGTCACTGACGTCCCACTCGTCGCCCAGGTCCCAGGCGGCGATCCACGGCGCCAGTGGCGCCCACTCGTTCCAGACACGAGCGCGCACGCTGTCGTCGTCGGACCAGATCCGCTCGTCGAACACCACGGTCTTCATCCCGACCGCTGCCGCCTTCTCCACGAGCCGCCGGTACACGTCAGGGCTGCTGTAGCGCACCCCGGGCGTGACCGGCGTGTAGCCGGCCGGCGGGCGGTTGCACTGACCGAAGATGGCGTCGACGCCAGCGGAGGCAATGGTGGCGAGCTGCTCGTCGGCGTGCGGACCATCCGGGTCGACCCCACAGAACGCCCACACCGGCAGCGGGGCTCGCTGGTGGGACTGCTGGGCGCAGCTGAACGGCAGGAGCGTCAGGAACGCCATCACGAGGCGGATCACGCGTGCGCCCCCATGGGCCCAGGGCACGGCTGGCCACGAAGCCAGAACGGACACGGCACGCCGTCCGCGGGGTCGTTCTTGGCTGCGGGGCACTCCTCGCACATGGGCCCGCCATCCGGGTCGTCGTCGAGTGCTTCGTGCAATTCTGCGCCGTTCATCGGCCCGCCATCATCGGGCGCTCAGCGGGCGAGGGGTGATCGCCGCCGATGCGCTTCCAGCGCCAGAACGAGCCGGGGAACATGTCCTGGAAGAACGACAACGCCTTCGCCGCCGAGTGCTCTCGGTTGGCCTTGGAATCGTCTGTCTCGCGAGCCAGTTGGCGCAGCTTGCGGTATGCGCCATCAACGCCGTCGATCGCACCCCACACGACGGGGTCCTTGTCTGGAAAGGCGTCCTTCATCCAGGCTTCGATGCCCCGTGACGACCAGCCCTTCGGCAGCGTCATCTCAACCATCAGGACGGTGCGCTTCGGCGGGC
>ERZ869907.36-NODE-36-length-49970-cov-7.776901_pt1 | contig 49970 bp, 71 predicted proteins | sample MGYA00579309_ERZ869907 | MGnify/ENA primary metagenome ERZ869907 (study PRJEB32216, sample SAMN09231814) | wastewater metagenome | place: USA: Maryland | collected 2016-07-30 | study: EMG produced TPA metagenomics assembly of the PRJNA472060 data set (Reclaimed water... | reverse complement strand
AATCCCATCCAACAATAGGTATAGCCAACATATCATCAAAGCCTGAACCTATAATTCCATTACCATATATACCGTTTGTTGCCATTAAATTTTATTAATACTCGTTTATTTCGATTGTCTTTTTTTCAGTAGCTTTTGGGAATAATTTAGGGAACTGTTTCTTTGCTTCAATTGTCGCTTCTCTGCTTATTTTTTCCATAACATCTTTCCTTTCTTCTTTTGAAAGTTTTGAAGCAGGTGTATAAACAGGGTTACTACTATCTTCTGTTTCTGTTGTTATTGTAAACCCGTTACTGATACCTTCTTTTATTTTTTGTTCTATGAAATCAGTTTTTGCTTTAAAGAACTTTTTAAATTCTTCATCTGTCATGTGTCCTTCTGGGTGCTTATCGTCAACAGGTACTTTGATAGCATTTTTACTTACACTTGGTGTTGGCAAATCAACATCGGTTACAAACTTCCAAACAGGGTTTTTTAATTGTTCTTTTGTTAATGAACCAATGGCTGCATCTGATGGCTTATAAGTTTGAACACCTACACCAAATACACTTGGTATGCCTGCTGTAAACAATGCACTGATACCCCTATCCTGCATAGCTGAATAAACATCTTGCCCAATAAGCGGTAACAAATGGTTTACCAATTCACTGCTTACTGAAACATCGTTTCCTACTATATCTTTGCCTTTTATTAAATCCCACGCAGCCGAAGGAATAGGAGCAAGTTTACCTCTTGCAAAACTTGTCAATGGGTCTGTTCTGTCTTTGCTGAAAAGTGTTTTACCGTCTAAGTCATATATTTTACCTGTATTGGTTGACTTTGTTTGCCCTGCTAAAATTTGAGATAATACCCTTGCGTATGGCTGAAATCCGCCCCAAATATCCCATCTTGTATTGCCTGATTTTATTTTACCAAAATCACTGCTTCTTGGGTCATTTTCAACTTCTGCTCCAAACCCATACTTGGCAAATGCAAGTGTGGTAATACCCGCTGCTACAAAACGAAGCATATCTTTAGCTGCTGCTACTCTTATTTCTTTTGGCAATGATGAATAGAACCCATAATTAACTTTCCAATCCGGTTTGAATTTACCGCCTGTTACACCTTCTGCCACTTTATTTGCACCACTTAAAACAACATTAGGAATATCAGTAAGTCCTAACATATTCATTCTTGAAGCAATTAATCTTGGTGAGAATAAAACACTACTCATTATAGGCGAAGCTGCTTCACCAAATGCCATACCACCACGACCTGTTGAACTGTTTACAAACGATGCAAGTCCTTTATATAGTTCGGGATGATTGTCATACGTCTGCCCTTTAGCTTCAAAAGCATCTGCATATTGGTTGAATAAGTCCCAACGCATTTTATTTAAAAATCCTACATAGGCTCTTTCTGAACCTTTGATTAACTTACCTGCTATTGGTATTCTTTCTGCATACTCACCGCCTAAAAACGCTTCTTCTTTATCTTTTAAATGCAATGTTGATGGGTCTGTAACAGCAAGCCCTGATTTACTTGCTGTGTCCCATCTTTCACTGTTATGAACATCGTCAATCCAACGATTATAAACCTTTTCATCTTTGGCTGCTTCAAACATGAATTTAGCGGCTCTGGCAGCAAGTTTAGGATTTGATACAGACGCAACAAGTCCTTGCCTTAATGGTGCTGAAAAGTCCATTGAAGCCATAATAGTTCTTGGCACGTTTGCGCCTTTTGTCAATCGCTCTGTGAACTTTTCATTAGGTGTTCTATTAAGGTACGCTTGCCTTAATCTTCTTAGTTCAATTTCACGTTTTGTTTTTAGTAAATCATCTTGTGATTTTTTTACATCTTTTATAAGGTTTGGATATTTAGCTTTTATAGCAGGGTCTTGTGTTAATGGAATTTTCTTTTCATCCGGTGCAAAATCTCCTTTGGCTATCTTTTCTTTTATACGTGCTGTTTCTTTTTCGTTACGTGCTTTTATCTGATTGAGTTGTGATGCCCTATCAGGATTTTCTTTATTGAAATCTTTTATTTTTTTCTGCAAATCTTCAATTTCCTGATTACGCTTTATTTTAGCCTTTTCATCTTTTGGTTGAGTACCATCCTGTAACCTTTCAAGTTTATTTATTAAAGCAGCTTCAATCCTTAAATCTTCCATTCTTTTAGCTGCTTCATTCTTGGTTATTTTTTTGGTGTTGTATTCACCTGCTATAATATCGTGAATATCTCTTTCGGATAAGTTTTCTATTTCATCTTTAAAGATTGGATGAATTTCTTTGAAAATATCTGCTAATTTAGATACACCTTCTTCTGCATAGCTTCTTACAAGTTTTAATACTTCAGGGGCAATAGTAAATAAATCATCTGCCTTTGTCCTGCCACCAAAACCTGCACGTTGAGGCGCATCCGGTGAATTGGCGGCTTCTTTAGCTTTTCTTATTTTTTCTTTGGCAGCTTCGATTATTGAAGCCCTGTCTTTTACAAAATCTTCATGTGTTTTCTTGGCTGCTTTTTTAGTTGCTTTCTTTGTATTCTCAAATTCATTTGCAGCCTTATCTTGGGCAACTGCATCTTCCAACGCTTTAGTTTTATCTTCAAAAGTTGCTTTATTTTTTTCAAGTTCTGTAAACTCTTTTAGTGCTGTTGCTTTTTGATTGTCGGTTAATGGTGCATCGTTATTTGAATTAAGTTCATTAAGCATGTAATCTTCATAAGTCCCATCTGCTACTGTCTTAAATCTTCCACGAATACCCAATGCCCTACCTTGTTCTTTACCTGCAACATTTGATGCCTTAGCAACCCTGTTGAGTTCGGCTAATGTTTGGTCATATTCAGGACTGCTTACATCTTTAATAGCACGTAATCTTTTACCTAATTCAGCAGCATATCTTACTAAATTTATATGTTCAGCATCGCTTGGTGTATGCCCGTCATTCTCTATCTTACTTAATGCTTTCTTTACATCCCATCCTTTTTCAAGTAAGGTATCTGCTTCTTTTATAGTTTCAATGTCATGCTTTACTATTGTTTCAGGACGTTGTTCAATACCAAATTCAGTTTCAAGTTTTCCTGTTCCTGAATAATCTAAAGTTGTTGGTGGGTATTGAACATGCGTAGTCGAAAGCGGCTTATCGCCTTGCATTGGTGGTTCGCCGCCTTCTGGTATAACTGGTTGTTCAGTTACTGTTTCTTTGTTTTCAATAGCCTTAAAGATTATTTTTGACATGGCATCAGCATCCTTACCAAATTCAGATTTCAATTGCTCGTTTATTGAGTTAATAAAATCTTCTGTTGGTATGCCTAATTTATCAGATTGCCTTTTTGCTGCCTTTATTACTGCAAGATTTTCTGTGTCTTTTTTTCTCGCATAGTCAATTAAAGGTCTCTTTACTGTTGATGATATATCTTCAATGTTTTCAGCTTCTTCAATAAGTTGAACTCTATTCCTTATTCTTTGCAATTCAATTGGGTCATAAACGCCATCTTTAGGTAAATTTTTACCGTAATACTCATTTTGCTGTTCTTCTGTAAGATTATCTTCCTGCTCTTTGGTTAATTTGGTTTTCTTATAATAATCTTTTACTTCATCAATATGCTTACCTAATTCATCAGCCGTCATTTCATCTACCGGCTTTTCAGGCAACGGGAATTTACCTGTTTCTTTGTTTTGCTCTACCTCTTTAGGGGATAGGGATTTTTCTACTCTTGTAAACCCTTTTGAATAAGCCCCATTGTTATCTTTTAACCCTAATTCCGTTTGTTGCCTTCTTTGTAATTCACCTCTACCAACATCGGGCAGTGATTTTGCCTTTTCTTTGTTAATACTTCCAAACTCTCCTTCAATTATTTCAACTGGAATATTTTTAATACCTAATCTTTTAGCTGCGGCTAATCTTGTATTCCCTTCAACAATTAATGCCTTCCCATTACTATTTACTTTAATTTGAATAGGTTTTTTAATCCCATTTATACGAATATCTTCGGTCAAATCATCAAGTTCCTTCTTGTTAAATTTTTTATCTGTTTCTCTATCAAATTCTTTATAAGCATTAACTTCTTCAATAGGAACATATTCAAAGTGCTTATCACTTTTAGCAACAAATTCAGGCACATCTCCCAATGCACTACCACCTTCTTTACCTACTACTGTGGATGAAGGGGTATCTACTTTTTCTGTTTCGATTGTTGGTTGCTCAATTTGATTAGGCTCTGTTGTTGCAGGGATGCTTTCTTCTGCGATGACAGGTTCATTATTTGGTTCACTTCCTGCCACTGTTTCGTTGACAGGGATTTCTGTTTTGACTTCTTTTTTGACATTATCAGGTAATTGAACTTTATCTACTATTTCAGTAGGTTTATTTTCAGACGGACGAATAACCGTTACTGCACTTTTCTTTTCTGGTTTTAAATTATCCGATAACCCATTTTCATAGAAGTGTTCACGTAGTGCGTTATCCGCTGCATCTTGTGCTTTGGATTTATCTTTAAAACTTTCGCCTTCAATGGTTATTGTTTTCTTTATTTCTAAGCCACCTTTTTTCTCTATGTAAGTAGCTTTAGGTGTGTACTTTTTATTTTCACCTTCGCCTGTTTCTATAACATCTGCTTCACCGTAATCTTTAGGAACAACAACACCTTCTTTTTCAGGTTTTGAAAGTGATTGATAATCTTTTGGAGTGAAATTAATACTACCGTCAACATCATCTGATTCAGCGTATTTAATCGGGTCGGGACTATTTTTAGCTAACTCAATTCTTTGATTAGCTGCTTCTATTTGGTCGTCAATTTCTTTATGGTAGGATTTATCTACATTTGTTTTTGCTTTTTCAAGATTGGCTTTCTTTTGGATAAGCCCTGCGATTACAGCCGTTCTTTCTTCATCATGCGTTTGGCTTTCAGGTATCTTGGCTCTCGCTGCTTTATAATCCTGTAAATTTTTATTGGTAGCATCTACTTGTTCTTGTGATAATTGTCCACTATTAACGGCATCTTCCTGTAATTTTTGTAATGCTTCGGGATTAACTTTAGCCAACACTTCATTAGCTTGTGCGGTTACATATTTTGGTGCAGACATAACACCATGAGCTACGTTAAAAGCTAATTGCATAATCGCTCCGCTATTCATTTGCTTGCCTGCCTTATCCCACATTTCACCGCTTGTAATAGGAACGCCTAAAGACTTTTTAATTTCATCACCCCCTGCTGAACCTGTTGCACTTAAAACACCAATTTCAGCCATACTTTGAGGCTGATTCCTTAGAAATTGTCCTGTTGCTTTCCAAAGTCCTTGTCCTGAACCTTTTGGCAAAGAACCTTGTCCTACAAAGTTCATAGCAGTACCTTGTATAAGTCCTTCTGTATAACCTATAACACCTGCATTTTCTGCTACCTTTAAAGCATCTTCATCACTTATATTTTGATTTTCATTTTTTACTTTATGGAACGCATCTATTTCAGCGTTCATTTGCCCTTGTCTTGCCATGTCAGGCGTAACCGCAGCCCATGCTAATACAGCAGGCAATCCGGCAGTCGATAACCCCGCAGTCTCAGGAACAGCAGCAGCCATTACTGCGCCCGTTGCACTCGCTGCCGCCATCTTCGCTACTGTCGGGATTGCCCCACCTACTTGGTACAACGCTGATTCTGTATCCGTTCTTTTTGGCAAGTACTCATTATCGGGTACAATAGCTTTTATAGCATCAATTTTAGTTTGCCCTTTTTTACTGAAATACTCATTTACTTTTTTATCTGTATTCCAAACATCAGCAACCCCATTAACGAAGTTTCCCCAATTGTGTCTCGGTCTTGCGACCCTCAGTTCCCCTGTATTGGAAGGATATACTGTCAACTTACCTCCCTTAATCCCATTTTTTAACTCTGCTACTTTCTGTTGAAATGGTGCTGCATTTTTTAACTGAGTAAGCGAAAACTTATCTTTCTTCCCTTCTGTTCCCAATGAAAATTTATCTGCACTTTTTGGTGAAAGCCCAAAGCCTTTTAATTCAAGTGGTCTGTTTTCAAAATATAATTTAGCAGTATTTACAGCAGCACTATGTATATCATCTTCATGTTTTTCTTTTGCTGCTTCTACTGTTTTTTGAAGATTAATTTGTGCTTTTTGATTTTCTGTTAATGTAGGATCAATACCATATTTAGCATTTATATCTGCTATGGTTTCTGTTTGCTTTGGTGGTTGATTTTGATTACCTAAAATGCCTAAAGGGTCGCTTGTACCCGTACTTTTTTTTGGAGTTAAAATTCCTAATGGATCGCCCGGCATTTATTATTATTTAATCGTACCTAATTTTATAGCTTCTTGTATTTGATCTTCTGTGTATCCCATATTAATTAAAGCATCATGTGAATATGACTTGCCATTTACATTATAGCTTTTTTTAGCAGCTTGTTTTGGTGGGGCAGTATTTGTTGAATTTCCAATAATAGCCTTTTCACCTTTAGCATCACTACCAGTTAATCTTTGATACCACCCCAATAGTTTATTAGATAAATTGGTATCATCTTTACTTATTACAATTTGCTCTGCTGGCTTTTTGCGGCCTTTTTCTGTTAATCCTCTTGGTCTTGCTGTAATTACTAAATTTTCACCAGTATTATTATTATCAAAAACACCATACGCATCTGGTTCTAATTCATAAGTCCCATTTCCCGCAAATAACTTACCGATAGCATTTTTTACTGTTTGCTTATCACCACCCTTAAATGCACCCACAACTTCTGAAACCCATGCGTTACCGCCACCTGCAACATTATTACCCCCTCCTGAACTCACATTGATGCCTAAGTATGGATTATACGCCGCTCTTTGTTCTCCTTTTTCTTCAACACCTGCATGACTTAAAGCCCACCCTATTGCTGCATCTTTTGGACTTGCAATATCTCTTTTAAAATATTCTTTAAATGCTTTATTAAAATTTTCGTAGTCAGCATCATGTTCGTGAAATTCATTTTCAAAATAGGCTTGTGCTGCTTTATCGTTATCGTAAACTAATGCTGCATTGGTAGCTATTTTTTGTTTCCCTTCTGTACTATACGCATCAGTATAAGGATTGATTACTTGGTGGCTTTTAGCGTCAATTTTTGGTTCGCCAAATGTCCTGTCTGGTTTTACATTTGACATTGCAGTTTTAATAAAAGCATCTTGGTTCTTAGCATCAAACAATTCAGGTGTATAGGATATTCTTGTTAAGTCAAGTGGTGCATTTTGTCCTAAAGGTGCAAGTATTTTACTGCCATACTCAATAGTATCTTCCGTAACATTTTTCATGTTCGGCTTTACTGCTGACATGTATTCTTGAAAGTTTTTTACTTTTGATTTTGATAGTTCTGGTATTGAAGCAGCATCGTTATAAAGATAACTATTCTCTGCTACCTTTTCTGCATATTGTGGATGTCTTGGATTGTTTAGTATATCCTTATTATCCATTGCGTGTTGCTGCCACTGATTTTTTTTATCAATAAACAAAGGTATATCGTTAGAATAAACACCAGTGGGTGTCAACGATTTCCCCATATCCATATAGAATTTATCAATAGCTTCCTTCTTAGCCTGTTCTCTTGCTTTTGATTGCAGGTAGTATTGTACATAAGGGGTACTGTTAAGTGTTACTGCGCCGCCTGCATAAATATTTCCGGGTAAATTTGCCATTCTTTAATATGGGTTATTTGTGCTTGCGCTTTGAAGTTTCCGAAAATTACCATTATCTGTATTATTGGGGTCTGAACCTAACATTGCTGCACTACTTAACCCACCAAATATATTCTGCAATCCTGAATTTAAAATGCTTGCGCCACCACTTGCTTTCAATCCTAAAAGTTGCATTTGTTTTTCGTATGGCATTAATGAATTTATTTGAAACCCGTAACGGTCATCGCCTGCTTTCATATTAGCAGCATTACCTAATTGTCCAAAGTTCTGTGATTTTTGTTGTTCTGCTGTTACGCCTGCTCTTAACCCTGCATTGTTTTGTATTGAAGCTAATCTGCTTACGCCACCTATTGCACTACGCCTGTCTTGTAAAGCATTTATACCTGCTGCTGTTCCTGCATTAGCATTATTCATTGCAAACTGGTACTGTTGGGATTGATACGGATTTACATTGTATCGTTGCAATGCTTGTGTATAGTAATCTTTAATAGAACTACTGCCTCCATACGTAGGTGTTTTTAATGCTTCTAAAGCATCTGTGGCTTTGTTTTCTTTACGACCACCTATCAATGATTGTAACGCTCCAAGCCCAAACTGTGTGACTGATGATGCAAGCGATAATGGGTCAAGTGGTGGCATACTTTTATATTTTAAAATGTTTACTTGCTTGTTAAAGGACTATCCCTGAATAAAACACTAACTCCGCTTAATTCAATAAAGGTACTGGCATTTGCTTTTTGAAATCTTATTACCATATAGCCGCCTTTCATTGTATCTCCATTTATCAAACCCCCTATACTATGCTTATCCCGTAAAATAGCTGAACTTGGATATTCTTCAAATGTGGTAAAATCTTCTTCTATTAATTCCGTTTCCTGTCTTTGCCCTGCATAGCTATTAACATTAGTATAAATTACCGGACATGCAAATTTAGTATTTGATATTTGAGTTAATGCTTCCCATGTTTTTTTCTCTAAAATATTGTCATTAAATACACCTTGAATATACGCATTATATTGAGTGCCATAAAAATTACAATATACTGAACTGTCGTGCTTCCAAATTTCACCATTAAGAAATGAAACCAATAAATTATTTAAGCAGTCAAGTCCTTCAGGATGGTACGATAAAATACTTTCAAATCCTTCTGTTGTATCTCTTGTTTCTGAAAATGAAAGTGTGTATGGATCTTGATGAAATATTAAATACCCCTGACTATTATATCTGTTAATTTCTTCAAGTGAAATAATAACCCTGTTTATATATTCGTTGAATGTGGCATATACTGTTGGGCTACCTTCGTACCGTTGCCCGCCTGCACCAAAGCCATTATTATAAGTTTGATTGAAATATTTTAGTTTGGATACAAAGAAGTTATTACAATCATACAGCACTGATATTGCCGTAACCCCGTTATTTGATAACCTATTGTATGTTCCTTTATAATCGCTTCCAAAATACATTGCTCCTTTACCAAAAGCAAAACTTTCAGGTATATCTCCAATACCAAATTTACCTGAATACGGATACATTACTTTGTTTAATAATTCAGTACTGTTTGCTTCCAATGGGTTGCCTGCTGTATCTAAAACTATCTGTGTATATATGGGTATTATCCCTACATCGAATTGCTGAAAAGCATACAACCTTCTGCCATCAATAAACATCTTTCTTATTATACCGTTACTTCTGTCTATATCCTGAAAACTTTCAAAGAAGAAAGTATTTACTTCATTAACGTCTGTATCATTTTGGTATGCCCCACCAAACCGAACCAATGCAGGGAAGAATGTATTTTTTGCATTTACTTCAATAGCTTGCGCTCTACCATTATCATTCACTGCGCTATCAAAAAAGTCAGAAAAACTTGCATCCATTATTGATAGTGTTGCCCCAGTATAAGGTGGTGCGCCTACTATGCTATTGTACATTAATCTTTCATGGAAATAAACATCTCCTTCTTCCCACACATAGATAGCTGGTTGAAATGAAGTTTGATCTTGCGTCATTCCTCTGTGGTATAGGACTGATTCTGAAATACTGCTTACTGTTGCAGTTGCTCCACTTGTGCCGCCTGTAATTGTTTCACTTACTGTAAACTGACCGCTAACTTGTTCAAGTGCTAATACTCCTGTATCTTTTGCAACTATAATTCCTGTCGTTCCACTTATGCTACCTGTTACCGTTTCGCCTACTGTAAATACTCCTGTTAATCCACTATACGAAAGTGTTTGACCCGTATAAGTATCGTAACCTTCACCCCATTCATAATAAACACTATTGGCTAATGTTGAAGGATTTACAGAAGGTGTGTAAACCATCACAACCATGTTCTGTGTATAGGTAGGCGAAGGTGCGCTATCGGGTATCTTTACTTTTATAAATGCTTTATCATCGTCAGGCGAAGAACCTGTTGTTAATGTTCTTACTACTGTTCCTAAAATCTGGTAGTCCTGTGTCCACAAATCACCGTTATAGGCTGTCGATGTTACGCCTGCAAGTATTTTTATTCTCGAATTGTCAGTAATGCTTGCACTCTCATAAATGAATTGGCTGTTATCTAATTTATATGCTTCAATGTTTGCCAAGCAGAAATAATAATACCCATCTTCTTCCTGAAAATCACAAGTCATATACCAAAGGAAAGTGCCATACGTTTGCCTTCTTCTTACCCAATTCATTTTTTTAGAATTAGCTACTGGCAAATGATTTACTTCTGCTGTTATTACAGGGGTTTGAATATTGCCTGTATCTAAAGAAAGTGCAGGTGTTGTTACTACATAATCGTTATCGGTGCTTATTGGATTTGAATACGTAATTACACCCGGCATATCCCTGCCTTGTTCGTCAAGATAAACTTGCCCGAAAACATAATTAGCATCGTGCATCCAAACTTTTTCTGTGGATATAGTGTCGCCTGCTGGTGCGCCTGCAACAACCTGAACTGAAAAAACATAGCTGCCTGCTGTCCCAAAATTAGACTGCCATGTATTACCGCCACCATAGCTACCTGTAATAACCGGAGTAGATGAAAAGCTATTAAAGTCATTATACAAAGCAAAAGCAACATCGTCTATTGTGTCGCCGGGTACTGATGTATAATCACCAACAAGCCTTACCCCAAATGTTTGTCCGGGCGGTGTGCCATTAAAGAAAATATATACCTTGTACGTTGTCCCTGTTGGTACACTACCACTTACTGTAAAAACAAATGACGCTCCTATATCTTCGTATGTAATAGCTGGTGGGTCTGCATCTGGTGGTATGTTTGTTTTATTTTCTGCTGTTATTGTAACATCTAAATCACTTACAGGATATTGGTCGTAACCTTCTGTTATTGCTCCATAAATAGGAATGTTACCATTACCCATTACCTGACAATCTGCAAGCTGCGGAACCCAAAAAAATAAAGGAATAATTTGAACCCCATCTAAATATTGAACCCCATCTGTGATAGGTGGGTAAAGCGCATCATTATAAAAAAGAAATTGGTAAGTTGAATTATCCGGTATATTAAAATCTGTTTTATTTATTGACGCTACCAATATAAAATCTAACCAATTATTGCCGCTATTTTCTCGTACTGCTATTTCAATATCAGTTACATTTTCATCCCCTGTTTCTACTGTTATGGTTATGAAATTATTTGTGCCATTATCTATATCATTGTCGCTCCCATAGTACCCAATTGGTAAAGGTATTTTACCATACGGAGAGAATGAAGATTTTGAAAAATCGTCATACGTCCAACGATACGTAGGCATGAATAATTTACGCCTTAGTGCGTTAGCGGTTCTTAAACTATCATTACCATAAACAGATGTTGGTGAAGATAAAGGTGGTCTTTTTGCAAGTTCAATATAAGCTGTTTTTATAGTGCTGTATTGCCCTTCCAGTAAGAATTTTACATTAGCTTCTTTTGGTGTTGTATGCCCATCTGTAAAGAAAACTAAATCACCTTCATCATCTCTGTAAATAATATCTACATGGTTAATTCTTTTTGAAGGGTTCAAATCTAAAACTGGTATATTATCCGTGTCGGTTAAATCTTCAACAAGTTTTACAATGGTGTTTTCAGTAGCGTCATAATAAAGCCAAAGATTATACCCGTTAGAGTTCCATACCCAATAATAAATTCTGTTTCTTACTTTGTCAGAATAAGACCCATTTCTTTTATTCTGCCCTGCTGGTAATGAATAAAAAACTCTTTCATTACCCGGTATATTAGTAACAATAATATCCTGTCCATCTCCTTGTGCATCTCTTGTAATATTTAAAGCATCAGAATAATCGGCAGGCGGAATTTTATTTGGTGAAACGTCCAAATTTAATTTACCGTTGAATACTCTGTTTATCTGCCCCATAATAATTACATGATTCCTATTGTTACTAATTTTGCTTCTTCGATTATCGGATATTGTTTGCCATGAAAAGCTAACAAACATTTTACGTCTCTGCCATTATAAAGAACCTTATCCCCTACCTGAACGTATTGAACTCCATAGCTTGAAATCTGGTACACAGAACCAAAATTAAACTCTGGTGGCGCACTAATCCCCCGTGTACCATCAGCCTGACTTACCCTGTACAAAGAGATAAGCCCATAATTCAATATTAATGGTAGATTCATTCTTTTAAGTCTTTACTGCTAACCTTGTCATTTCTTGGCTTGCCTGATATTTTTCCTGCATACGAATTGGTCTCCATTGAGCTATTGCATTTTTTCTTTCATTATAGAACTCATGCTTTGCATCTCTTGCAGCTCCTAATTTCATGTGGCTTGAAACTGGCTTCGCTTTCCCGTCTTTCCACCATAACCACGCTACCAACGCTTCCCTGAATACCATTGGTAAATAATACTCTTGCCCTTCTTGTGGGGAAGAAACATATTCAAGCATTATGTAATCCCTGTTGAAGTTTTGATTTAAAAGAATGACATTATTAGCTGCGTCTATTTTAAAACTACCAACAAAAGGTTCTCCGCTTGGCACCCCATAAACATTTGAATACCCGTACCCATTCCAAAGGTTACACCATGTATTATTATTCCAACTTAACCATGCAGATTCAGGATCATCTGTTAATTCAACTCTGTTCGGTGAAAGGTCTGCATAAGTAGTTAGTTTATCATTATAATACAATGGTATTATTTCACCCCTGTTATTCAATATTCCTACCTTAGTCCAATTCAAATACCCTATTGGTAATGTTACAGTAAAGTTTGCATTTACAGGAAGTTTAACTGCCTGAATTTTATAAAAGAAATCAATACCTAACTGTTCAAACCCTCTGAAAGAAAGGTGGAACAATTTAAAATATTTATTAATAGACTGTTCACTTTCTGTAAGGTAGTCTGTAATAACAGAATCAAGTGTAATATAACTTTGGTATTGTGCCATGTTTATTCTATTGCAAGTATTGCACCTTCATCCATTAAAAAATGTAATTGCCCATCTATCATTATTTCTTGCCCCCACCCTTTAACCCTGTACCCAATCATTCCTTCTTTCAACTTCATTGGTTTCCTTGAAGTCCCATTGCCAACCTTTACAATAATGCCTTTATCTGAAATAGCTCTTGCTGTTTCTGGTATAAATAAACCACCTTCGGATATTTCATCACTTGGTAATGGCTTAAATAAAATCTCACTTAATACAGGTGTCATATTTTTGCTATTAAATAAAGTTAAATATTAATCCATCTCTTTGCAAAAGTTTCCCTCTGCATATATCAGATATGCTACCCTGACTAATACCGAGTACTTTTTCAGCAATCCGGCTTGATTCAAACCGCAACCCCAAAGTTGGACAGTATATAGGTTTTGAATTAGGATGCAAATTCCCTGTCTTACCCAGCATTGAACATGGCGGTGTCCTATTCAGAACATCGTAAGAGTGTTTAATATTATTACTATGAGTATTCCATTCTATGTGTAAATAGAAATTATCTTCCTTATCCCCATATTTATGATTTATTTCAGGTAGATTGTAGTAATTTGGCAGAAATGATTCTCCCACTAATCTATGAACTAAACAATTAATACTACTATTATTCACCCACAAAGAACATCCTAAATACCCATTAGAATATTTAGATATAGCTAATATTTTTTCTTTTATTGTTCTTTTGCCGTACCTAATTTCTGGCACTTCTCTTTCCAATGATTTAATACGCCCAAAGCTGCTTACATCATACAACCCCTCAAACCCGATAACCTGTTTCCATTGTTCGGTATAGGCTACACCATCGAAATATAATGTAAGAGGTGAAAGGCTTTTATTTTTCCAAATCTTCATAAACTATACGGTTTTTACAAAGTCAACCCCATCCGAAATGTTATCCAACGGTTGATTATGTTCTATTAATAATTGTTTTTGTAAATACTCCATCATTATAGGAAAATAATCTGGTGGTACATTTAAGGTACTGTATAAATCAGTACTATCACCACCGCTTATCATTGTAATCTGTGCTGTATATTGAAACAGTAAAATAGTACTTAATACATATACAAACTTACCTTGTGGGTAAGCCAATGTTTTGTTTGGTATTGGTCGCATCCCCCTGTTAAATGTTCTTTGATTTTCAGTAAGCCATATAACAGGGTAAGATATTTGTTTTGAAGTTGGGTCTTTAAAAACCAAAGTTGCGCACCCTTCTGTTGCACCTATCCCTACTGGTATTTCAGGTAATTCAATCTTCCATACAAACTGTTCATCTGCAACTACTGCTAAGTTTTTATAGGTAGTGTAAAAGCTGTTATTAATACAAGCTATGCCATCTAATTTTATTGAATCTGTATAGTTTGCTTTTGCGGCAACGGCTACTGCATCATTCAAATAATTATTCACCAACCCAATAGTAATAGTAGCTTCTGATGGTGGTTGACCATTGTATATTTGCCTGCGTACCCTTTCTATGAAAGTTATTCTAAGCATTTATTGCCCATTGTTTTTAATATCTTGTGAATATTGCATCAAAACACCTAACTGTAAATTTACACCGACTAATGCTAATGCCCTAACTATTATTTGGTATATATCGGTATCCCCCCAAACTGGCTGTTGGCTATTAAATGGATCATATACAGGGCGTGAATTACTGTCTAATGTATAAGCCCAAACAATACTTGGTGGTGTTCTTACGTAACTTAATTTAGCTGCCCCAATATCTTCAGGGAAGAAATGAAACCCTTCGTGTTGAATTAAATAAACAGGATTGCTTACCACTGGGTCTATTGTGGAATGAGCATACGAATCAAGTCTGTTTTGTTGAACAAACCTGATATTATAAAACCCGTAAAGCCCCCACATATTATCAGTATATTCAAAATCTGACGGGAACGGAGATATGCCATTATAAGGGAATGGATTTAAAATAGCCCCGTAAATTAACGGGGCTAATGATGTTCTTATTCTTTCATTTTGCCCAAACTCAACAACCGATATAGGTCGCATTGGTTGGTATTTTTGATACTCACCTAACAAATAATCCAAATAGCTCTTTTGAGCTACTGGCATCAAAACAGTATTGAAATCTTCCGGTGAAACGTATCCGTTCTGCTTGTTTTTAGCAGCCGCATATAAAATTATTTTATAAACGTCATCTGATGTCATGCTGCTTATTCATTTTTATTATGTCATTGTTTCTAACTGTTCTTTAAACTGTCGGCCTTCATTGCTATTGGTCATTGCAAATTCGGTAAGATATTCAATCGCTTTTCTTCCTTCTGGTAACTTACAAATAAAACCTGCATTGCCTGCCCAAATTACATTTCTTGTTTGCCCACCTAAATCAATTTTCGCATCTATAATTCCTTTCCTTACCATATAGGAAACCTCTACTTCTTTTGCATCCATATATTTCGCTACAATATCCGGCTGGCTATCTGCTTTTATTAAAAGCTCTGACCTAAACCCATCCGGTGTTTTTGGTGTTCCTACTTCTTCATCATTAGGTTTAATTCCTAAAAATAAAGCAAGTTTCACCATTTTATCTTCTTGCATTGAACCTATTTGCTGAATAAGATGTATGCGTGTCATTTGCTTATCAAAACGCATCTTCTGTTCTTCGGCAGCATCGTATTCATAAAAATTATACTTGCCGGGTATTCCTCTGTTTTTACCTACATTAGATAAATGAAACTTAGCATAATCTAATTCGGTTTTTCTGTTTGAAGGGATTCTGCAAATGCCGTCTAAGAATTGAATCCCTATTCTATTTTTACTTACGTAATCTTTATCTTTTAAAAGCTCTGTCAATTCACTTGTCCAAATACTGCTTGCCCCACGTATTAACCTTATGGTTTCATACTGCCCTGTTTTGGGATTTTTTACATTATGGCAAATGCCATCAAGTGTTAATCTCTTTACTTTTTTATTCACTAACCTGAAAACAATATAGGTTTGCGCTGGCACTGTTGACGGCGGCTCTATTTGTTGGTTTGAATAATCTATTTCCTCAAAGACCATTGATGGAGACTGTTCATTCTCCATAGCTGCCGTAGCTACTTTTTTAGTTATCATTTTTTTTATTTTTAATTGTTTACGTTTAAGGCTCTGATGTTAGCGCCTCCCGCCGAGCAGGATGTGTATTTATGAAGCCGCTTTTAAGATTTCTTCATACAAATCTTTATATATAAAAACATGACCTGTTCTAATTGGAACTAACCAATTATACATCGCAGCCCTGTTAATAGTCGTTTTGGGAATACCCCAAAAATCTGATGCTTCTTGTGCTGAAGGATGCTCACAAACCACTTCGTAATCTTCTGTGAGAGTTACGATTGGTCGCTTAATATCTTTATATTTTATTTCACCTACCTCTATTTTCAATGGATAATTTTCAGTTAAATACCTAAATAAGTACCCATTAGTATTTGATGAATGGTTATTGCATACAGCAGAAATATTTGTTTTATTCAAATTCAAATCTTTAGCAGCATCTGTAATAGATCGGTATTCTTTTAAAAATATCCCCTTCACATCGTAACAAACAACTTTCCTCCTAACTACTTCTCTCCCTTTTTCAGCACCCCATTCAGGGATTATTGTGTTGTTTTTTTTGTTTCTTACTTTCGCCTGCTCTGATAGAAGTTTTATAGTTTCTTCTGTATGCTTTTTTCCAAAAAAAGGATTTTTATCCCCGCTAAATTTTTCACTAAACCATTTCCTTAATTCTGTTTTGTGAATCCATGTTGAACGTTGCCCATCGCCACCTTTTGTCATATTCATTCCGTTCTCATTTTCATAGCAATACGTTTTCAATTCTGATACCCAATAAATTTCTCTTTCATTCATTAATTCGTCTGCGACTTCTTCAATAACTTCAAACACGTGATTATTCCACCCATATTTTCTTATGCTATTATGAAGTATTAAATTTTTGCCTTGTTTTGAAGCGCATTTATGTGAAGCAATCCTATGTTTTAAATTGTAAGTTTTACCTACATATAGCTTATTTGTCGGACTTGTTATTTTATAAATTACTCCCATTTTTATTATAAAGTTAGCGGTAGTATTTCATACCGCCAACTTTTTATAAGTTATTGATTATTAAGCAGATACGATAACGAATTGATTCGCCAAAGCCACCCTTAAACCACGATAGGTGATGTATGCAACTTGGTCGGTCATTGTACCATCAGTTGCGTTAATAGAACCACCACCATAAGCCCATGTTCTGATACCGTTACCAGTTGTACCGCCTTTAGGTGGTTTCTGATACATAACAGAAATGTTTTTCATCGGTGTGTAATCTTTAGCATCGGTAGTTGTACCGTTTGGTGAAATGATACCATAATTACGGAAGTAATCATTAGCAGGGGTTAATCCTGTTTGAACTTCTGAGTTAAATGGAGAGTACTCTTTCACGTTGAAAAGAACCCCATCAATAAGAATTGTCTGGCAACCGTAAGCTACCTTAGCTTCTTCTGAATTTGTTCCTTGTCCCCAAACGTATGCGCCTGCTGGATATTCTTTAAAGATACCATCGCTGAAATCTTGCCTTTGGAAAATATCCTGCAACCAAATGTTTTCTTTTGCACAACCGTTTACTTTCATAATACGGGTAATTTCGTGCAGTTTAGAAATGTCCAAAGTTCCGGGAGTGTAGTTTACTGTTTCACCATCTGTGGTAATCTTAGGAATAAAACCTTGTGTACCCACTGAATTTGAAATCAACCCTGTATTGGTAATATTATCACCCCTCATTAACCGGCTTTCGATGCTGTTAAGATAACGAACATCTGTTTTTACCATTGACTTGTAAGTGAAATAAGAAGTACCTGCTTGACCAACCCCACCGATAACATCACCTGTTACACCGGAATTATAGTAGATGTCTGTCATTTCTGCAAGGTCTGTTGCCTGATACAATTCCCTTATTTCAGTAATGTTGTTATCGTACTTAACATCCAAATGTGTTTGTGATGTGTATGCAGTTGAAGCCTCGCCAACGTCCGTAAGACCACCGAAAATGATTATTTCACCTGCAAGTAAACTTGTAGAACCTGCTGAAACAAATGCTTCGGTTATTTTCTTAGGACGAATGGTTGCGCTATCTGGTGTAGGTACTGTAAGAATTTCACCGCCAATATTTGAAGATGCTACGTAAACAGTTTCACCTACACGCAATGGGCTATAAGTACCTGCACTATAAAGTTGTGAAGCAGGGATATTGATAGTTACTGTTGCGCCTGCTGCCGGATTAGTTACCTGCACCAAATTTGTTACCGCAATCTGGTTTTTGCCTTTTGATTCAAACCAAAAAAAGTTCTGGTTTTTTACTTCTTTCATGCCATCAAATGTTGCCATCCATTCAAAGAAATAATCGTATAATTCTGTACCATACTTTTGACCATACCTCGCATAAAATTGAGGTGTCAAAAGTTGTAACCCTGAGACAATAGCTCTGGTTATTCCACCGGATGTTGTAATCACGCCGGGCTGTGATATATTTGCGGTTGGTATGCCTTGTGTTGCCATTTTTTGTAATTTTTGTTTTGTTAGTTAAAATCTCAATCCTTACACGGATAACCAAGCATCTACTAACACTTCGTTTGCTTCTTTCTTAGCAGCTTGGAAGGTTTCTGATGTTCTGGTTTCATTTACATTAATCTGCTTTTTTTCATTAAGATAAACTTCAAGTCTTTTGTTTGCTGCATCAGTTATTAATTTCTGTGTTGCTTTCTCACTTGTAAACAGTTTCAGCAAATCTTTTGCTATCTGTTCTTCATTTAAAGCACCATTAGAAGCCCACCTGTCTTCAAGGACAGCAAAGGCGTTAAACCCTGTTTCAACAAACTGCTTAACCTTACCCTCAACTAATTTCTTTTCCTCTGTGGAATAGTCATAGCTTACTGTGTAATCAACATCTTTGTCTTTTACTTGGTAGGTTAATCCTTTTAGTTCTCCTAACTTTTTAGTAGCTGATTCTAAGAAAGCATTTTGTGCTTTTTCTAAGGTGGCTAAGTCTTCTTCGCTTACCTTATTAGTAGTCTCTTTGCTTTCTTTATGTATTTCTGGAAGGACTAATTCTGAATTAAATTGAGCCATTTTTGGCTGTGCTATCTTAGCCTCAATCACTAATTCTCTCTCTACATTTTTTTTCTGTTCTTCCCACGCTGAATGCCTTTCAAGAAATTCTTCTTCTAATTCATCGCCTCTTTGTATTGGTTCTTTTGGAGTGGAGAACTTTTTATTGAAAAGAAATTCAACATCGTCTGATGTTAAATTTGGGTTGTCTTTTTGAATACCAAACTTCACAAGTTCTGCCGCTACGTTGCTATTGGTAACATCTGCTGTTGAAAGTTTTTCTACTTTCTTTTTTGTATCTAAGAAGGTGTATAGTTCATCTGTTTTACCTTCATTGATATATTCTGCAATCTTTTTACTGTCGTCATTTTTATATTCAAATCCTTTGGTAGCTTTTTCACGTAATTCTTTTATTTCAGTCAACGCTACTTCTTCATTATCCCAACCGAATTTGTTTTTCAGGTATGCAGAAGGTTCAAGTATTTCTTCTTCATCTTTCTTTTCTTCTACTTTTATTTCTTCCTGAACTTCTGTTTTTTGTTCCACTTGTTGAGTTTGCGCAACACCGTCATTCAGCCAACTATCCATCAAAGACGCTGCTGTTTTATCATCTGTTGAAATTTCTGTTTCAACTTTTTGTTCTACTTCTACTATCTGTTCGTCAGCCATAAAATATTTTTTATATTAAAAATGAGACTACCTACCCTACTTTTGAGTTTTCTAAAAAGATGCTGTACACACTTGTACCTGCTGATGCCGGACTACCTTGTAACCTTAAAAACTGTGCATTAACATCGTACTTATAATTACCTGCTGCTGAAATGGAATTTACTGCTGAACCTGTTGCAAGATTTGTTACCTGTACGGGCGTAAAGTTTATAGCTAACTCTGCATTACCTTGTGTTACACCTAAAACAGCACCACTATCGTTACTGCCATAAACTATTATAGCGCCGTTTACAGGAGCAACCACCTGAATAGTAGTTCTATCCCAACCGGATAAATCAAGCGTAATTTTATACACGGAATTATATTCCTGTGCAAAATCCCCTAATGCTCTGCTTAATCCCATTTTTTTTATTTTTTATGCAACCATTTGCTGTGGCTGCTGTGATTGATCTTGTTCCTGCATTTCTTCTTGCTGCTGTTGTTCAGGTGGCATTTGCTGTTGCATTTGCGCTTGCTGCATCTGTTGAATTATAGCCTGTTTCTGCTGTTCATTTTGCACCACTAATGGTATCATTATATTCTCTACTGTGGCATTTATTAAAGGCATTAAATAAGGTGGTATCGGTTCTCCTTTAGATAGCAACGCTTGCGCTAATGCCACTACTGCGTTTTTATTTGCTGTTTCCCCTTCCATCCTTCTTGATTCTAATTCTACTTGTCCTTTTACTTTCTCCGTTTCCTGCTTACCTTTTTCCCCTTCTCTTGCTGATTCTATCTGTGCTTTAAATGTTGCTTCTTGGTTTTGCTGCGCAACCATTTGCTGATGAATAATAAATTTCTTTTGCGCCTGCCTGAATAATAATTCTGAAAGTTTGATATTCTCTTTGGCAATCCTTAGTAACCTGAATGGGTCTAAAAACTGTAACATATCAGGATTTGATACTATCGTTTGATTAAGTATAGCTTCAAACCTTTGTACTTCCATATCAGTAGGTAAGAACTTAATATCAGTGCTAAACATCCTGTCGCCAAAGTCTGCTTCTTTGGTTAGTTTTCTATATGCTGCGCTACCATGAGTTACTGAATCTTTTAACAGGCATGACACTTTTCTTGATGTCATTTTCATACATTCAGAATAAGCCCTGTAAATGTAATCTGTGGCGTAGTCTGCCATTTGTTGAGACGCTTCTACGTTACCGCCTGTTACTCTTGGCTGTAATGCTGCTGATATTAAATTCGGGTCTTCGCCTAATTCATCTTTTAACGCACTATAATTAAACTGGTAATTTCTTATCAATCCATCCATTTGTCCCAAGAACCCTGAATTAGCAAGTTCCTGAATTGGTATAGGTACTCTATTACCTTCGGCATCTACACCACGATAATAAATATCTCCTGTTTGGTCATATAGTTTTTTATGGTCAACTTGCTTGTTTTCTGCATCGCCCAATCCATAATCAATATTATCTAATGCACTTTCATCAATAGCCGCCCCTGTTGGTCGCATACGGGCTACTACTTGCTGCATTTTTAAAAGAGCTAATATCATCCCGTCAACCGCCGCTTCTATTTTTTCAGGTATTGCCATGTTCCTCATTTCATAGTTTTGGTACATATAAAATGAGTAGGAAAATTCTGCGTTACCTATTTCTTTCGGGTCTTGTGGGCGTATCATATTTTTCTTTAACCCCCACTCTAATAAGGTATCCGTATCTGGCAAATAAACACCACGATAAATATTCCAATTACTATCTTCTACTACTTTTTGGTTATCGCTTGGTTTGTCTCTTTTTTTACCGGATGAAGTTGTAGGTAACCCTTTTTGAGTATAAGTTGTACCTGTTGACTTGCTTGTAGTAATAGTATATGGTTCGCTATCTACTGTCTTTAGTTCAAACTCTACTGACCTTACATTCCATTCGTCATAAGGTCGTAGCATATAACTTAAAAAGACATCATTCCAAACAAGATTTGTTACTGTCTTATATTCCCTTGCTGTTTGAGCAATTTCAAATAACTTCTGTTCAGTTAATGCTAATGGGTTATTCGGATGAAACTCTTTGCCGTACCTTCTTCTTAACTCACTAATTTTCATTGAAGGCGCAATACCACGCCATGAAGTATCTCTCATGTCAGCGTATTTCGTGGCAGAGTAAATCATGTTTTCCGGCTCACACCATTCAACATGAATTACCCCTTGTTCATCCATCCACGTATATGTACCTACTAACCCAACCTCTGCGCTATCGTGGAGCATTTTTTCTTTCAGCACATCAAACCACCCGTTTGAACCTAACACATCATTGCATCCTAACTCATACAATATTTCTTCAGGTAACCTTTGAAACTCCGCTTGCCATAGATTTAATTCTTCTTTATCAGAAGGTAGTTCTTTGTCTTGCGGTATCATTTGAACACCCGATGCCTGCTGTAATTGCTCTAACTGTTGCCTGTATTGTATGATGAAATCAATCTGGTCGTATTCTTCTTTTTTATCTTTTTGGGAACGGTCATCGGTAGCCTGCACTACTATTTTTTCACCTCTTTGCATCCATCTGCCTACCAATCCTGAAATAATACGATTAACTATTTGAAGTGCGTTCCAACTTAATCTTATATAGTTTTGTTTTCCATTAAATTGAAACCTGTCCTGAAACATGGTTTGAACTTCGGCTGCTGTTAAGTTATTAGAATACCTTCTGTTCTTTATAAACCTTGCATTCCTATTGTAGTAGTAATTGCCGAAACCTGAAACTACATAGCCCCATATTTTTTTGGACATTTTTTTACCAAATTCAGGATCGGATTTTTGAGCAATGGTCGCTTCTGAAAGTTGAAATTCTTTCATTGGGTCTTGCCCTGAATTGATATTAAAATCTTTTTCTGCCATAGTATAAAGCAAAAAAGCCACTACTCACATTTAAGTGAATAATGGCTTTTGTAAAGCTCTTGATTTATTTTCTCTAACTTTTGGCGTTCTTGACGCTCTCGTTAGCTTTTGTTTCTATAATATTTATAGTATTGCACTTGGGGCACTTTATAGATATGATAGCCTCTTTCATCCACACTTCTCCTATTTTTTTACCGCAGTTGCTGCACGATATAGGAATCAATGACTTATCATTACCCATAAAATTATTTCAAATGTAATTATTTTTTAATTGCCAAAATTATTTTTTCTTTAATTAGCATACACTTGCACTAATGGTATTTTCTTTGGTGGCGGCTTATATGGTCGTTCCATTAAACAAGAAATCAAAATCAGCAACGTTACTACTATGTCAAATTTAGTCCTGTCATACGGGTCAAACAATAAAGCATTATCCAATATTTCAACCCAATCTATTTTGTCGCAATGATGTTCAAAAAAGGAAATACCATTATCTAACTGCTTAGTTAAACTGAAAGGTGTTATCGGTGTACCTCTGTGTCTGTCTGCATTTTCTCTTTTAGTTGGGTCAATCATGCTTTTTGGATAACGACCTAAATAACCTGTCCTACCCCTATCCTTAAAAAAGCCATCGTAATCATCCGCTGTATGCTCGTACCACACGAGATACCCCATATATTCTGCGCACATCAATACTTGGCTATGTAATGTATCTTTCTCTGAAGGTCTGCCATAAAGCATACCTGTTGGTTTCCCCGTATGTTCAGGGTCAAGTAAATCATTTCTTCTCCCAACTAAAGCGCAAGCCTTTGAACCATACTTTCTGCCACCTTGTGAATTTGAATAACTATCTACCGCTATTGCACCGTCCTCTGTGTTATTTGGTATCTGAACCCCTGCAACAATTATTTTCTTATTGCTGTCTGCCTGTTTCGGTAGCCATGTAAATTCCCAATGAAAGTTTTTTTCATTATCTGTTATATCTCTAAATTCTACTAATTGAGTATCTGGGTTTCTTGTGAAGATTATTTTTCTTTTATAAATAGGAGTATCTTCTAATTGTCTTTTTCTTTGGTTTATATTGTAGGAATTGAAAGCGCAATCAGTATTTGCTGCTTCAAACATTTCCTGAACAGTACATGGATTTTGGCGTATTTCTTCTTCAAGTAACTCCCCAGTAAGTCCTACACGCCTGCTTAATACATAAGCCCTTGCGCCTAACCTTATATCTTCTTCTGAAAGTTCACTTATTGTTTCATTAGTTATAGGGTCTTTAACTACCCATCTTTCAACTAAATATTTATAGGTATCTTCATCTGGTGCATCAATGATACTCATTCCATATTCATCAATAAAACCTTCATAGTTATCATATGCTGGAGTGAAGTAAGTAACAAATCTATTTGGTGTTTTTTTACCGCCTGTCTTAAATTGATTTGCACCTTCCCAAAACTTTTTAAATTCAGCACCGCCACCTTTTGTTAATTCATTTACTGTTGAAGGGCATTCCATAAACCCTACCCTTTTAGCACCCTTAACCATTGTTTTGGATACCTTAGAAATGAATTTTGAAAACTTTACATCTAAAGGCCACTTGCCACCTTCATCCCCCAAAACCCTTGTCATTCTACCTCTATCGTAGGCGTTTTCAACCGGCGCACGATAATTTATTTTAGATCGTAGCCCTTTGCCGGATGTTTCCCCCTTTACATTTTTAACAGCAAATACCAATTCTGTTACACTATCTGCCCTGTTTAGCTGTCTTGGTTTTAAAAATACTGGCAATTGGTGATACCCAAAAGCAGCCATGTCGGTAAATGTATCCCTGCTATCAATTTGTGTTTTAGAAACTAATCCGCAATTACTATTGGTAAAAAATATGCACTCATAAATAAGATTAGCGGTAGCTTGTGAGCTTGCCCCTTCACGTCTTTTTTTACCCCTCCCAATCCCTAAGCACCATAAAACATTTTCCCAATGATTCAGGAATAAATAGTAACGTTTATCTGCATCTCTATAATCAGGATAAATATCATCCTCTAATTTCCACCATTGTAAATAAAAGTAATTCTTACCTGTGATGTAAGTAGGTGTCCCGTTATTGTAAAACCAATACCCCTTTTTACATCGCTCTACTTCTACTGCTGCATAGGCTCTTTGCTGTGGCGTTAATATTGCGTTCCCTTCCTTATCAGTTTCAACAAATTCAAAAAAAGAAGGAAGCTCTTTACGCTTCCATTTCTGTTCTTTCTTTGGCAACAAAAAGCCATCTATTAATTCTTCCGATACTGTATCAGGCGTGTAAACTAATGAACCGTATATATCAATTGACAGCATTATTTCCTTGTTTCAGCTATTGATTCAATAAATGGCTTCTCATCTTCGGCAACATATTCTTCTTCGTCTTTTGTACTTATCCTTAAATCCCTTTTAAGGGAACTCATACTCGTTAACATTTCTGGCAATTTCCCCCATATACCCTGCATCCTTTCAAATGTTGCATCTTCGCTCTTTTTACCTGAAATACTACTTTTTAAATCATACGCATTCAAAGCATCAATTTGAGAATTTACTAACCTGCATAAAGAAAAATACCCTCTTTTGGTAGGGTCGGTTTTAAACAATGTATTTTCTTTTTCTAATACTGCAACTTTCTTCTTTTCTTCTTCGTATAGTTTTTTATAATCAAGTTCTTCACTCATATATCAATTTAAAAGTTTCCCCATTATTTCGTTTGGTGGTAATACACCATACTCATTTTTATAAACTATTTCGTTTGAAATGGATATTATTATGTGCCTTTCATTTATTTTGTTGGTTTCCCTTACCTCTTTTTTAGTTACTTTATCCATATAGCAATACATATCAGTAACATTAAACCGCTCTAATGAAAGTGTAACCTTTTTATCCCCTTTAATAAAATGCTCCACCGGATGATAAATAACAACTCCGAGCCACCCATTTTGTGGGTTAAAACTTAAATCATACCTACCTTTATTTTTCTCTAAATCCGTAACTACTCTTTCAAAGCCATTAGCTAATATCTTTTCTGTAAAATTCATAGATACTATTTGTTTAATAAAGCAGGATCACCAGCAGTAGAAGCTACCAACCCCTTTTGTATATTGTTTATACGACCTCCTACTTGCCCTGCTATATATTGTTTTGCTGTGGCGTAAGGTACTTGTTGGGCTGCTAAGGTCATTACTTTACCGTCTGCATTTCTTATGGCTACATCAAAAAAACCATTATCGTTACCTATCAAAGCCATGTGTCCTAATCTTTTGTCGCCGGGTATTACTACTTGTGAAAGTGCATTATCGTATGGATTTATATAAACTCTTTTTGTTGCGCTTAATGCTTCTTGTGGTAACCATCCTTCATTATAGGCGTTTTGAGATTCAGTACCAAAACTTGAATATTTAGAAGGGTCATAGGGTGCTACTTTTCTTGTAGCCACTGTTTCTTCTTTTTTATCTCCCGTTTCGGTTTTTTTAGTAACACGTATTTTCATTTTAATAAAATTTATTGGCTTCGTTTTTTACTTTAGCGCAATCATTTGGTAGTAATCCAACAAGCAATTTACCTGATTTTACTTTATCTGTCAAACCACCTGAAATGGCTATTAGTTCTTCAACTGGATAATTTTCATCTTCGGAATGTCTGAAACGAATGATATTTTTTTCTTTACCATCCGAACCTTGAAATACCAAAGTATAATCGCATCCTTTCAATGTATGTGCTACTTTGCCCTTTAGTTTACCCGTTGTAATATACAGAACATCTTTTATTACTTTAGGGTCAACCCCTTCGATAGTTCCTGTATATGGTTCAAAAACCCTTAACCCAAACTCAAAGTTAGGCATTGGCTGAAATTCACCATTACTATCTTTCCATGCGTAACATTCATCTTCTTTAATGGAAAAAAACTGAATATCATTACTTTGAGATTTATAACCAAATATTCGGTAACTGTCATGTATAGAAGTATAATCCACTAATATTTCTGATCCTTTGGGTATATTTTCAGCCGATACTACAATAGCATTTGTTGGGTTGACTTCTCTGAAATTAAAGTTATTGTACTTACGTTCCCGTCTTATAACCATACCATTTGAAAAGGTGTGATTATTTTTTAACTCCATGTCTATTTTAACTACCACTCTGCCATACACATGCTTTAAAGGACAATCTTCATCAAATGCAGTCTTAGCTTTAATTTCTTTTTTTGAAAACGTTTCGTTTACTTCTAACTCTCTATCCAATGCTATTTGCTCAATATCTTCTTTTGATAATATCTTTTTGGACGGGTCTAATACAAAATGTTTTACTTGCATAATTTAACCAAATTTAAAAAATAATCCCCAAAATGAAAAAATACTTACTTTTACTACGACATACTTTTTTATATACAAACAAAATTAGTTTATCATGGCAACACATTTTTCAACAAGAATTTATGGAGAAATTCAAGGCGCACCCCCATTTGATTCTATTTCAAGAGTAATCAGTTACGATAATGCGTCTATCGTAAGTTTTGCAAATTCAGAAAATACATTCTACCCATTGCCAAGCGGTCAGCAAATGGCAAGTGGTGCTTATGTGTACTCTGTAATTATTCAAGCTCCTACCGGACTTAATGTTCATGGTGCAAAATTAGTTACTGATACCGCTGTAACTGCTTTGCAAACATTAGCAAACGCTTAAATAAATGCCCCTTAACGGGGGCTTTATTTTGTTTCATTATACATGCGTCTAAAATAATATTCTGCACCTACTTGATGAAAGTATCCTACATTATTTTCCCCATAAAAAGGCATACAATTTTGTGCAAACTGGCAAACCTCTAACATTCGTGGTGTTCCTAATGCCGTGGATAGATTCCAACACATGCTTTGATTCGAAATCAAAAATCTACACCCTCTTATAGCATAAGCCAATTCTAAAAAATCTTTTATCTCTAATCTTGGAACATCGCTGAGTTGGTTTTTTGTACAGAATAAAAAATGTTCCCTTTCTGTTCCCGCAAAAATTAAATCCGGCGCATAATTTTTTAAAAAGAAATAATCAATTATTCCATTCCTGTACCGTTCTGTAAAATTTACTATAACCTTCCCTTTGGTTACTTCTTCTATTTGCTGTTTTTGTTCATCTAAAAATATCCACGGCTTACTAATATCGCAATCTAAATCAGGAAACGCATAAAACAACCATGCCTGAATAGAACCATGTGGCATATTTACAAATGTTTTGCCTCTTATTGCGTCAAAGTCTAAGTGAATTGATTGACCGCTATATGGCTCCATCTTAGCTATATATTCTTGTGATTCTAATAACGGCCTTACCATTTCAAACATTGGCTGATTAATACATACCTGAACGCCATCATGAGTAGTTGGGTGAGTTGCGCCTGCATAGTAGTTTGCTGCCATATTAATTGTTTGAGCAAACACTATTTTTCTTTTAGTAACATCGTAGTATTTTTTACAGGCAATCATTGCTGCTATCACATCCCCCAAATTACAGCTATGCTTTACCGTTGTGTACTGTTCTTGAATAGGCATTTGAGTAGGTAACTCACTATTCACATATACAGTTTCAGTTACTATTTTTGGCTCTGGTAATAATATTTCCATATCATCTTCGCCATTAGCAATTAGTTCTTTCAGTTCCTTTAATGTCATGAATTAGATTTTATTTTTTGAATAGTTGATACATTTACACTGTACATTTTAGCAATAGTTTTTTGTGGAACCTTTAATGCTCTTATCTCTTTGATTTGATAATCATTAATTTTAATCTTTCTTGTTACTCTTGCATTTTGTGAACGAGTAACAATTGAACACATTTCAGGGGAATATAATAATGGTGGCACATTCATTTTACTGGCTTTAATATCTTTGTCAATTTGAAGTCCTTGTTCCCACCCATTATCAATAGCCCATGTATAAAAGGATAAAAAATCTTTCCTCCATTCTTTACAAACTATTACACCTCTGCCACCATAATTTTTATAGGCTACATGATTTTTATTTTCACACCGTGCTATCATGCCTTTCCAAACATCATACAATGGGTGATTTCTATAAGATTTGGTAGTTGTTGGGAATTGATTGCAGCCGCAACTTTTAAAATCGCCTCGTTTTATCCTACTTGCTGAAACTATTTTTTCATTACCACAATCACATTTACATTTAACTAATAAAAGACCATCTTTATTAGAATGCAAATTCTCCAATACCATCAATTTACCAAATCGTTGCCCAACTATGTCAAGCCGTTTCATTTATTTCTTTTTGTTTTTATGAATAGTTTTAAGTTCCTGATATATTTGTTGTACTGTTTTAGTCTTAGCTTCTAATGGTTGACTTGAATAAAATAGTCTTGCCATTCGTCTAATTTTCTTGGTTGATTTTTCGATCATATTTCGTTTAATAAAAAGGTTTCTGCATCATTTATGGCTTTATCTAAATCTTCTGAACTAAACTCCTTTCTTTCTGTATTGTCAAGATCCAATACAACTGTATTAGATTGAACTGAGTTAATTGTACCACCACCATATATATGTAACTTTTTTACTTTAGGGTGAGAACATGAAATCATAATACTGTTGTTATTATCTCTTTCAATTTTAATGTATGACATATTATATCGTTTTTTATTTTATCTGATTCTTTTTTATTTCATAAGTTTCATTATGCCAGATACGAACTTGGGATGTATTGAAATGTTTTATTATTCCTCCATCTAACATAATACAGGTAAGTTCATCGTTTTCAAGATAGCCGTTTGACTTTATGTACCAAACGAGTGCATCCCCGATTGGAGTAGTACAAGGTGTTGGATATGGAACAAATGTTATCATGGCTCTGTTTTAGTGTCTTTATCTATTACACCGCTTTCAAGTATTTTATTTTTTATAGACCATGTAACGTAACTTTTAGCATCAGATAATTGTCTATTAAAATACTCTCCTTCAAGAATATCATCAATCCCATTTGTGAAAAAATGATACGATTCCCCATTATCAAGATTTTCAAATGTTATTTTAAAAATTGAATTATTCATATTATTTTCTTTTTACTGCTCCTACAAAGCAAGGGTTTTTTAATTCTGTATGATGCCACGATTGATTACCTTCTTCCAAATTATTTTCGTCTACATAGTCTGTTATCTCTCTCCAATCAATTATTATTTCTTCATACTTACCAGTTCCTAAAAGATAATTGTAGGCTTCTTCTACCTCAACAAATTGTGACCGAAAATCATGGAAAGCTATTATGCCACCTTGTACCATTCTATCCTCAAGTAGTTTTACTTCTTGCATTGGTAACCCATCTTGATGGCTCCCTGAATCAACAAAACAATATGAAAATTTATAATTAGTAGTGCTTAAAACAACAGTAGAATAGTCTTCGACAAATACAAATTTCATCTGTTTTTTTATTACCTTGTTAAAGGTGTCTGCTATTGTTTTTATGTTTATTGATTTATTAAATTCAGGGTCAACTAATAAAAATTCATCTACATGTTTATTACCATATAAAGCAGACATTGAAGATTTGCCTTCATGCGTTCCTAATTCAAGCCACAAGGATTTTAATGGGTAAGAAATATTCACATCTAAATCTAAATAAATACGTGGGTTTAATTGAGCAGTTAAATTCATAATAGCAATACTTTCTGTTACAGACAAAGCCCCGTTTGTTGACTTAAATACTTCTAAGAACTCTTTAGTTGGTTTTATCATTTATTTTATTTTTATAGTGGTATTGCGTCAAGATCAACCGGGTAATGCAGCCCCCCGCATGCGATAATATACTTTTCAATTTCCTCATAAGGTAGTTTATTCAACTTATCTAATGTTCCTTTTCTATAAGTACCCCATGAGAATATTGTATAATTAGATGTATCAAGTGGTGGGTAATAAACTGAATTACCATTAATCTTTGCAAGGTAGTGTTCTGTCCAATTTACACGTCTTGGGCTATCCCCATATTTCTCATACATCCATTCAGGGTTATCTATACACTTTGCAAGTTCGTCAAGTTTTAATGTTTCACGTTTACAAATAAAGAACCTTGTGCTTGCCCAAAATAACCCACCAAAACTTTCATCGTGAACCGGATAAGGACTCCAATACGAAGGATAACTAATAAATTTATACTGTTCTAATAAATTAATTAAGTTCTGAACATATACAGGTGATGAAGTAAAGCAGGCAGTATCTTGGTCACAATGACAAACAATATCTCCATTTGCTAATGAAAGTGCTTTCAGATAATTATAGTCATTGAACGCATGTTCGTCTGTATGTTTTCTTACTACTAATGTATCAGCCAAATCATTCATTCTTTGTAATGTTTCTGGTGGCACTTTTACGTGTTCATCCACGAATAATATTACTTCAATTTCAAATCCTTGAAAGAACTTTATTTTGTTTATAACCCCGTCTATTAAAAAATCGTTGGACACGCATCCATTAAATGTACTTTCGGCTTTGGTCATGTCGTACTCAAATCCGGTTCTGGTATCACAATTTACAATTAGGCTAATGAGCATACACCATTCTGTTTTAATGTTTCTAAAATATAATTAGCACGATATTCAGCATTATAGTACGCTTTCATTTTTTCAATTCCTTTTATGTAAATGTTATAAAGTTTGTCTGCATCGTTAAGGACTGAAAGTATTTTTTGTATGTCGTATTCATCAGGGTGTTCTTTTACTTCTATACAATCTTCTTTGTCTATGAAATCATTTAATACAAGGTGATTGCTTTTGTTTCTTAGCATTGGTGCTATGGTAGTTAGTTGAAACTTTCTCTCGTCAGAAAAACCACCACCGCAAGCAGAAATAAAGAACTTAGCTTTCCTATGTCTGTTTAACCATTCTTCATGTGGTATTCTTTCTGTATGATTAAATTCACAGTCTATTTTAAAGCATCCATATTTCATTAAACCTGTTATCAAATTACTTCTTGTTGGTGAAGTATTCCCTATAAAACAAAAGTCATAATATCTTGAATAAAGTTCTTCTTTGGTTGTTGGTTCAAATTTATGTGTATCATACATTAAAAGTTCGTATGGATATACCCAACTTGGATAAGTTACTGTTTTGTCCATCTTACGCATGAAGTAAATTAAGTTGTTGTAATGTGAAGCATTTCTTATGAATGATTGCCCTAAAGTATCATGTGTACCTTCTTGGTTCATAAACCATGCTTCTTTACTCATAGCTCCAAAGTCGGTGGCATCAAAAACTGAAACTTTCTTTTTAGCGGCGGCTACTCTGTTTATTTCATCGTAATTATAACTACCTAACCCGCTATAATAATCAAAGAACACAACATCTGCTTCATTAATATCTTCTGTTCTTTCAAAATTGAAAGTACCAAAAAGAAGTGGAGTACTTTTACCTATTGGGGATATAAGATATACTTTCATTAAAATAGTTTTTTAAAGACACAAACCCCGCCTGCCTCATTTGTTTCATCTGCTTCATCAAATATTAATTTCCAATTCGGTTGCCTATTCGATATGTTTTTTATTCGCACACTATTTCCATCGGTATAATCTAAATACGTGTCATAACTATTATCAAACAATCCTATTACCCCAAGTGCTTTACGACAAGAAATATAAGCATCAGGGTTATCCTTATCTCCATGTTGAAAGTCTTTGAATGGTTTTATATGTCGCCCCGTGTCATGGAAGCAAAAAAATCCGCCTACTTTTACCTTATCAGCATAAGCAAAGAAATCACTTATAACGCCTATTAATGAATGATCCCCATCAACAAATATTAAGTCCTGTGAATTACCCGCTAACTGATTATACACCTCACTTGAATTACCTTCTATAAATGTCATCCAGAATGGAGCGTCTATTTTTTTATCTTTGTTGTTATCTATGCCCGTATAAACGCACTCCCAGCTTTTCTTTTCTATATAATCAAAAATAGCAGAACTGGTTTCGCAATTGAATAGCCCTACCTCAGTTACATAAATATACTCTTGTGAATTTTTATGCAATACCAAATCAATTGTTTTTTGAATTGTCTGCCAATCTGTTTCTGATATTAAGCCGTATTTAATCATTGGTATATACTTTTTTAATTTTAAAAACTCCATAGTTTCATCAGAATATTTCTCTTTCATTTTCTCATAATAGTTACCCATTATATAAGATTTAAATGTTTTAGTATTTCAGGTAATACACCGCTCGTTTTAGCACCTCCGTTGGCATGAAAGCTACGTGAATAAATCCCTGTTTCTTTATTCATTATACCATTACTGTTAAACTCTAATTCATCTAATTTGACATCGTGTAATGTACAGCATAATGAAGTTGCATAATCAAGGTGTATTTTTACTGGTTGTTTAAGGAATATTTGCTGCCAAAGAAATTGGTCATTCGGGTGAACCATACATTGTTTTTGCTCATCAAAATGATCGTCAGGAACATTATCTAAATCCATAGTTTCAAGACAGGTTAAGATAGCTTCTGTTTCTCCTATTATCATTCCTGAATTAAGATACTTAAAACTTGTTGTTTTCCCTGTTGGGTTTTTTAATTTATCATACTCACTTTGTAAATCATTGGGAAAGCAATTCCTTTCAGCAGAAATAACAATCGGACAATCTAAAGCAAGATAATGTTCATATAACCATACAGGCTCTTTAGCAAAAACAAAATCAAAGCAATCTGTAAACAGTAAGTATTTTGTTGGTATAAGTCCTTCTTTAATCGCCTTATATAGCCCTTTAGGTTTTGATGCAAGCCCTGCATACTGTGTATAATTACCATCTAATACCAATACTGAATCACCTTGCAATGATTTTATATATTCATTTAGGCAGTAATAAGGCTCTCTTGGGAAATGCGTACAAACTGTTACAATCGTATAATCATTCATATATGGTTATTTTTTTCGCCGAATAACATTTCAGATAAAATATTTTTGCCAAATTTTTTATACGCTTTCAAGGTATATTCATTAATAACCCCTGTTTCTGTTTTATACCACGTATTCATGTCTTTTATTTCTTCTTCGGTGTACTGTCTTGGTGGTTGGTTCTCTTGGGATATAAGATAGTTTAAAAAAGTTCGCAACTCATATTCTGATTCATCAAGCATTTTTCTAAAGTACCATTCACCGGAATCTTTCATGCCGCCTACATAATCACTCCACCCTCTTTTAACTCCATAAGAAGGATGCCTTTTTATTATCTCATCAATTATTTTTATTTTATTGTCGGTTTCGTTACTCATATATTACTTTAGTGTTGCTTAATATTTGTTTTCTTTGCCCCATTCCTATGCCGGGCAAATGAAGTATAAAATCACCTTCTTGCCATTGTCCTTGTTCATGTGTTTGTGGTGGAATTTCAGGGTATAGTTCATACATATAACTATTGATACTTGGATGTGATAGCACTTTAACTTTTGAATAAGGAAGCCCATTATACATATACATTACAATATTTAAAGCATCTTGCTCACAAGAACATATAAACGATTTACCACCCATTATAATATTTTTATCTTTAAGTGATAATAAATAGTTTAAAAACTTGGTCTGCCCTCCATATTTAGTTATTAAAAATGTTCCTGTATTGATGCCGTTATAATCTCTACACACAAAAAAGAAATTACGTTCATCCCCTTCTATAAAATCTTCAATTCGTATTGTATAATTAGTTATTAAAGCATCGCAATCCATACTCATTACAACATCAGCTTCATTTCTTTCAAATATACCTTGTATCTGTCTTATTTTTTCAAAAGCATCATAAGGTTCACCTATACATTGTATGTTCCATGAATAGTCATGTTTTCTGCAATAGTTTACAATATTGGGAGTTGTTATTTTTGCAATATCAACCCATCCTTTAGTGTACAACATTTGTATGCAAATCCTCATAAGTTGTTATTTTTACAATTCTACCTCTGTATATTTTTTAATCTCATCTAAATACCCGCCAATTGAATGTATATCATCAGAATACCTTTTATGGTTATCTAAATACATTCTACCATCTTCAAAAACACTTATCCATTCTATTGTAAAATCTTCTTTTTTTATTACAGCTTTACCACCTAACGAAAATATCATCCCATCCGAAAGTCTTTGTACGGTATGTATGCTAACCTTACAATCATTACTTGTGCTAATTGTTTTAAGGGCATCCATTAAACTAAACACTTTTTCTCCGTCTGTATAATTTCCATTTAAATCAAGTTCATAAAAATGTTTATACGAGAAATAATCTGAAAATTTCAAAATTTTCCAGTTACGCTCTTTTTGTTTAAATTCTTTCATGGTAACACCGGATAAATGGTATTCCTCAACTAATTCATCTGTCCAATTAAATTGATATTTCATGCGTTGTTAATTAAATTTTCAAGGAAAGGTATATATTCCCCAAGTCTATATTTATCGCAATTTTGAACACCTTTTACATAAATATCATAAAGGTTTGGATTGCTTAAAGCCGCTTCAATTCCTTCTATTTCTTTGCCATGTTCTACTAAAATACAGTTAGTTTCATCCCAATCAAAAGACCATGATAAACTATTTTTGTGCATTACCATTACTGAATTAACAGGTGCTTCCATGTGCCTGAAACATTTTTGCCCTGCACCTTCCCATGATAAAGAAAGTTTAGAGCAATTGTTTATTTGCATTAGTACGTTTATATCTAATCTTTGATAGTGTGGAATCCATAAAGTTACCCATTTTTCACCTTGTTCATGGTGCATGTAATCATTGTAGTAATAAATGTTATCCAATACCTGAAAGCCTTTTTTATAAGCATGTAGCCATATTTCACCATGAATACGAAGCCTGTGCTCGTTTGATCTTCCCCAGTATTGAAAGGCATTTATTGGACGATTATTAAACTGCTCCTTTGATTGTATTAAATAGGGCTGAATAACGCAAGGGTATTCTATACTTTTTACTTCATCAGAAACATCTTTTTTTAGTAGCTCACGTTTCAGTAATAGTTTTGGTGGGTTTTCCTTTACCCAATTGTCAAATTTAATCCAATCGTTGTTATAATAACGTGGGAACTTTTCTGAATTTTGCCCCCAAATATGAGTTTCAGTTAGTGCAGCATTCCAACCATACTCCGAAAAGCAACATAGTACATAATCTTTAAGTTTCAAAAGTTCATCATTAAAAACAAATTTTTCAGCCCACGATACCATTACTATTGGATACTTTGAATTTATATGTTTTACTAAGGTATGGTACGCACTATCTGTTGCTCCGTTCTTATCGGCTATTATAATCATTCTATTGGTTTATAAGTTTAATAGTTAAAGATTTTTATTTTTGCCAAATTGTATGCAATGTTTTTCATAAAAATCTGGGGATAAATATTTATCTACCACAATGTCAAATTTGTCTTTTGGTTGCATTTTTGCAATAGCTAACTCTCTATTCCTCTGGAATCTTTTATGACGTAATTCAAGATATATGCGTTTTGATATTTTCTTAGCCAACGGCAACCTCCCATTGCACCATAATAGCAGTATTCTATATTTTCTAATCATTGTATAAGTTTAATAGTTATAGGTTCTTGTTTTTTTATTCTTCATATTCTATAGCAAACGTAAATAAAGTCGCCACTCCTGCCAATCCTGCATTGACATAAAAAAGGAATATTATAGCTTTTGAATCTACCAATCTTTCATCCATTGTAGCAGCGATAAAAGTAATTATAAATGATATGGCAAGTAATTGCTTAAAATATCCCCAAAATGTTTTCATAATTTATTTTTTATAAACCAATAATAACATACTATATGTTCCATTAGTTATTTATTTTCGTAAACTAATTTTTCAAGATTTGAGTAAAACTTATTTGCTCTTTCTTCGTCTGTTAATAGTGGTGCAAGTTCAAAAAAGCGTTCACGAATATCGTTCCAGTCTGCGAAATTAACCCATAGTTCAATACTTCTATTATCCATGTTTGTATGGTGTCCATCCCAGAAGTTTCTTTCTACCCAATTTAATGGATGATACATAACTGAAGGAAACTTACTTTTTGGAAATACGTGGCAAATGCTGTTTCTGAAAAATTGATCTTCGTGCTTAGAACTTTTTAAACTGCACCCACACTGACAAATTCCCACCATCTTCTTGCGCATGGCTTTAAAGTAGCTTTCCATTGCACTATCTTCATCAGGCAGTCTTTGTTTCTTTTCTTCGTCAAGTTGCTTCTGTTTTTTTTCAGATACCTTTCTTAATTGATATACGGGTTTCTGCTTTGGCTTACCTGCGTTCTCTTTTAGTGCTTGAATTTCTGCTAATCCCATCTACTTTACATTTTTATTAAAACAGTATTGGTTATTTGATTGTCAATTTGTAAATAGGTTCTGATTCAATCGTTTCATTGTAAGCAGTAAGTTCCATTTCAGAAAATCCTTTCTTTAAAAGTGCTTCTGAAAAATCTGCTATTGCTTTATTTAGATTGTTTTCCATTTCAACTCCATCATTGCAAGGTATCTCTATTGTTAATTTCATATTTTTTCTTTTATTAAAATTGTATTAGTTAACCAATTAGAAGTAGCTATTAAGTCTAACGCTAACTGATTTATTTTATTGTTGAACTCTTTTACTATTTCTTTTACAGAACCACCTTTGAAGCTGTACACCATAAAATCATCATAAACCTGAACTCTGTTATACACCTTCATACTTACCCTTAGTGTTTCTAATTGCTTTGATAGTTTTGTTTCAGGTGGTGGGGTTCGTATCATCGTACCATTTTAAGAATTGAAGTACTGCTTTAAAAGTCGCTTCTATTTTTGTTATACCAACAGCTTCAAACTTGCCGCCAATATCACAACAGTTTGCAAAAATATCCACTTCATAATCATCGGAATCTTTAATAGCTTCAATCTTTTCAACTACTGGCATTAACCAATCCCATGATGAATTATACCTTAAACCAGCATCCCCAAAAATACTATTGCCAACTTGAATTGGGTTAGGATACATTTTCCCATATCTGCCATCTTCAAATGATTTTAACCCCATAAAATCAGCTATCAATTTTTTTCCTTCTAATATCTCTTGTTCAGTCATGGTTGTTTGAGTTTAATACGCTTCTGGTAAATTATCAAATTCATCTTCTGTTAGCCATACAAGGGTTATATCCCATTGTGGTTTATCTTCCTTATTGCTATCTTCGTTATAGCTTGTTGCTTCTGCTTCCAACATAGCAGTCAAGCCATTCAAATCACAAGTAACAGGCGTATCGCCATTGTCAATTATGTAATACATTTTCTTCTCCATAACTATTTAATATTTTACCAATTGTTGTTCAGCTTTTCTTAAAGCAAGAACAGTTAAGTGAATTTCAATATTTTCTATTTGTACAGCAAACAACTTTTCAGTGTCTTTCTTTTTTGCTAATTCAATAACATCATTTACTGATAAGCATGGTATGGCTTTTACTTCATCGTCTGTTAGTGGCATGTAATCGTTTTTTTATTGTTTTAGTTTTGATTCGGCGACTTTCAATAATTTTAAAAGTAATAACTGTTGGCTATCGCTACAATAATCTACTTGTTCTGCAATATCAGAATAAGAAAATAATACTTTCTTTCTGATAACATATTCACTGGCTGCTTCTTCTGTTGAGAATGTTTTATTAGATGGAACAAAGTCTTTTTTAGCTACTGATTTACATACTTCATAATTTGGATAAAAAAACCAATATTCATCCCCTTCAAATATTTCTTTCCCGTCCTCTGTAGTAAACAGAATTGGCTTACACTTTTTTATATACTGTATTGGCATTGATTCATTAGGTATCCAATTATTCAAATACATAGTATCGCCCAATGTATTAAACCCTTTAATTTTATATTTTCCTAAAGCGTTCTCAACTTCATCCCCTACACTAAACACTTCCCCATCGCTTAATCTACGAACTGAATGTATTTCATAATTTACAAAATCAATATCTTCATGCTGCCATCCTTTTAATGGATGCCAATAATTTACACTACTGCAATATTTATGCTTTAATGAAACTATCTCCCAATCCTTACATACTGATTGTTGTTTTGGTTCGTTAATTAATATTTTATATATATCAATAATCTTTTTACCGGCGAACCTTTCTTCTTTAAGAAGTTCTGTATTACTATTAATGCTTTTGTACCATAATGCATAATGCTTTACAGATTCATCGTCCCAAACAAAGTTATCAGTACTCATAAAGAAATCTATTTATTAAGTTGTTCTATGTATTTTTCAGTTAATTGAGATGCGTTTAAACAGATAAAATCACCGATAGTTTCAGACCCGTTTTCTATTGCTCCCTTTTTAAATGCTTCTACTGTGTTAGTGCTTGAATAAATGCCACTAACCAATGCACACATAAAGTCTTTTAATGCTAATTGACGGATAGAAATACCTGAAAAAGAAATTGTGCCATTAGTGGTTACTTCTATGCAAGGATTTACTGGCTCATCCCCTGTTATTTTATTACTCATAACCATTAAACGTTATATAAGATATTATTATTGTGTATGTGTGTAAAGAAAAAAATGTGAGGCACTTACCCGACCTCACTTAGGTGCTAATTTTCGTTTGCAAACTCAACGTGTTATCGCATTTCTATTGTTAATTTCCTTAACTGTCTTTTATTGTTAGGTGCAGTTCCTACCCTCAACGTTTCTTGTTTTGCAACTCCTGATTAACAGGTCGTATATGTATGGATTGCGTTCTAAAAAACAATGTATTGAGCTATGGCAGGATTGGTAGCTATCTCATATATTTATCGAATAAATACACTGCCTGCACATGACGTAGCCACATAACCCAATACAAGGTAACGTTATAATTGGTTATTGGAGATTTAACGGTGAAATTCGTCCGGGGTCAACGATAGGCTTTCTTCCTAATATCTCCTAAAGAACCGCTAAAAAATCATCACCAATAACGTATAATTAAAAGAACTAATCTTTCACAATATCTTTTTCAATAAACATTCCTATAATGCTTAGTTCAGCACCGGATAAAACATTGTCAACTTGCTTAGAAACTTCTTCTTCAGTTAAAGTCGCATAACCATACTCAACTAAGTCTTTTGTTTTTGCAGCAACATATTTTTCTTTTGAAACTGTTACTACATTACCATCTAAATCAATTTTCAAATCCATAACTTTTTATTTTTAAAAACGAAATATTAAACTACTTTATTGTGTTAGTGGAAAAATACTTTTAAAAGATAAAATACTACCCCCTGTGCAATTTCTAAGTGCATCTGCCGCACTGATTTAACTTGCTCTGACAGACCTACCGTAACAAAAGCGTTCTCCTTAGAAAGAACTGTAATGACTATTATGGTTTATTTAACTTTCTTAGGTTCTCCATTACTTCGTTACATTCAGCAGGGGGAATAGTATTTTAAAGAACTTGTTTTTGAACCGGGGGAAGGCATCGAACCTTCAATGATTTTCAGCTTATACTTAACTACACAGTTTTTATACGGTTACGTTTACCGCTTTATTACTTATCATCTTTCTAAGGTTTGATTACAGATTAATGCCTATCTTAATATTCGGCATTAACTTCACATCATATCTCACAGAGTTTAATCTGCTGCGTTTACCAATTTCGCCACCCCGATATTTTAAAGAACTAATTTTCGATTGACAAGACAAACCTAAATACTTACAACGATACTACCAAATAAATATTTGTATTTTTTTATTTTGCAATGTCGGGTATTATAATTTACTTTGGTGTTCATAAAATATTTTACATGGCAGAAACAATTAATATTACTGACGCAAATGAAGCTATATTATTAGCTATCCAAAATGAGTTAGTTAAACAGGACAGAACTTTAGCTTGGTTAAGCCGTAAAACTGGAATACCATACCCTACGTTGTATTCTATATTTATCCATAAAACTTTTGCATTAGGCGATAGATTACAAGATATAAACGAAGCATTAGGCACAGATATTAAATAATATTTGCGCCTTTTTTTTATTTTTTTTCATCTCTATTCAAATATAATAAATGGCGAACCGTTTCTTGGAGACCAATTATTTTAAAAGCCCTTTTGTAAGGAGCTTAAAAGGGGCTATTAAGGGGCTATATAGCTTCATTATATGCGACTGCACCCCGTCCGGTATTTGGTCTAAGGATTTAGAAGCAGCAAGTATGTATATAGGATTTGAAGTTAATGATAAAGACTTCATAGATAACTTTATTTCGAGAGGAAAGGCGATTGATATAGGCGGCAATAAATTTTTCTTCCCTGATTTCATTGAACATCAATACCCAAAAGGATTACAGGAAAATAACGCAGCCCATAAAAACATCATTTATGAACTAAAAAAATACAGTTTAATAGATGAAAAAAATCAGGTAACTGTAAAAAAAAACAGAAGCCCCTTACAAGACCCTTTGAAGCCCCTATATAGCTCACAAGGTTATGGTAATGGTATAGGTAATGACAATGGTAAAGGAAATGGTTATAGTAATGGTCAAGGTAATACAGAGCCGGAACTTGAAAATTTAATGAACGGGCAAACCCAATTCATTATTCCTGAAATGCAAAAGATTTGGGATAAGTACAAACCAAATTATTCAAAAGATAAATTCAAAGATTCGCAAGCATTGCAAAATATTGGCAATTTTATTTTATCACAAGACAAGGTTAAAAAAGACCAAAGACATAGCGGAGAAAAAATAAAAGAAGCATGGGAAATAATTTGTAAGTATGTAAACGAAACGGATTTTATAAAAAATTACAGCCTAAAACAATTAGATAATAACATTCAATCAGTAGTAACAAGTATTCAAAATGGACACAAATCAAAATCAAAAATTGCAACTGGCGCAAATGTCAGTACCGAATCAATCCTCTCAAAAATTAATTCAATGCCTGATTCAGCTTGAAACACCAAAAAGAAGTGAAGCTAAAATGGATTTAATGGTTCGTTGTGGCGAACTAATGCCAAATGGTAATCCTGATTTCTTAGCAGTAGTGAAATACCCAATGATTAAAGGTTTGATTTTATCAGAAGGTAAAAAGAAAATGTTGGCTGTTGTAACGCTTTTGGTTAAAGATTTTTGCAGTAGCATGAACGTGGTAAGGAACATGAATGAAGATCAAATGATTGAAGCAGCAGGAATGTTAATTGATGAATGCGGCAATTTTCGTTTGGAAGATTACGTTATGATGTTTCAAATGGCTAAAAGAGGACAGTTATTCGATATTCACGATAGGATAGATTTACAGGTTATTACCCGAATGTTGGATAAGTATTGGCAGATAAGGCATGAAGCCGGAGAAAGCCAATTTGTAGAAGAAATTAATCATTTTGATACTTTAGGCAACCCGACAAGATTAAACGAAACAGTAGCGTTGCAAGATGCTAAACTTATGGAAATGTCAAGTGGTTTTTCAAGTGCTGTAAATCATTTAAAAGATTTCTTTGAACCTAAAATTGGCAATAAGGAAGAACGTGAAAAGTTACGCCAAATTGAACAAACAGATAAGGAAGCTATTCGTAAACAATTAAACGAAAAAGGTTATGCCACAGACTAAAAAATGCTCATGCAGTCCAGAACCAAAACCAATTACTGATTTTAGAAAGCGAAAAAATTCAGGGTATGGAGATGGATACCAAGATAAATGCAAGGCATGTGAAAAAAAAGCAGCAAAAGTTAGATTAAAAAAATCTGAAAAATGGGATTTTGTATTTTAAACGAACAGATACTAATAGCAGAAACAAACATTGAATGTGATGGGTGTAAGGCTATGGTTTTTGGATTGGCTAAAAAAGATTCCATAGGCTTATCGAATTTCAATGATATAAAACTTTACGTAGATGCTATCAGGGATGAATATAATATTAAGGTCGGTATGCAATATGTTTCCTTAGAACTCGTTAATGAAGATACTGGCGAAGTAAAAACAAAAAACTTTAGACCGGAAATATTGGAACTATTGTTTAAATATAGCTTCTGTCCTTCATGGCTTAAAACTGCTGTTCTAAAATAATTCTCCCCAATACACAATATTGGGTTTGATTGATTCGTTTAATGAAAAAATATTTTATGCAAAGAGAAATTAAGTTTCGTGGTAAAAGAGTTGATAATGGTGAATTTATTTATGGGTATCTATACCAGTCTGAGTTAAGAAGTTGGATAACCGATTCTCGTAATATCAACTTAGAAACGCATAGAAACATTGCATGGTTTCAAGTAATTCCTGAAACGGTAGGACAGTACACAGGATTAAATGATAGAAAAAAAAGAGAAATGTGCGAAGGTGATATTGTAAAAAGAAAGGGTTGTAAAAGATTTGATAGTATTGGTTTTTGCGATGGCAGTTTTACTATTGAATTTAATGGCGGCGGTAATGATGCTCTTCAAATATTTAATGACGAATGTGAAATCGTAGGAACAATTCACGACAATCCTGAACTACTAACACAATAACTTTAAAAACATAAACGTTTAATCAAAAACAACAACTCACTTCTTATGCTCAAACGTTTCCTTTCGTATATGTTCGATGCTAATGTATCAAATGAAGATAAAGCTACAAGGCTTTCAATGTTCTGGCACTTCTTAGGTTTTTATCATCATAAATCAGGTAACGCAGATGTTTTTGGAGAAGGTAAAGCAAGTGTGTTAGATTTTTTATACAAGAAAAGATTTGGCTTTACAAGTGCATGGAACATTGCAGGGAATATTTTGGAAGAACATAAAGCAAGAGAACGTAAGAAAAAAGCACTTGAAAAACTGTATAATTATAAACCTGAAATTTTAAACTGATGAATATTAAAATATCAAATACCGTTACTTGTGTATTATGGTTAATTGCAACTTTAATTTGGTTGGTTAACACTATATTAAATTTTAGCTGGTTCTATGTAATTATTGTTATAATTCATGTAGTCATTGTATGGCTATACTGGTTTAAAGCTAACCACGAAAACTAACGATATACATTTAGAAAGAAATAGATTTAAAAAATAAAAAACAAATCCCCCTTACTATATGAGTGAAGAAATAAATAAATCAAGAAAGCCTACGCCAGCAGACCTTAAAATTTTGGCATGGTTAGAATCCGGTCAATCAATCAATAATCTTGAAGCTATCCAAAAGTTTAAAAATGCCATGTTACGCGACGCGATATGGAGGTTGAAAGGTGCAGGATACCCAATAAAAGCAGAATGGATTAAGTATGAAACTGCCGATAAGGTTCAAAAAAAGTACAAAATGTATTACATTACCAAACCTACTATTCTACCTGCCGGACATAAAACCCAAAAACAAGTAGAAAAAGCAATGGGAGAGAAGGGGTCAATTCCCGAAATAAGTCGCCAAATTCAGAAAGTTGCAAGTTCGGTTCAGTTGCCACTACTGTAAATGCCCTTATTTAATCATTAGAGTGCCCAAGATTGGCAGATAACCAGTAGTCTCGTAGGGTAATATACCAGAAACGCTTAAATCGCTTTAAAATGGTAAAATCAATAGCAGGTCATTCAAATTACGTACCGCCGGATAGAAGTTTAAGAAAGAGACCGCCACCAGCCAAAGTAATAAAGCTAATATCTGCCTTTGATTACCATACAGGAACAATAGAACTTTATATGGATGATGAATTGGTTAAAGTATCAGGGTACTACGATAAGGCAAGAAGAAAAAGAATATTAGCTGAATGGGAAATTTGGATGCGTAACTTCTATGGTAAAAAAGTATTTTATATTCACATAAAGCCAAATGAAAAATAATGTACTTAGCACTTAGTTATAAATTTAGCTTTACTTGCCACGCTCGTTTCAAAGGTTGTCAAGATAGGGGCTTTTATCTTAGCGAATTATTAAAATACAAAATATGCACGATCCAAAAACGGTAGCCTTTGATATTTACTTAGGCTCTAAAAAAAAGAAAAACGGACATTATAGAAATTCTTTTATAACAGTATGGCATAATGATCCTGAAACAGATGGAAGTGATGATAGCTGTGGGTGGACTTTCCCTAAAGTAACTAAAACTGAAAGGGAATGGTTAAAGAAGGTGGCAAAAGATCAGTATAGCCAAATGTTTGCAAGAACAGTTGCTTTAATTGAAGATAAATCATACGCTTATATTTGTTACAATCAAGATACTTACGGGGTAATATATTGGATGTGGAGGCACTTTAATCGTACCGTAAACAAGGCTGTTTGGCAATATGGCAAACCTCTTTCAAATAAAGAACTTCAATACGTTTACCAATTAGCAACAGACCCGGTAGATAATTTTCAGCATAACCAAATAACTAATGTTAAGGATTTCGAGGAATTTATTTACTTAGTTTATAGATGCTGGAAAAAGTATCAAAGGAAATGGTATCAACATCCACGATGGCACATACACCATTGGAGCATACAATTTCACCCACTACAAAATCTCAAAAGAAGATATTGGGATAAATGCTGCAAGTGTGGCAAGCGTGGTTTTAAAAGTTCTGCGATGGGCGATTGGGATGGCACAAAACTTTGGCATCAGGAATGTGATGATACATTAAAAATGCCTACACAGTTATAATTAAAAACCCCGTTTATGACCTCCCTATACATAATATCAAGTTTCTTTGGCTTTTGTTTGGGGTATTTTAATATATAGAAATGGAAATAAATAAAATTTACAACGAAGATTGTTATACTGTCTTAAAACAAATGCCTGATGGATGTGTAGATTTAATGCTTCAGGATACCCCTTTTGGAGTTACACAAAATGATTGGGATATAGCACCGGACTTTGAAAAGATGTGGCCTGAATGGTTACGGGTAGGGAAAGAAAATTGTGCTTACATATTTTTTGGAACACACCCTTTTGTTTGTGATTTAATAAACAGTAACCGTAATATATTTCGCTATGATTTGATATGGTACAAAGCGTTAGGAACAGGCTTTTTAAACGCCAATAAAATGCCAATGCGGAATCATGAAAGTATTTTAATTTTTTACAGAAAGTTACCAGTATATAACCCGCAAAAAGGCGTTGGAGTTCGTAAAGCAGGTAAAAGAAATAACACAAGAACTAATAGCAATTATGGCAAATTTAGTGCAGAATCGGCGGGAAGATATGACGATAACGGCATACGGCATCCTCAATCGGTATTAGATTTTACAAATGGGGATAGAACCACAGAACAAGACCACCCAACTCAAAAGCCTATTGACTTAATCAGGTACTTAATTCTTACATATAGCAATAAAGGAGATTTGGTTTTTGATGGGTACAGTGGCAGCGGGACAACCGCAGCCGCAAGTATAAAAGAAAAAAGAAATTTTATAGTATGTGAACTTAAAGAAAAATATTATAAAAAATCCTGCAAAAGAATCAAAGAAGATTTAACCTCACAACAATTATTTTAACTTTATGAGCAAATCACTATACCTTTTAATACCGTTCATTATATTTTTATCATTGTATTACATAGCCTTTAGAAAAGAACTTAAAACTGTAAAAAGAAAGAAATATCCTTCTGCATTATCTAAAAAATAAAATTAAAATTATGAAAGGATTGGAACAAATTGAGTTTACTCTCAAAAACTATTCGGCAATCACTTTTGCAGAAACAAAGTTGCAAACCGAAAGGGATGCACCAACCCGTGATTATTATGATTATATGCGTAACTGCTATAGTGGTAAGGATAACCCAACGATTGAAGAATGTGAGCAAAACGCATTTCTGCAATTTATCAACGAGTATAAAAAGTGTTGTGAAATTTATGCAGGGTGGGTTAGCAACGGCAAGGTGTTCATTTTAGATAAACGGGATAAACTTGTTTTATTCCTATATAAAAAAGATGATGTTGCACACAGTTCTGTTGTCCACTATAACCCTTTGAATGTTGATTTAATTGAGCAATCATGCCCGAATATTCACTTCTTTAAAGAGTTTGAAAATGGTCGTTACGATATGTCCACCAATGAAGATTTGATTATAAAGGAATGTGCTGAATTAGCAGGGGTATAGTAATAACACCAAATATTTAATAATGGAATTAGAACTTGAAGTACTGTGGCATACAGATGATACCCGTGTTTTAGATGAATTAGAACAATCATACGATGTTGATAAATTAGAAAACAGAACAATGACTTTCTATAACATAGATGCTATTTCACCTAACCATTGGGATAAAGATTATAACTTCTGTAATATTTGGTGCGGTGGCGAAAAATGGATTAGCCCATACACATACGAGCAAGTTAAAGAAATGATTAAAGTTGCAAAGGCATAAACGATTTTTTCATGGAGTATTTTTGGTGAATCTTGAAAGACCTTTCCAAAGAGGTTTTAAGGATTGAAGTCCCGGCTTGTCTAAGTCAGGGCTTTTTTATTGTACAGTACTCCTATAATACCTATCTACCATATAGAATATATAAGTAACATAGATTTAATATTGTTTACAAATTCCTACCCATTAACTTCATAGGAATTAAGATATAACACATGCACTAAAAAGCCGTTCACAAATTAATGTAAGCGGCTTTTGTTTCATTTTTTTTCTTGAAATGATATTAGAAAAATCTTCCCCCCAATTGCCAATTTTTCTATTACCGATATGCACATGATAATCCTTTTTCCATTTACCCGAACCTTTGGTTTTATTTTCTCTGCCGTACGGTCTCATAACTTTTAATTTTTATACCCCTATAAACGATTACCCTTTGGGGTTTATTGTGGCAATGCCTTTTTAAGTGTCTCTATAAGTTGTACCACATCTTCTGTTTCGTAAATTGCAAATAGCTGGTCATTCTCATAAAGTCCGTCTCTCCCATAACATTCGGTATCTAACTTAAAAGATTCGCCTGTTTCTTGCGCTTTAACTAAAATATCGTACATATCATCACTACCTTCGCTTTCTACCCATCCTGTTAGTTCGGCAGATATAAAATCAATGCCGCCACAATCGCCGCCAAACATTTCTAAATCACCAAAAGAACAAGGGGTATACTTACAAAATACTGTGCCTTCTGGCATCTTTCTGAAAGTTTCAAGATTTACTATTTTCATTTTTTTTATTTTGTTGGTCAGCTTTTATTTATCTATTTAGGCATCCTTGCCACGCTCGGTTCATCTTCCGCCTTTCCTTCTTCTATGGCTTTGGGTGGTATAACTTCACATTCAATATCTTGCGTTTGTGTTGCTAATTGAAAAGCTCTTATTTTACCCCACCCACGCCTTGACATAATCACAACAGGAATGCCATCTTCTTTATAACAATCAGTAATAAACTTTGCCATGTCAGTTACCTTTTTAGGTATTACTTTCAGTTCATTTTCCATAACATTTAATCCTCCAATAGTGGTTAAGAAATATAGATAGTCCCGTCAACAGATTCTTTACACGAAGCAAGTAAATCTTCAAGTACTTTTAATGCTCCTTTATAATCACCCCAATTATTTTTAGGATTCATTGCTTTGTACTTATCTGGTTCGGCTTTCATTTTATTTACAGCAATTTCTAAATGACCGATGGCATCTAAGCATGTTTTACCATCTAAATGATTAATACCATTGCCGCCTAACGCTTCTCTGAACATTGGGGAAACATTGTAGGTGTAATTATTTTCATAAACCTCAACTTCTCTTATTTCCTTAATTGTAATATCGTAACTCATAATTTTAATTTTCTTACTAACGCTTCAATTTCAAACTTATTGTGGTGGGTTAATCTTTTGGTTTGCCAAATTTTAATTCATCCCTCATTGATACTACGATTGCCTGCGCTTCCATCGCTTCCTGTGTTTCTCTTAAATAGTCAATAATTTCTTCACTATCATATCCTTCTTTCTCTACAAAGTCAGCTATACTTTTTAACCCATTTGCTGTATTTTGGTGCATCATTTCAACTGCTTCATTTCTTGTATAGGTATCCCCGAAATAATAATTTAAAGCCTTTACAATTATTTCAGCACCCACTTCGTAAGTAGCAACTGCAACGATTTTATCTTTAGTAGTTTCCTTAATATTTTTATTCTCACTGTAGTAACTCACAACAAATAGTTTATTTTATCTTGAATTTCTTTCTCACCGTCAAAATCAAAAACAGTAACAGATTTACCTTTAATCCTCAAAAAAGTTTTTATTAGAATATTCTGCTTTTGGTCTTTCAAACTTTTGCTTTGGTTCGTCAGGTATCGGATTCTTTTCCCTGCTCCATTTTTTATGAGTTCGTAAAGGCTTCCAAAGTTCCTCTTGTGTATAAGGGATACAGTCATTTTTAATAAGAAGTACATTTATAGAACATAGCAAAGCGTAATCACTTAGCATGTCTATTTTGTTATCTTCTATGCCTGCTTCTTTATTTAAGCGGCGCAGTAGGCTTTCGTGTTCGGTACGTGCATCCATAGTTTTAAATTTCCTCAATGCTTTGTCTTATGTAATTTGGGTTTGTGTCATCATAAAATTCAGGATTGCAGTTTTGCATGACTTTTTTACCTGAAAGAAGCTCAATTGAACTTTCAATTTCCTTTATTTGGGCATTAAAGTTTACAATAGCGTCATGCCTTTCTTGCATAAGTTTATTTCTAACTTCATACAAAGCTGATAGTGAAATACTACTACTCATGGTGTATTAATTATTATTTGTTTTTGTTTTGTGGATAAATTTTCTGCACTTTCAATCTGTTCTTTTAAATCAGCCCATTCTTCCGCACTCACACATTCACGTTTTAAATTATGCCACGCTTCGGCACTTCTTACAATAACTCTTTTTTGATAGGCATTTACCACGATTTCACGAAAATTATTTATTGCAGGCACAGGAACTTGGGCAACTGTTGCATTAGCATTTGTTTTAATTTCTTTTTTAAACTCGTCAATTGCCTCAATAAAATTATTATAAAGAATAGTCATTTTAGCTTCAAGAGATAGCCCTGTCTTTTTATTTTTACGGCAATACATAACCTTGCAGCTTTCGGAGCAATATTTCTTAGTCGGCCTTATTGGCTCAAAATCTTTACCGCAATACAAACATTGTTTCATAATGCAAGTTTACGTAAACGTAACGTAAACACCAAATAATTCTTTAACCTAACCAAAAAATACACCATTTCATCATTTCAATATATCCTGTCAGCCAATAGACCCCCCCCCCTTCACATATCTTTAAAACATAGGCATCTAAGCCCATTACAGCCATTAAACCAGTTCAGCAAGCCAAT
>ERZ869907.35-NODE-35-length-50191-cov-36.081738_pt1 | contig 50191 bp, 70 predicted proteins | sample MGYA00579309_ERZ869907 | MGnify/ENA primary metagenome ERZ869907 (study PRJEB32216, sample SAMN09231814) | wastewater metagenome | place: USA: Maryland | collected 2016-07-30 | study: EMG produced TPA metagenomics assembly of the PRJNA472060 data set (Reclaimed... | reverse complement strand
TTTTTTTGTTGTATGGTTGGCTAGTTTTTTAAAACCTTGTAGGATAAGCCCCGAACTTGTGCAAACAGACGCAGAACGCAGTTTTGTTTTTCACAAGAGTTATCCACAGTTTATCTATTGACAGTATTTTTAAAATTTAATATTATATTTATATAGGTAATTAATTGGTCGTAAATTATTAGTTTGGGGGTTTTTGTTTTTATTAAAACAAAACACTTTATTTATGAAAAATAATATTGGGTTAGTGGAAGGATTCTTGATTGTTATTGCAGTCACAAATCTTATCATGTGCTTTCAGTAGGAGTCAAAGACTCACCTTGTCGATTGGTTAGCTGTTTGGGCAGATTCTCTATCATTAAGTCTGCCCTATACATAGAATCAATTGGTCGAATTATTACATTATAAAATAATTAATATGAATGAATATAAAATAATAATTAAAGTTTATGGAGGATTATTTCGTCCAGACTATAGTCAAATAGAATTTATATCTGCTAATAGTGCATCTGAAGCTTTAAAAATACTCAAGGAGAAATTTAAGAAAGAGATAGATGAAGTTAAGTTTTGGGGTTGGACTGTTTCTTTTGATGTTATTAAGATGTAATAGTTATCCACAGATAGATACTTGTATTACAATTATGATTATGCTATAATAGAGAGTATGAACGGTTATATAATTAAGGTTGGTAAAAAAGTGTTTGCGACCAATGCAGAGAATGTAATGGAAGCAGAAGATAAGTTTTTTGAAGAGTTTCCAAAGTTTGAAAATGAAAAATTAGTTGTTAGTGAGTGTGAAGATATAAATTTATTAAACAATAAGATAGTCGTATTTTAATACAGAGGGAGATAGTAATGGGTATTCTTTAATCTTTGGGTTCAGTTGAGTCGCCACATCTGAACAAAGAATACTCGTTACTATTTCTCTCCCCATAATATGAAAAGTGAAATAAAAATAAAGGAAGGTGATAGTGTTTTAATCAGAGGATATGAATTTCCTGCTAGTGAGGGTAAAGTTTTAAAAATTGCATCAAGAACTGTACAGAAATCAGACCTTAGTAAAAGGAATGTAAATGAATCTTATTATTTAGTAGAGTATATGGAGAAAGTTTCTATGTGGAGTAAAAAAGAACAAAAAACTTCACATTGGTTCGATGAATGTATGATTTATAAAATACAATAATATGGAATCACCTAAAAGTGCTAAGAAAATAAAATCACCTATCGCAATAGAAGAAGAACTTGAGAAGAAATGTCAAGTGATATTCGATGAGTTCAGACATTATACTGATGGGTTTAGAGTTTTATTCCTCATCCACCGCAATAAAGAGGGCGGTGAGACAAATAATACAAAAGTAATGAAAATCATTACTAGAAATTCAAAGGAGTATATGGAAGCTCTAAAAGCACTTGTAAGAACTAAAGAAGAGTCAGATATTCCATATCGTATTTATGCGAGTGTAAACAAACGGGACATTAGTAAAGCAATCAGACAATTCAAATATGAACAACTTGACGCAGATTATTATGACCAAGAACAAAAAGAAAATTTCTACCTCGATATCAAGAATAGATGGATAGGATGTATGATGCAACCTGCCCAGAGAGCAAGTTCATTATTCTTATTTGATGTAGATGACCCTGAGAAGAAAGATATCTGTGGAGCTACATTGCAAGCAATCGGTGATAAAGCTGAAATCTTAAAGGTTTATCCAACAAAGAATGGATGGCACATTATAACAAAGCCATTCAACCATACTACTGTTAAGCTCCCAGAGGGATGTAGTATACAAAAAGATAGTCTATTATTATTAGCTTATTAATTAATATATGTCACAAAGAGAAATTGTATTAAAAGAGTTAAAAGAAAATGGTTCTGTAAGTCGTAATTGGTGTTTGGCGAATTATATATCAAGACTTAGTTCTATTATGAATAAGTTAAAAGCTGAAGGTATTAAGTTTACAACTCATCAAGATGGTAGAAGTGGTGACTATAAATATATTTTAGAAAAATAGTTATCCACATTAAATCGCTTGACTTTTGTACCACAAATATGATATAATAGAACAGTTACTTGTATTTTGAATTCTGGGGTATCGGCAGAATCTTGAATGGTGGCGAGATTCGGAGTGTGGGTTGAAAAACCCGTTGCAAGTTGGTCTCACCACCAACTACTCACGCAACAAAAAAATACCCTAGAATTCAGAATGCAAGTTCTGAAAAAAAAATAGCTTGGTTATTCGTACGCTAGGAAAAGTATTTAGGAGGGAAAATATTTTGTAAACTATAACAAGTGTCCCAAGTCCTTTATTTTTCTGTACGGTAACTCAGGAGGTGAAATACTTTATCGCTATGCGATACAATTAGTGCACGTTAACATCCACCCAGAGGCAAGTTCATTTCTTCTGATGGTGGACACGGGTATGATTTGGAAAGAATTGAGTGAATTGTACATCAGGAAACTGGTGAGGCTACACATGCACTTAATTTAATGTGGGTTCGATTCCCACCATATCCACACTAATATAATTTGGGTGGCTGAATTATATTGGGTTTTTAACACAGTATTTGATAACTGGTAGTGCCGTGGGTGCGGGGCAAATCTCATCAAAAGTCTATAATGGACTATAAAATTAATACACTATACCAAGTTATCGAATATGGGGGATTGATGATAGTGGTAACATGTGTCACTTGCACTGACAATTCTAGGGTTCGATTCCCTAATCTTCCACTGTACCCTTATGGGGCTTGAGAACAGTTTGTACGTTAAGATACTGAAACGTACTCTCGAAAGAGATAATACACTTAATGCTAAGGTAGCAAAAGGCACTCCAAACGCCTATGATGTAGTTCGATTCTACATAAGTGTGCACTGCCGTAAACGGTAATAGTTGTCTTGAGTAATTACTTGACTCCATGGTATTTGGCTTGAATTATTACGTGTACCTTATTCTTAGCGGGGTAATGGGGCAGTAGCAAGTGAGATTGGTCTATGGGTATGACTGGAGTTTTCCAAACTCTTAGAAAGGGTTCGAGTCCCTTATCTCGCACCAGGAATTAGCGTAGTGGTAACGTTCGTGTTTTGGGTACACGAGTCAAAGGTTCGATTCCTTTATTCTTGACTAGGTTTTTTAAAAATTAAGAGGTAGTTTCTATTGGCAGAAACGCCGAGCTTTGAACTCGGAGTCTGTGGGTTCGAGTCCTACCCTATTAGCATTGGGAGTATGGTGAAATTGGATATCATATCTCTCTTCGAAAGAGAAGTTATAGGTTCGAGTCCTGTTACTCTCACAATTCATCCTTAGTATAACTGGCAATGCACCAAGCTGTTAACTTGGACTATCCTGGTTCGAATCCAGGGGGATGAGCAATGGGGCTATAGTGGAGTGGTTACCACGTCTCCCTGTCACGGAGAAGACCGCAGTTCAATTCTGCGTAGTCCCGCATGGTTCGAATAGATAAAGATTTAATAGATAGAAGAGTTTATAAACTTTTACTTAAAAAAAGATTAAGTTTCTCTTACTGTCCACCTAATAAGGGTGAAAATACAAAGAGAAAGAATCAATATCAAAAGACCCATAGGTGTTGGAAATTACAACACAAGTTACGAAAGATAAAAAAACAATTTATGGGGTCTCTAGTGTAGTAGACGCACAAATTCCTGTGAAGAATTTAGGCTGAGTGCAATTCTCAGGTTTCCCACAATCCCTTTATCATCTAGTGGTAAGATACCTGGCTTTTAACCAGAGCACGGAAGTTCGATTCTTTCTGGAGGGACAATAGCGGGTACGCCCTGGTGGGCGGGTGAGCCTCATAAGCTTTCTGGCTGGGTTCAAATCCCAGACCCGCTACACCGCATCAGTAAGATGCCTCGTTGCTAGGCGAGTAATAAATCCCGAGGAGTAGCTTGACTACAACGGAGGCTAGCTCCAGTCTTCTTAGTTTATTTGGTAAAATTCCTGTTTTGTAATCAGGGGAACTCGGTTCGAGGCTGAGAGAAGGCTCATTGTCATGTTGGTGAAGTGGAAACATTGCGGATTGCAAACCCGTAACGCAAAGGTTCGATTCCTCTATCTTGCACCAGGGGTTTGTCGGGAATCCGCCATAAAACCGTCATATGCGTGGTTGTGTGAGTAGCAAAACAGGGTGGCTGTAAACCACCTCCCTTAGGGGGTTCGGGAGTGCAAGTCTCTCACCACGCACAATGGAAGATTAAACAGCAAGGTCGCTGTACCTCTTTGCTAAAGAGAGTGGGCGTAACAGCTTGTGTTTCAAGTACACAGTCTTCCTCATTGTAGTATTTCTACACCTGCTCGTGGATACGAGTTTCTGGAAGGTTCGTATAATGGTATTACAACAGTCTTGAAAACTGTCGGGGTAACACCTGTGGAGGTTCGACTCCTCCACCTTCCGCAACATGTAACATTATTACACGTTTGTTACATATAAGTTACATATAGTACTATGGCGGAATGTATACGCACTAGTTTTAGAAACTAGCGTCCGAAAGGAATTGGGAGTTCAAGTCTCCCTAGTACTACAACAAAGTTATCCACAGGTATGTTACTTGACTTCTGTATTACGATTTGCTATAATAGAAAGATATTAGAAATGTAAACGATAAATAATATGAATACCTATTTAAAAAATTTAAAGAAGGGTACTAATAAGACTAAGACAGAGAATGGTGCAGAAACACTTAAATCTACTCTTAATCCATTAGTAGACTTCTTTGCACTTGGAGGAGCAACAAGAGATAATGAGGCTCTTGGATTAGATTTGTTTAAGAAAGCATTTTCTTTCGATGAGCAAAAAGCAATTAGAATACTATTCTATTTGCGTGATATTAGAGGTGGACAAGGGGAAAGAAATCTGTTTAGAAACGCCCTTGAATATCTTGGTAAAAAAGAAGAAGAAGTTGCAAGTAAAATTGTAAAGTTTATTCCTGAGTATGGAAGATGGGACGATATGTTTGTTTTACCAACAGACTTGTTTATTCCAGAAGTTACATCACAACTTGCATTAGATTGGAAGTCTAAGACTCCATCTCTATTAGCAAAGTGGCTTCCATCAGAGAATACATCATCTAAAGAAACTAAAGCTCTTGCTAAAATAATTCGTAAGGCTATAGGTGCTGACTCAAAAGAATACAGACAAACACTTTCAGAACTTAGAAAGAGAATTAAATTAGTTGAACATAATATAACTGAGAAAGATTATGATTCACTTGATTATTCAAAAGTACCATCTCAAGCTTCTTTAAAGTATCGCAAGGCATTTTATAGAAATGATGAAGCTGGTTACACTAAGTTTTTAGGTAAGGTTGAAAAAGGAGAAGCTAAGATAAATGCTTCAACTCTTTACCCATACCAAATATATGATGCAATTAATGAAGGTAGAACAGCAGATGCTCTTTGGAAGGCTTTACCTGATTATACACAAGGTAAAAATGCTCTTGTTGTAGCAGATGTATCAGGCTCAATGAGTGGAAGACCTATGAGTGTATCAGTATCATTAGCCCTATACTTCGCAGAAAGAAATCAAGGTCAATTTAAAGACCATTTCATTACTTTCTCTGCCGAGCCACATCTTCAAAAGATTTCTGGTAAGACATTGGAACAAAAGATGAACTCTATTGAACGTGCTCAATGGGATATGAATACTAATTTGAAAGCAGTATTTGACCTACTAGTTGATACAGCAATAGACAATGATACACCAGTTGAAGAAATGCCATCAACAATATATATTATTTCAGATATGGAATTCGATGAATGTATTCAAGGTGGAACAAACTTCCAAGCATTGGATAAGAAATATAAGAATGCTGGATATACACGACCAACAATTGTATTCTGGAATGTAAATGCTCGTAATAAACAAGTTCCAGTAGAACAAGATGAGGAAGGTGTTACATTAGTTTCAGGATGCTCACCATCAACATTTAAACTTGTTATGGAGAATAAGACACCTGTAGATTTAATGGAAGACGTAATAAATAGTGAGAGATACAATAAAATAGTTCTATAGTTATTTAAAGACGGTTACAGCAACCCTAAATGAACTTTTAATTCCGTGGTCGTTGGTTCGATTCCAACCTCTCCCACATTGGGAGAGTAGCTCAGTGGTAGAGCACGTATTATCCCGTCTTGTTACAATAACTAAACAAATAGAGACAGACACAGCAAAACCAAACAATCTTGATTAAAATCAATCCAAGACCGTTGGTAAGTCAGAAAACTATACTCGTCTTAGATGGACGTTAACTATCCGCTGTCTCGTTAAAACAACAACAACCATAGGCACTCACAGCAAAACTAAACAACAAAATTTATTGGAAATTTATCGTTTACGTGCCTAGTTATATTATAATAATTAATTTAAATATGAAAATTGTCACTATAGGAGACATTCATGGTAGAAATATCTGGAAGAAAATAGTTAGAAAAGAAAAGGATGCTGATAAATTTATATTTATCGGTGATTATTTTGATTCATTTTCTGTCCCTTATATAAAACAAAGAGATAATTTTAAAGATATAGTTAAGTTTAAAATGGAGAATCCTGATAAGATTATTCTATTAATTGGAAACCATGATTACCATTATCTTCCATTTGTAGATGAACACTACTCTGGATATCAAAATGATAATAAAGATAAGATTGGTGAACTTTTAAATTCATGTAGATATATAATGCAAATAGCATACCAATATAAAGATTGGTTATTTACTCACGCAGGTGTGACTGAAGAATGGTATACAACACGTGTTTGTGATGATATAGATGACACAGATGTTGCTCAACATATTAATGATATGTTTATGGCACTCCCTAATAAGTTTAAATTTCAAGCTAGTACACCTTTAGATAATTATGGTGATAGTATTACTCAACCACCTATTTGGGTTCGTCCTAGGGCATTAATAAGCGATAAACTAGGTAAATGGAAACAAGTAGTAGGTCATACTCATCAAAAGAGTATTGAATTAGGAGATGATATTTATTTCATAGATACATTTGATAATTGTACTGAGTATTTAGTAATAGAAGATGGAGTACCATCTGTAAAAAGTATATGAGTAAATTACTACACAGACTTGCCAATTTTTTTTGTGTGAATCCAGCAATTGAATTACCTTATTACTGGTATGGAACATTGTCTGGATTTAAGTGTAAAGTTTTCGGTAAGATAGATTAATATTGGTTTGATTAAAAATGGATGGCTCTAAATTGGGTAACAATACATCTGTATGTAAATGGTGAGTAAGTCATTGTTCTACAGATGGGGATTATCTTTTCTTAGGGTCTTTTTCTTTTCTTCTTTCTTCTCGGACTTGTTGTCTTCTATTTCATTTTAAGAAATGGCAAGAAGTTATCCACACTCACGATACTTGTGTTAAGTATTTAGATGTGATACAATAAGAGAATGAAATGTCCACATTGTAATGGTACGGGTATAATTGAAGAAGAATTACTTATCTCTGGTCAGTTACCTATTAATAGAGGTAAAACTTATATACTAAGAGTTCTTTCTGTGTATTCAGATTTATTTAAAAATAAATATGGATTCAAACCTACAGTTCCTATTCCAAGATTTGGTAAGTCATTAAAGGAATTACTTAAAACAAAAACAGAATTACAAGTTTCCGCCATGATGATAGTATTCTTTGATTGGGCTGGTCTTGATGGGAATGATAATTTTGCTAAACAGAAGTTATTAGATGCAGGTCATAATTTTAGTTGGTTCTTCTCAACCGTAAATCAATATGAAGCTTATCTTCGTAATGTCTATGGACTTGATTTAGATAATGAAGAGCTAGTTAGAGAATTTGTAGGTAAAAATATGGTTGCTATAGCAACACAACAATAATATGAAAATAGCATTTGATGTAGACGGAACTTTAATAAAGAAAAGTATAACAGGTGAGGATATTCCTCGCTATGATGTTATTAATATGTTACTTTCTTTTCATAGGTTTGGTAATGATATATTTGTCTGGTCAGGAGGTGGTGTTGATTATGCAACCCGCTGGACAGAAAAATTAGGAATAGCAAAATTGGTTCTTGTTATTCCTAAAGGAAGTGATGTTGTTGATATGGCTATTGATGATGAAGATGTTGAATTAGGTATAGTAAATTTTAAAGTATAAGTTATCCACACATAAAACAGTTGCATTTTAATATTAATTGTGATACAATGTATATATGAAGGAATCTCGTCAAGTAAAAAGAGCTAGGGAAAGGGCTGAAAAGAAAGGTAGTCGTAATGCTACACATGAAGTCTACTATATTAAAGTAATAAAAAAAAGTAGAGCAGGGGTTGAATACACACATTATAAAAAGGTAGTCGATAAAGTTGGATTAAGAGAGAATAAATAAAATGGAAACACTAAAAGTTTTTATAGTATTATTATTAGTACTAGACGCTGTTGGAACAATAGCTTTAATTGGGGAACAAAGAAAACCAATTACACGTACTCAAGCAGTAATTACTACATTAGTTAATGCAGGTTTAATTTACTGGATACTAGCATTCTGGATATAATATGACTCTTGAAGCTAAAATAGCTTCAATTAAAGACACACTAAATGCATCATATGTCAAACCATCTCCAGAACTTGTTGATAAATTCCGTGAATGCCTTGCTTCTAATAGCACTGCTCTGGATTATCTTCACATCACGAGGGGACTCAACTCCGAAACATTAGATAATTTTAAGGTCGGATATGATGAAGTAAAAAATGCAATAACAATTCCTGTATATAAGCGTGGAGAATTAGTCAATATAAGATATCGTCATCTTAATGAAAATGCTCCTGCTAAGTATACACAAGAAAAGGGTTGTGAAGTGTGGCTTTATAATGAAGATGGAATACAAAAAGGACAATCAAAAGGAGGAGTACTCGTTGTTGAGGGTGAATTTGACTGTATGTCAGCGTGGCAAGCAGGTTTCAAAAATGTCATCTCTCCTGCATCGGGTAAAGATAGTTATGGTGTCTGGTTGGAATTACTTGACACAATACCGAAAGTCTACATCTCCTATGATAATGACAAACCAGGAAAAGGAGCTTCGCTTGACCTTGCTGAAAGAATTGGCACAGACAAATCTTACGAGGTACTATATCCTGATGGGATTAAAGATGCAAACGACTATTTCAAATCGTACTCCGCTGAAGATTACAAAGGATTACTTCGAGGGGCTAGACCTTTTTATAAATATAAATACGCAGGATTAGGAGATATTATTAATTCTCTTCGTGAGAAGAAGAATGAAGTTCTTAAGGTAGACTGTATACCATTCATAGAATGGGAAGAAGGTTTTACAGCAGTTATATCTGGAGTTACTAATATTGGTAAGACTAGCGTTGCAATGAACATCGCAAATGAACTCACTTCAAAAGGCATCCCTACGCTTTTTCTACCCATTGAACGTGGTATTAGAACGGCAGGTAAGCGTTTTCTACAGGTACGCTGTAAGAAAACAAAACCAGAGCTTGAGTCCTTTGATGATAGCGATTGGAGCAAAGTCATTCCCGATATCTTGGAACTTCCGCTTTACTTTTCTATGCCTTCAAGAGAGGATGTCGAGGAAACTATTGTTAAAGCTAAGAGATTATTTAACACAAAGTTTGTTATCGTAGACCACTTAGATTTATTAGTAAGAAAGTCAGACCCAAAGAGTTATAATGTTGAATTGGCGGCGACAGTACAAATGTTTGTTCGTCTTGCACAAGAAAATCAAATAATGATATTACTTGTCCATCATATAAAGAAACAAGAAGGTGTAGGTGCTGTTCCAAAGAAGCCATCACTAAATGATTTAAAAGGTTCTGGTTCTGTTAAGGATGACCCAGAAGCAGTAATCATGTTGAGTGAACCACAGAAAGGACAAATTGAAATTGATATTCTAAAGAATAAAGGAGAGATGGGAAGTAAGGTTTTTCAATTCAATACATTTACTGGAGTTATAGGTGATGATATCAGTGAGAAGAAAGATTTATTAAATGCTAAAACAATCGCCCAACGTGGGTTTGAGCCATTCTAATGACAAAATTAACTAATGAAGAAATTAACAAAATCAGAGAGGTCAGCATTCATAATGTGCTTAGTGTGGTTAATAACGGTAGAAACATTTCTATTTGTTGCCCATTTCATAGAGAACGTACCCCCTCATTTATTCTTTATCCCGACAATTCCTTTCATTGTTTTGGTTGTCAGGCTAATGGTCAAGGGGCGATAGATTTTGTTATTAAACTTGGATACACATTTGTCGAAGCGTGTGAAGAATTAATAAAATATTTATGAGGAGAAATTATGCGTTAGAAAAAAATAACTGCAAGAATAAGAAACGATACGATAAGAAGGGTGCGTTAACTATTAGAAATGCTTTGTATAAAATTAAACACGAGGATTTGAAAATATACCCTTGTCCGTTTGGTGCTCACTGGCATCTTACAAGTAAGGGTAGAGGATTATGAATGATTTTATTTACAAACTAATAGTTTTATTGAATGGAGACATCAGGATGGCGTGGTGTACACTATATGAGGTCGATGGTATTTGGAGTCATAATGATAAGCGATGTCCTAAATGTATTGCAATAGCAATAGTGGAGTTATCCACAGGTTAATGACTTGCATAAGATTATGATTTGTGATACAATATAGATATAAGAAGTTTGGGAAGTTAAGTTGAATTAATAGGTTAATAATAAAATAAACAAAATGGGATTATTTACAAATAAAAAAGTAGAGAGATTGCAAGAAAGAATTCGAGAATTAGTAGCAGATAAGATTTATCTTCAGGGACGTGTTGATGATAATACAAATGATTTAAATCGCCAAGAAGTTTCTCATAGAGAAGATATTGGTAGACTTAAATTAAATCAAGAACTTGAAGTTAATGAACTTACAAGAAAAATTGATTTACTAACTGGAGATTTTGATTCTAAGCTTGCTAAGGCAATAAAAGATGAAAAAGCTTCTCTTGTTAAAGCAAAGAAAAATCTTGAGAAAGATTATGAAGCTAAGACAAAGAAACTTGAAGCTGATTACGAAGCTAAAAAGAAACAGCTTCATAAAGAGACTGTTGAAAAGCTTGCAAAGATGGATACAAAACTTGAGCAAGATAAAGCTTCATACCGTAAGTATATTCGTCAAGAAAATAATAAGGCTCTTGAAACTCTTGAAAAAGAAAACAAAGCTCTTGTTATAGAGAATGCTAAACTTGTAGGAGCTAATGCAGTACTAGAAGGTTCACGTGAATACTTCGCTGGAAAACAAGAAGGTCTTATGGGTGTTAATGATACTTTGAGTGATGCGATAGAAAATCTAACAAATTCTCTACCAAAGATTTCTGCAAATTACACAACACCAGAGATAAACATTTAAGTTCCATCTCAATCACAACAAAAGCAAGGTGGTGGTGAACAAAAGAAGTAGTAGATTAGTTAATTAAGCACAATACACACAATGATAAAAAAAGTTACAATTACAAAAGTATATAAGTCTACAACAAATAAAAATGGTGAGGCTTATATGATAAAGAATGGAGAATTTGCAGGTCAACCTTTCACTCGAATAGGTATCCAGACAGATAAGCATGGAACAGATACTTATTACAACAATGCAAAGGCTACTGACAAGGCTATGAGTCTTGAGGAAGGACAATCACTTCTACTTGATTTCACAGAAGAACCTAATGCAGATGGCTCTAATACTTGGAAGAATTTTAAATTCCCAACCAAGAAAGAGATTGAAGAATTCGCAATAGCAAACGCATAATATGAAGATTGACCAAATAAAAATTGGTGCGGTCATTCCTACTCAACAGTACGGTAACATCCAGCCTGAAATCATCTTAAGTGATGTGAAGGCGGATGAGGGTACTGAGTTTGGGATGAAATTCGTAAGCGAACTATTTGCAAAATACTCTGAGAAGGGAGGTTTAATTCCAAAAGAAGTTATTTTAGCAACAGGTAGTAAGAAATCTTTTAATGAAGAAGGTGTAGAAGTTCAGTTTGAGCCTATTGCTCACACATATCAGTATAAAGATAAACCTTTGACTGGTGCAACGGATTACATAAAGAGATTCTTTAAACCATTTGATGCTGAAACAATGGCGGAAGTAAGTGCTAACTCATGGGGGGTTGACGCTAAACAGGTAAAAGAACTATGGGAATCTAATGGGAAACTCACAGCTCTGTTTGGAACAGTTGTTCACAATGCTCTTGAATTTTACAATATACATAATTCAATGGGACAAGTTATTTCTGATAAGAAAAAACTTGAGGATAACTATGCTATGCCGAAACATCCTATCTTGAGAGCTATAATTCAAGGTTTTGAGAAAGTTGATACATTTAAACCAGAAAATATTTATTCAGAAGTATTGATTACAGATGTTGAAGGTGGAACATGTGGTCATGCTGATAGGGTAGTTGTAATTGATAAGAAGAAAAAAATCTGCCGTATTGGTGACTTTAAGGTTAATATAAATTCAGAAGAGATAGACAAGAACAGTAAGGTGTTAGCACCGTTTAATGATTTACCCGCAAATAAATTATCAAAATACCAGCTCCAGATGAGTGTGTATGCAAATATGCTACAGAAATCTGGTTGGACGGTCGAAGGTCTTGATGTTTATGTTTATGAGGATGAATGGAAGCATTTCGAACTTCCAGTATTACAAGTATTAAATTAATTAAAATAAAATGAATACATTAGGAATTATAGTTTTGGTTATTATTGTTCTAGCTCTTATTTGGCAAGTTATTAAACCTCGAAAAGTTTGTGTAGACAAGTGTAAAGATATTCTACCAACTCCAAAGGCTGTTATCACAACTATGCCATCAAAACTACCAGCTGTTCAAGCTCCAGTGAAAACTGTTGCTAAGAAAGTTGTAGCTAAAAAGGCTAAGAAAGGTACAGTAACTAAGAAGAAAGTTAAGTAATTATTACCACATCCTTGTGATGTGGGTGATGGGACGGAAACATTTTCAATGAAAATTGGAGCATACAGATTCCCGCCTCATCACCCAACCCATAAGGTTGACAAATACAACTAAATAGGTTATAATATAGGAATGAGTAAAGAAACAAAAAGTAAGATTTGGCATATCGTCCTTACAGCATTAGGTGTAGGACTGGCAGCTATAGTTCATTATATTGGTACGCTTTTACCAGCAGTATCATAGTAGTAACTACATCAGATAAACGGCAACTGTGCTCCCCTAAGCTAGTCACTTGGAATAGAGGTTTCACATGAGAATTTCAGAAATACCCCTTATAAACTTATAAAGAAAATAATACTAACCTTAGCTATCGTATTGATAGCAACAGTTTTATTCCCATTAAAATTAATTGCGTTAGACACACCATCTCCAGCACCTACATGTGCGGAAGGAGATATAAAACAAATGGTTTCCTGTTATGCCAAGAAAAATGGCGTTCCAGATAAACTAGCTCATTACGTGGTAGAAAAAGAATCCCACTACAATCCAGATGAAACAGGAGATATGGAAATAACCTGTAAGACTGGAATCAATAAGGGGCAACCAGTAAGAGCACGTGGGCTTGTACAGATAACAGATTGTTATTACCCAGAAGTAACAGATGAACAAGCTTTTGACCCAAACTTCAACTTAGAATTCGGAATGAAATTGATGAAAGATAAGAAAACCTGTATGTCACAGTTTACGACATGTAGAAATTACTATCGTTCATAACTAAAACAACCCCTTAAAGTTATCCACACCTTAAGGGGTTGTGTTTTAATTAAGATTGTGATACAATATATATAGATATGAATAAAATTAAGATAGAAACGTCACCACGTATTGATTACTGTGGAGCTTGTAAAAAAGAACATGGATATGATTGCCCAAAAGATATGAATGAAAATAAATTACTAATGTTAAAAGGATTACCAGGATGTGGTAAGACAACATATGCCCTAAAATTAGTGGCTAAAGGATGGAAGAGAGTTAATAAAGATGACTTACGTTCAATGATTGATGGTGGTAAGTGGAGTAACGTAAATGAAGATGGAATTGTAGAAACTAGAGATTTGCTAATTATACAATATCTTGATGAAGGGTTTAATGTTGTTGTAGATGATACTAATCTTGCTCCAATACACGAAGAGACTCTATCAGAAATTGCTGATAATTGTGATGCTGAATTTATGGTAAAGGAATTTAATACTCCTGTCTATGAATGTATTGAGAGAGATGCTAAACGTGGAGATAAATCTGTAGGTTCAAAGGTTATTCTTAATATGTATTTTAAATATATTGAGAAAGATTTTCAATATAATGACCATAAAGAGTCAGCATACATATTTGATATTGATGGTACATTAGCTAGAATGACAGATAGAAGTCCTTACGATTACAGTAAGGTTTCTACTGATAAGATAAATCCATCTGTGGCTTTGATTTGTAGATTACTTAGTGAATTAAAGTTTCCAATTATACTTTGTTCTGGAAGGAAAGAAGAATGTAGAGCTGAGACAGAATCTTGGTTACTAAATAATGGAATACATTATAACACATTGTTTATGCGTCAAACTGGAGATGATAGAAAAGATGCGATAGTTAAAGAAGAAATCTATCATAACAATATCGAACCACTATATAATATTATAGGTGTATTCGATGACCGTAATCAGGTTGTTGATATGTGGAGAAGTCTTGGTCTGACTTGTTTCCAAGTTAATTATGGAGGATTTTAATTTATGAATGTATATTTAATAACTTTTAGTAGTGAGGGAGTGTATAACTACGATAGTATTACTATTGTAGCAAAGAATTTTTCTAAGGCTGTAGAATATGCTCTTAAGCATATTAAACTTGACTACGAAAAAAACGAGAAAGTAGAGATAGGTGATATTAAACATTTGAACTTTATAAACCAAGTGGTTAAATAAAATGCAATTTAGAAAATATGAAAAAATATATAGACTTAGTAAAGAGGAAGTGGATGGTATTCTTATTGGAACTGTCAACGTTACTGAGAAACTCGATGGGGCAAATCTAAGTATCTGGTTAGGAGATAATGGAGAGATACGGGTAGGAAGTCGTAATAATGATTTAACCGCCAATGGAAATGAATTCAATGGGGCGGTTGCTTATTGTAATTCTCATCCAGGTATTAGAAAATTTCTTGAGGCAATTCCTGGGTATAGGTTGTATGGTGAATGGCTTGTTCGTCACACATTGTCTTATGATGAAACTGCATATAAGAAGTTTTATTTATTTGACGTCTACTCAGAAGAACACGGTTTCTTAGAACAAGAATCAGTACAAGTTTATGGTAAACAATTTGGTATTGAAACCGTACCATACCTTGGTGAGTTCACTAACCCAACTCTACAAGAACTTACTGCTCTTGTAGAGAAACATCCATCTGTTTTTGGAAAAGTCAGAGAAGGTATTGTTATTCGTAATCCAAACTTTGTAAACAAATTTGGCGATAAGGTTAATGCTAAATTAGTATCAGAAGGATTTATGGAAGACAATGGAGTTGTCTTTGGTGGGAATAATAAATACTCTGAAGCGTATTGGGAACAATATATATCTAATAAATATATTGATGTTGCACGTGTTGAAAAGATAATGAACAAGATTCAACCTGAAGTAAACAAGAGACTTGATATGGAACATATTCCAAGAATCATCAATACTGTTTACCATGATATGATTACAGAGGAAGCTTGGGAAATAGCCCAAAAAGTTAAGAAGATTGATTATGATATTCTTAAGAGGATTTGTAGTAAGAAGATTAAGCAAGTGTATATGGATATACTTAATAATAATATTAGTGTAGCTGACCAAAAATGAAGATTCCTAATGAAGTAAAAATCGGAGGTCACAAATTCAAGATAGTACAAAAGGAAATGGAAGATTGTGGTGAAACAGATTTCCATGAGGGAATCATAACCATAAATAAAAATATGCCACAGAGTATTAAGGAATCTACTTTAATACATGAGGTATTGTGTCATTGCCTTAATACTACCTTTGGAGATAAGAAGGGTGTCCATGAAGCATTGGACGGTATGAGTGAGCAGATGTATGCTTTCTTAGTAGATAATAACATGCTTAAATAATATGAAAGTAAACACAACAACACCTGGAGAGGATGGACAAATTAATAATCCTTTAGGTAATCAACCTATTAAGATATTTCCTTGGAAACTTGAGAGAGATATATCTCAGATTGTTTGCCGTAATTCTACACGAGTTGATGATAAAGACCATGAGACTGTTAGAGTTATTTCTGATACAAGTGCACTTGTTGTTGAGTTAATGGAATATATAATTGAAAAAGAAAATGCCAAAAATAAAAAAACTGGGTAATACTATTAGAGGTGAGGGTGAATATATAACAAAAGATTCTGGTAAGAGATTAGATTTTGCATCTGGTATGAGAAGAGATGTAAGTGATGATAAACCACAATACGATTTAGTCTGGAGACCAGGTATTAAAAGACTTGCCCAACTAATGGGAAGAGGTGCTAAGAAGTATGGTAAACATAACTGGATGAAAGCATCTGGTCAAGAGGAGTTTGATAGATTTAGAGAATCAGCATTAAGACACATGTTCCAATGGATGGATGGAGAGACTGACGAAGACCATATGGCAGCAGTCATATTCAATTTATTTGGAGCAGAGTACGTTAAACAAAAATTAAATGAAACAAAATAATGAAGTAGTAACACTATTGTTTGACATAGAACGTATGCCAAACTTAGTTAGAACATGGAGAAAATGGGAACAGAATGTTGTATGGTATGAACGTCATGGATACACATGGTCTATATCATATAAATATTTAGGACATGATAAGATATATCACAAGAATGTAACAGACTTCCCATTGTATAAGAAAGACAAGTACTCTGATAAAGCTCTTGTTGAGTTTATATGGGGATTATTTGATGGAGCTGATATTGTTATCGCACATAATGGTAATGCGTTTGACATCAAAGAGATGACAGGTAGATTTGTCCATCACCAATTACCACCACCTAGTCCTTACAAGAAGATAGATACAAAACTATTATATAAGATGTATCTTAATGAGGATAGTAATAGCCTTAAAGATATTGCAGAGAAACATAATCTGCCACTTAAACTAGATACTGGAGGTTATGGGTTATGGAAGCGTTGTGAAGAAGGTGATAAGAAAGCTATCAAAGAAATGAAAGAGTATAATGATGGAGATGTTGTAACTCTTGAAGCAGCCTATCTATTCATACTTCCTTATATAACTAACCATCCTAATATGGCTCTTCTCAATGGAGAACAACTAGCATGTCCAAACTGTGGGTCTAATGATTTACAAAAGAGAGGATATGCATTCACTAGGGTTTCAAAAAACCAAAGATACCAATGTCAAAATTGTTATTCTTGGCATCAGCAACCTTTGAAAGGTGGGCAAATTAGATAGTCCTTGACAATGTATTACAGTTATGGTATAATTGTAGTACATGAAGAAAGAAAATAAGATTTCATTCGTTATAATCAGAGTCACAAAGAAAGAAAAAGACCAGTTATTAAAACTGGCTCAAAAGACAAAGTATAAGTTCTCTGATTTTATAAGGAATAAACTAGGATTATAAATGAAAATAACACTACCCATCCACTACACCCAGACTTTTAGAACAAAGAAGTCTAAGACATTTCTGGTTGGACTAAACTGGTATAGAAACGCCCACTATCTTGTAAGCAACAAAGTAAAGCATGACTATCATGATATGGTTAATCAGCAAGTTGCTGGTTGTACCTTTAAGAAGATACGGCTTCATTACGATGTATATGCTGCCCGAAAGGGTACTGACGGTCATAATATAAGAGCTGTGATAGAGAAGTTCTTTATGGACGGAATGGTAGAAGGAGGTCATATTGTAGATGATGATATATCGCATCTTGTTGGAGATAGTAGTGATTACTATATCGACAAAGATAATCCACGTATAGAGATAACAATTACAGAAGTATAATAGTGAAGCCCCAACATTGCTGTCGGGGCTTTCTTGTTTTTAATAGGATTATAGAATGTGTTTGAAGTACATAAAGTACATGAAGGTTACATAAATAACAGAGAAGATAATCGTGCCACAGTTAAGGATGTGGAATCCAGTTATTCTTTTCATAATCATAGTTTTCCTTAATTATACTCTTATTGAAACTAAAAGTCAATAGAAAGTTATCCACAGATAACAGTATTGACAACTTGTCAAGTTTGTGATACAATAGATACATATGAAATGTAATGATTGTAAAAATAAGATATTGGTTTGTGAAGATTGTGGAAAACCACTTTATCCTAACCAATGGCAAAATCCATACCCATTTTGTCCAGTAACACCAAGTCCAATTTATTGTACTGCTAGTGGTGAGAATAAACATTTGTGTAGTGGAACAGCAAATACAGATGCGAGAACAAGTAAAAATTAGATATGAATAAAAAGATATATAAAACAAGTGAAATAAAAGATAATATTATACGTGCAGTAGATATTATTAATGACCCCGTTCGTCAAACATTAAGCCCACGTGGAGGTAATGTAATGTACGAAGATGAGTCACTTAACCAGCATTATACAAATGACGGTTATACTATTGTCAATGCAATACAAGTTAAAGACCCAATTGAAAACGCCATTATTGAAATAATTAAAGGTGGTTCAAGAAAGACTAATATTGAAGCTGGTGATGGTACTTCTTCAACAGAAGTTGTAAGTGCTGTGTTGATTAAAGAAGGATTAAAGATGGTTGAGAATGGTTTCAATCAAATGGATGTAAGAGATAACTTGAATAAGTTTTCTGCTGATATGAAAGCTGAACTTACCAAGATGGCAATTAAAGTAAAGGATGACAAAGACCTGAAATTTATTGCTAAGATTTCTGCCAACAATGATGATAAGATTGCTGAAGATGTTGTAAGAATTGTTAAGATAGTAGGAGAGGATGGTCAGATTATAATTGATAGAGGATTCAGTGATGATACAGAAATTATAGAAGACACTGGTTTCGTAATTAAGAGTGGTGTATTTGCTCAAGAACTAGCTAATAAACAATTCCAAACAGGAATGGTTGATGTGCCAGTTATTATTACTGATAAGAGAATATACTATAAGAGTGAAGCTGAAACAATTCTTAAGACTGTTCAAGATGCGGGATATAATGAAGTAGTTGTTATTGCACAAGATTTCATTGGAGAAGCATTACCTTTCTTTGTTGCTAACCACATAAATAATAAGGTTCGTGTTATTCTTATTATTGAGAAGAAATTAGAAATTCTTGAAGACCTTGCTACATACCTAGGAACAGAAGTTGTTTCTGATAAAAAAGGAAGTCTTGTTGATAATATTACTATTGAAAACTTTGCTATGTCAAAGAGAGTATTCTCTGACCCATCAAAGTCAATAATCAGTAGAGATAAGGATGAGAATAATAAGGAGATTGACAAGAGAGTAAAAACTCTAAGAGCTGAAATGAAGAAGATAGGTAACAAGAATGACCCAAACTATCTTAACCTACAAAGACGAATCAGTTCACTAACAGTTGGAATGGTTACATTGAAAGTTGGTGGAGTTACAACTCTCGATGTTATGGAAAGAATTCACAGATACGAAGATGCTATTAATGCTACACGTGCTGCCATTAGAGAAGGTTATCTTCCTGGTTCAGGTGTTGCTGTGCTAGAAGCTTATAGAAAGATTAAAGTTAATCCTAACTATGAAAATATTTTTTCTAAAGTAAGTGAGGTTAACATCCGACAGATTGCTGAGAACTGTGGTAAGCACCCTGGAACAATTGTTGAACTAGTTAAGAACTCAAAGTTTAAAAACTATGGATACAATGCAGTAACAGATAAAGTTGAAGACTTAGTTAAGGCTGGTGTAATTGAACCTCTACTGGTTACGACACAAGTTATAGCGAATGCAGTTAGTATTGCAAATATAATTATTACATCAAGATACTTGATTGTAAATGATTTAGAGGATTACCAAGATAAATTAAAGAATAGAACAAATGAATAAGGAAATAACGTTAAACAAAGTATGGGGTAAGGTAGATGATGGAGAACCATTTATTAATGTTCGTGTATCATTCAAAGATGAACGAATGTCAGAATACTTTGTTCAGTGGTTTGAGGAAGTAGGAAGAGAAAGTTTTGAAGCATCATTAGTAGATATTAAAGAATAATAAAAATGGCAAAAGTAACAAAGAAAGAAAAAGTAGGTGGAGTACCAGCAGGTATGACATCAAAAGATTTAAGTTTAGAGAAGCGTGTTGAATTGTATTCAACTGCATTTGAAGAATTTAAGGCAAAGATGGTAGAAGAATTTGGTCTTGCACTTGAAGTAGAATTACTAACAACACCAAGAGCAATTGTTCCAAGATTAACACTAGTAGATTTACAGAAAAAGAATGAACAAAACCAAAACACAGGAAATGCGGAAGCAAAAAAATAAACTTGATATTTTAGATTTTGAGTTGTTTGGAGATTTGGTTCTAGTAAAAGCCCTACGTGCTGATGCTAGTAATGGTTTAGTTGACCCTGCTCAGTATGAAGACAAACCAGAGTTTGGAGAGATAGTTAAAGTTGGTGATGGTATAGACCATCCAAAAGCAACAATTGGAAGAATAGTCAGGTTCGGAAAATATTCTACAGAAGCAATTAGAAGTAATGGAGTTGACTATTTCCTCGTGCACTTTGAAGACATGTCCGCTTACAGAATGTAATGGAACAGTTTTTTAAAAACAGTCAAGAATTACACCCTGAATGGGGAGCATACATTCACCTTTGTGTTATTATAAACGGCACAGAAGCATCACGTCCAGAGATAAGTAAACTGTTTGATAAGCTAATGCCCGAAGATGAATATGATAAAGAAGAAAGGGGTGGATTAATTGATTACCTGTTTGAAATATCAAATGAAAAAAGATACCAAGTTTAATAAATATACAGCCAAAGAAATTCAGGAAATGCTTGACCAGGGTATAGTTTATAAAAGTTATCAACCTACTGCTAATGATAAAAAATTAGATAATTATCTTAAAAGAACTTTCGGTATTGGTTATCAAAAATATGCTGAAATATCTGAAGAACAAGGAAATGTTTGTGCTATTTGCGGGTGCATAGAACAACGAAAAAGACTTGTAGTAGACCACTGTCATCAGACTGGAAAAATACGTGGACTACTCTGTTCACCCTGCAATCTAGGTCTTGGTAGTTTTAAGGATAATATCGTATCATTACAAGGAGCTATCCTGTATTTAGAGAAATTTAACGGCTTATAATATAAGGATAGAATAGACACTGATTAGTCAAATTTGACCTACAAGCAACGTAAAAGACCCAGACGATACTCTGGGTCTTTTCTATGTATTATTGTACTACTTGAGTGTTTTTTCTGTTGTATGAACGTGTGAATTGTCCTCTTATTCCCGCATCCATTAGTATCTTTTCTAATTGTGTTCTAAGTAGTTCTTCTTGTTGTGCTTGAGCTTGTTCAAAGTTAAAACTTCGTGCTTGAACTCCAGTTATACTTGACAAAGTTTTAGCTTGGTCAGTAATACTTTGGTCTCCAAGAGTACCAAGTACTGTTTGTATTCTTCCTAAGAATGGTAGGTTATTAAAGAAGTTCATATTTCCAGGTCTAAGACTTACACTTCTTGTATATGTTTTACCATCTTTTGTTGTACCTTTGTATTCTGAATATCCAATATAATCTTTTATAGCCTGTGGAGCATTTCTGAAATTACTTGCATCAATAACTTCAGATGTTGGTTTACCTCTAAAGAATTGATAACCTGTCATTGCTTCAACTGGATATCTGATTAGTGGAGAAATAGAACCAAGTAATTGAGTTGGTTGGAATGCTTGGAAAGGTTGTTCTATTGGTGTACCAAATCCTGATATGATTTCATCTTTACCATCCTTACCTTTTCGCTTAAGGGCAATAGAGTTTGCCATCCAAGTTGGTAGTAATGCTTTCTCTTTATCAGTTAATTGTTGACCTCCAAAAACTTCAGCAATAGAGTTAACTGTTTTAATTTCGGCAGCTATTCTACCTGGTGAAGATAGTAATGTCTTAGCTTGAAGTTGTAGGTTAAATTTCGTGAAAGAATAGAATGGAATTAATCTTCGTAGTACGTTCTTTTCAAATCCAGTTAAGTTACCATAATCAAACAGGAATTGTTTTGCTCTTTGTGCAGCATGAGTAACATCTCCAGTTGCTTTAAGATTAGTTATGAAGTTTGTTAGACGAGCTTGTTCTTCAATTGCTCTACCTACTTCACGCCCACCTTTAATAACTGCGTTCTGCTCAGAATTAAATGGATTTAATTTTTGTAAGTTTTGTTTTGTTTTAGATTGGTCAAGTCCAAAGAATTTAGCAAGTGATTCTCTATCACCTACATCTGTTGAACCTGTTATGTTTGGAGTGAAGGCAATATTATTATCCTTAATAGCTTTTCTAATTTCTCCGTAAGTCCAAGTGTAACCTGTCTTATCAGTGAAAGCATTCTTTGTCATTAGTTCAGAGAATTGTTGTGTAGCCTTAGTAGCTTCTTCTCCAACTCCAGCCATTTTAGATGCAAGACTATTTACAAGTCTATCTTTATATATAAAATCTACTGCCATAGCATGAGTGGCAGGGTTGAATGTTTCAACTCCCATATCTAACATGTTTAAGAATACGTTTGATATTGCATTACGTCCGTGGAACATTGGGAAAATTGAAGTAACAGATGCCTTCCAGTATCTTAATAATTTATCATATCCTTTCCAGAATCCTTGTGTAACTTCATCTTTAGTGATACCCTTCAACATCTCATCATATGCTTTAGCGATAGCTGGATGGAACACATATTCTGCCCCATCTTTAGAAACAAGTGGAATACCAATACTGATACCTTTATCAAATAGTCCAGCGTTGTCAATAGGTCTCCATTGTGTAGGAGCATCTTCAACTTTCTTTGCGAAGTTTCTAATTAATCCTTCCATGAAGTGTTGACCAAGTGCTTGTTTTTGATTTTGTAGAGTTCGTGTAGTGTATGCAGTAAGAATATTAGTATCGAATCCAGTGAATCCAGCTTTCTCAAGTTCAGTTGCACTTGCCGCAACACGTTTGAATATTGCTCCGCTTTCATTAACAAATAATCCTTTTTCATCACCCTTAAGTCCAAGTTTTTCAGCCTTACCTACAAGTTGATTGTTTTGTGGAAGTTCAGATATAGCATCTCTAATCTTTTGTAACTTAACAACATCAGGATGTTGAAGAGCTTCTTCAAATGTCATAGCTCCATCCTTAGTAAGATTATTAATTGTATTATCAACTTCTTTACCAACAGCAAATCCTACTTCTTGTACAGAACTTGCAGTCTTAACAGCCTCACCAAGAACAGAGTCAGGTGATGTGTTAACTATATTTTTTAGAGCTGGTACTTTATCGGCAACATCTTGTCCAGTTTGTTCTATGAACTTAGCATGAGCAGCTTCTTGAGCAGCACCAATATCTTTAGAGAATTGAGAGTTCTTAACAAATCTTGATGTATCTTGTGGAACAAAGATAAGACCAGTGTGGTTCTCAAGATTGTGAATAGGTACACCTGCTTTCTTTAGCATATCAAGATTAGCTTGGTCAAGGTCAAGCATTGTTGTATATGCTTTTGCAAGTCTAGCATCGGCTGGAATCTTTCTAATACTCATAGCATCCATAACCATTCTCCATTCATCTTGATTTAGATTCAAAGACTTTTGAACATTACTCATATTTCTAAATGCATCTATATTCATAGATTCACCAAGGTCTTTTAGTTGTTGTCTAAATCCAACATATTCTTCAGGTAGTCTAACAAATTCAGAACCAACCTTAACAACAGCTGGGTCAAACAAAGCGTTAACAGAATTACGAATAGGTTGAGTCATTGTATCAAGTATTCCCATTCCAGGTATCATACCAATAACTGATGATATTCTTTGTCCAGATAATATAGACTTACCAAAGAACTTAATACCACCCTTATCTAACATTGTTTGTACAAGGGCAGGATTATGTTCAAGAAGAGCTGACATTGTTTGTTTAGCAAAGTCTGGTTGTAATGGTGCTTCAACTGTATTTTTAAGTAGACCTTTAAGTTGGCTCTCAGTGAAGTCAAGTGTTTCTTGTGAAACTCCTTTATTTAAAAGACCAGCTTTTAAATCTTCTGCCTTACTTGTAAGGTTCATTAGATTCTCAGCACTCATTGTACCTAGTTGTTGTCTCTCTAAATTTTTTGTATATTTAAGGAGGTCAGCACCTGTTTCATTTAAAGAACGAGAAAGAACACCGCCAGCTTTGGCAGCTTGTTCTCCTAGTCCTGCTCCAGCAATAGCTTCAGCACCGAGAGTAATCTTTGGAAGAGATTTAAGTCCAAGTACTCCAGCACTTGCACCAAATGTAAGATAAGTTAGAGGGTCAGAAAGAATATCTACAGGAAGACGTACAATAAAGTTCCCAATCTTTTGCATTGTAGTTGGGTCTCCATTACTATTAAATAAATTAGTATCTCCAAATATAGCATCACTTACACGTTTGTGTTCTGCTATTGCTTCCTTAACTGTATAGTTAGGTGAGATTATTCCAGCTACAACTTCAGACGGAACAGAAATAGTATCAACAAATCCTTGAAAGGCTTTCTTGAATCCATCTCCAATTGTAGATAGAATAGAACGTTCTGGGTGAACAAGTTCATCTGCAACTTGCCCAATAGAACCTCCATGAGCTTGTGCTATAGTTAATAAATCTTGTGGAGATAACTCTCCATTAGGATTTGGCATTGCCAATCCTCCTTCTTGTAGTATCATAATTACGTTTGGTCTGTGACCAACTTTCTTCTAATTACTTATAAATTATTTTTGATGTTCCATCTGGGTTTGTTACCCTAACTGCTGTCTTACCTGTTGTTGGTGTTTTATATACAGCTGGTAAGAAATTCTTAACAAAACTACTTGAGAAGAAACTTGAATCATTACCACTCTTTATAACATCAGGATTTTCTATTTGATATTGTTTTACTTTTGCTAATATATTTGCAACATCTTGTTGACTGTATGAGTTATCTGAAGATGAAAGTAAGTTTTGTATTTCGTTTATTGACTTTGTAGCTAGGGCAGGAATAGATTCGTTAATTGAATTATTCTTTAAAGTATTTGCTTGAGATAGTGCTCCTTGGAATGCTGCCATATCAGTAGGTGTCTTTATTCCTTGTAGAATATATGCTTGCATTGCTGGGTCTGACTTAACATAATTACCAGCTAGAACAGAAGCAGTAAGTGCATCAAGTCCACCTTTAGCAGTCTTAGCATCTGCCATGTATTTAGCAGCTTGTGCATTGGCGTTGTTTATATCTGCTGCTGCTTTTTGAAGTTGAAGTTTTTCTTCAGCTGAAGCGTAAGGCATTGCTTTAGATGTAATTGATGCTAGAGTGTCTCCAGGTTGAACTTGTAGACCATACTTAAGAGCTATTGTTGAGATAGCTTGTGACTCTTGGAATGATTGACTCTTTTGTGCAAGTTCTGCTGTCTGTTGTTTTAATCCAAAATCACCAAGACCAAGTAAGTTACTAAACACTTGTTGGTTAGCTTGTTGCTGGAACTCAAGAGCTTTGAATTGCAAATCTGCAATCTTCGAAGCAGCCGCTGAATCATTTTGAAGAATCAACTCTTGCTTTCTTTGTTCAAGGTCTTTAAGATTCTTATCTGTAGTATTAGTTAGTTCACGTAGAGCTGCTATGTTTAATACACCACCAGCACCACCAGCTCTACCATTAATCATTGAATCTTGACCAGCTTGTGAAGCGTCTGCTATTTGTCTATCATAAGCAGATGCTGTTGCTTGATTAGCTTTATCAGCAGATGTTTGAACACCTGAAATAGCTGCCTCAAGTTTTGCTTGTAGGTCAGAGTTAGTTGAAGAAATTACTCCAGATTGTTGAAGTAGTTTACTTTGAATAGCAGACATAAAGTCTGAACTTGAAGATGATGATGGAGATGATTGAACAGGGTTAAGGGCTTTTCCTGTGTTTGGGTCAAACTGATTTGTTCCCGCTGGTTGTCCTGTTTTTGGGTCGTAGAAGGTTGAACCTGCTACTGGTACTGGTATATTTGGCATATGATTGTATTATTATAACATATTTTGTATTACTTGTCAATTAATGACGTATGACTCTTGTTCTTCCGCCACGTGAGAATCTTATCCCTCGTACCTTAAAGTTCTTTAATTCATTAGGTCTTGATTTAGGGATAACTTTCCTTACACGATTCATTTCATTTGCAGCCTCGATATCTTCTTTATCTGCTTCATTATAAAGTCTTAATGCACGATAAGTTATAGCAGCAGCTTTATGGGCAACTGCATATAAGTACCCATCATACTGTCCAGAGAAGTATGGAATATCTGTTGTAGCAGCAAACATCTTTAGTTGTGTTCCTCCTGTATCAGTTCCAACATTCCATGATGTATATGAGAATGTAAGTTGTTCTGGACGAACCAAACGTAGATTATCTAGTTTATATGAAGTAGCATTAGCTTGTGAAGCTCCATAGTTTACATCTATTCTTATGTAATCAATAGCTGTATAGTCTGGAGTTCCAGTTACTGTTGCGTTGAGCCAATCAAACTTAAGTGTATTTAAGAAGTCAGCACTAAAAGCACTACCATCATAATTTGTTGTTTGAGTAACCGAGTAATAGTTAGAAGAATCTGAACCCCAATAGAATGTAACAGATAAAAGATAAGTAACAGTTGGAAATTTCATATCAATAATCCAAGATGATATGTCTTTATCAGAAGTTAAATCTTCAGAATTTAATCCACTATTATATATAGTAGCTCTATTGTTACCTGATTGAGACACTGATATGTCAAATGATAAACATCCTGTTGTGTTATTACTTCCATCATATGTATCAATAGCCACATTAGTAGCATCAGAGTTTGTTGTATCAGCAGCCCAAGTTCCACCGTCAGCAGTTAATGAATCAAAAGATGTAACTTGTAATCTTGTATATTTAGGTTCAAGATTTACTGCGAGATATAGATTACCATCTCTTCTTTCAAGAGCATAGCTTCCTTCTGGAGAATTAGTAGAAATATCAATAGCAACTTGTCTTGCATCTTTTCTTGTTAGGTCAATATCAGTTTCACTTACAGCTTTTCTTAAAGCATTACCTTCAAATATATCTGTAACAGCTGCGTTAAGTTTGTAGTAGTTCAAAGAATCATAGTACTTAACACTATATGTTCTTACAGAGTGGTCATTATCAAGAGATGTTTGAAGCCAGTTAGTAGCTTCAGTAATATACTGAAGTCTCTCAGCGGCAGAAACTCTATCAGTAGTGATATCTCCGATGTATGAGTTATATGGGGTTATGATTGTTGCTATTGTGAGACTCATTTAATTATTATATTATAACATTAATCTACTAATTTGTCAATTATTTACTAACTTGTGATGTTGGCACATAGTAAAGTACTCCATACGATGGACTAAAATCACATACAGCACTTACTGGTGTACTTCCCGATGGTGGTGTAGTTGTTGTATTATAGTATCCAATTTCAAACTGAATATTATTAACGTAAGGTTGATTTATCTCAAAACTAATGTAACCCTTTTTAATATCATCCCTGGTTATATACTTTGTCATAAATGCAGTTGGTTGCTGATTCTTATAGAATTTAATTTGTGCTTGTATTGTCGTCCCTCCAGTTTGTACAGCATCCATAAATATATCAAGGTGTTTAACAGTAGACATGTATGGTAAAGGAATAGCAGATGTTGCAATCTTACCAGTAGAGTTATATATAGAACCACCACTTACAGTTGTCCCTCCATTATAATCAATATAGAATCTTCCAAATTTATAGTTTGAAGCTTGGTCAGGTGTATATGATAGTATTAAAGATTCTGGGAAGTTTGTACTTGTTGAACCGTATAATATTACTCCATTATCTATTCTTCCTGCATCAGAGTTAGAACCTTGAGATGATGCATTGATATCACCTATACAAAATAATCCAGATGTACTTGCATTTGGAGCTGTACCCCAACACCATATATGACTATCTCTTCCAAGCCATATTGTTCCATTTGGAGTTACTGTTAGTGAATCATCAAAAGGAACTTCTGAATAATAAGGAAGTTTTTTAACTTTTGTAAATGATGATGAACCATTGTATTTATATAGATAGTTATACCCATCACCACCAACCGCCATAAGCATAACTTCGTCTTTCTCAGTAATCCAAATTCTTCTTATTTCTCTAACACCAGTTATAGGAATATATTGAGAACTATTAAAGAATGATGCTTGTTTATTCCAAAGATATACACCACAGTTGTTTACAATCTTAGTTGTTTGGGGTTCAAGTGCACCATAAGAAGGAGCTTGGTGGAGAATAAGAAACATATTAGATTTATATTCTATACCACCTGTGAATCTATAATATTCAGGAGCAGATAATATGTTTTGATATATTGTTCCATTAACACCTCCAATAATTGTTCCATCAAATCTATGTACATTATTTACATTTAGTATATACATAAACCCGTCACCAGATGTAATCATTTTAATAGGAGATGCACCATTTGGAGTGAATGTTCCACTTACCGCACCAGCATTGGAAATAAAATTATCATCAAATAATGATATACTTTGTACACCACTACCAGTTGAAGTTATGTTAATAGCTGCACCACCAGAAGTTAGAGCTAATTGGCAAGTCCAGTTTGATGCACCAGAAGTCCAGTTTGTGTTTATAATATAATAATCAGTTGTATCATTTAGCCCTCCAGGAGTAGAAACAGTAGTTGATAATCTTATTCTTCTTCCGTTTTGACCCTTGAATGTTGAACTTCCTGTTACGGTAATTACATCTGTTGCTGCATTAGCTGTGTATGTTATAGCTGAAGCAGATAAACTTTTTCTTCCAATATATCCAATAGTGTCATAGTTTACATATCCATAAAAAAGAGTTCTTTCTCCATATACAGTATAAATTTCTAAGTCTGTTCCATAAGCCCCACTAGCAACTATGATTTTATCTTGAGTTAAATCTGTATCTTCAAATCCAGTACCTTGAACAAGTCTAATTCCTGTACTTAAAATAAACTCTTCCAAGAAATATGTATTATTATTTATTTCATCATACTTAGATGCAGCATATACGTTTATAGGAGCTGAACCTTCTAGTGTAATATTTTCTAGTGTAATATCGGCAGGAGAAAGATAACCATTCTTTTTAAATGGGTTATATATACCTGACGACATTTGACCATTAGGAAGACCATATCTTCTGTATGGTTGACCATAGACATTCTTATCTGGTGTTTGTGGAAGATTGTCATAGTCTCCAAAGAAATTATCCATCAAACCATTCTTACCAGTAAAATCTATTTCTAATTTTTGTTTTATTTCCTGTGCCATATATTAAGCTTTTGAAGTTTGTTTTGGTTGCATATAATTAAACAACTGTAACTGTTGTAACAGTTCCGTCTTTTTTTCTAAATTTTAAATCTGCTCCATCAACATACAAAAGAGCATTTTGTCCACCATCAGTTACTCCACCACCAAATCTAATACCACCCGAAATTGTATCCATTACATATAATCTTTGCCATGGCTGGTCAGATATACCTAAGTATAGTGGAGTTATTACTGTTGCTTGACCAGAAACAGTTGTACTAACCCAAGTTCCAGATATTGTTATAACTGAAGATGTATTAGATGCTATTAGTTGTGTTTCTACAAATACTCCAGCAGATGTGTATATATTTATTAGTGAACCCGCAAGAGCATTTGTTGCAAATGTAAAACCATTCATGCTTGTTGTAGAACCACCAGATGTTGTAGATGATGTTCCAGATACTCCTTGATATAATGGTGGTCTTTGTCCTGAAATATAAGATACAGTACTTCTTGGTTGATGAACAATATTAAATTGTATATTATTAGATTTGTTAGAGAATCCAGAATTTGGGTCAGTCCCAACAGATATAGATAGTTGGTCTATCTCATTTGTTGTTCCAGGGTTTACAATTTGTTGACCAATTTCTGAATCAGCTATTTTAATAGTTTGGTCTTTATCTAGTCGTATACTTTTTCTAAGCACAGCAGTACCATCATCATTATTGTGTTGATGGTTTTCAATAGAAAGTTTAATCTTATTGTAATCTTCTTTTAAAGTTTTGTAATTGTTACTAAGAGATTCAATTTCATTTTTTAGGTTTTGTATTTGTTGTTGTAAATCTTGTGTATTTTCCATATTACATAAACATTAAAAAATTAGCATTTGCTGTTGCTGGATTAACAACAGTAAATGTACCACTAGTTGTAAATGTGTGAACAGTATTTGCTCCGTCTGTTGTTATTGTTCCTCCTGTACAAGCTCCAAAGTTTGCTGTTACATAAGAAATAATAACTACTCCACTTCCTCCTGCTCCACCATCACCTGGGGTTGAGTTTGAGTTTCCACCTCCTCCTCCACCACCTCCAGTGTTAGCAGTACCAGCCACTCCATTAGCACCTAAATCTCCTCCAGCACCTCCTCCTCCAGCACCACCTGTTCCACCAGTATTTCCTCCCCCTCCACCACCTCCAGCATATGTTACAGAAGCACCACTAATAGAGTTAGCTATTCCTGCACCACCATTGTTTCCATTTCCTCCACCAGAACCTCCAGAACCAGCACTTGTAGCTCCCCCACCTCCAGCAGCACCATTATTAACAGATGTTCCTCCATTACTTCCTTGTGAACCTGTTCCTCCAGTACCACCCAATGTTGCAGTAGTTCCACCTCCTCCACCAGAACCTCCATTTGCTCCAGCTCGGTTACTTGATGAACCACCACCCCCTCCACCAGTTGCAGTTATTGTGTCAAATATTGAGTCATTACCATTAGTACCTTTATTGGCTGCGTTAGTAGAACCCGCACCACCAGTACCAACAGTAACAGTATATGCTTGAGCAGTTACAGTAAAAGAGGTATTAGCTTGATAACCTCCAGCTCCACCTCCCCCACCATTATTTCCACCTGATGCGGCTTTACCCCCTCCACCACCTCCAGCGACAACTAATATATTTACTGTAAGTGCCATACTATGCTTCTTGTGCTGATGCGACTAAATCCCACTTTGTATCTGTTGAGTTATAGAAGAATCCTAGATACAGAGTCTTCGACAAGACTGTGGTTGATGGTAATGCTGTTCCCATAGCTCTAAATTGTGTGTCCCAAGTTAATGCTCTTGCTGTACCGTTATCTTTAATACGGATTATCAACTTTTCACCTTGCTGTGGTGTACCACCTGGGTTATTAAATAGAAGTGCTCCTGCTTGAGCAGTAATAATGAATATATCAGTAGTTGAAACATCAAGTGAAGAACCTGTGTTTGTTGTATAAGAAGCTGCTGAAGTAATACGAGGTTGATTTCTCTTGTTTGTTATTATTGATGTACTTGAAATAGTTGGTATTGTTATACCTTCAACTGCTATAACACCAGCTGAAACTCTTGATAATGTAGTATCAGTAGCATGACCAAGTTCTATTGTAGTAAATTGAGGAGCTGTAAGTGAAGTAAGAATAGCAACCCCACCAACTGTAGGAATATTTGTACTTTCAATATCTGTAAACCATCCTTTTGTTACTCTTGCACCTGTGGCAGCTATAGAACCTGTCATGGTTATACTAGAAACTCCTAAAGTAATATCACCAGTTACGTTTGCTGAACCATTAAAGTTTTGTCCCCATAGAGTACGTGTAGTTGTTAGTGTAGCAGCACTACCAGATGTATTTTGGTTGAGTGTTGGGAATGTACAGTTAGTAAGAGTTCCTGATGATGGTGTACCCAAAGCACCATTTAACAATACTGGAGCACCAGCACTTCCTATATTCACACCAAGAGCTGTCAATACTCCTGTTCCAAATGTTATAGTTGCTTGTTTTGCATTTAATGCAGTTTGTAAATCTGTTTGGTTTGATAGAGTTCCTGTAATAGCTCCCCAAGCAACACCAGAAGATGAAGCATCAATAGTTGTTCCTGTAATTGTTAAACCAGTACCAGGTGTTAAGAATTTATATGAACCAGCAGAATCGTCCCAGAACAAAATTCTATCAGCGTTTGGGTCTCCAAGTGCGGCAATTTGCTGAACCATTAAAGTTTCTGAATCTGTTAGCTCATCTAGACCTCCTATACCTGGATTTTGTGTATCTCTAAAAGACATATATTTATATTATAACATACTTATTTATAAAAGTCAATAAATAGTTATTTAATCCAATAACATGGATTTGGTTTAGTTAAATCATAATCAACATGAATATGACCATCATTATAAAAACCAAAACGATTTAAACCAACCTTTATAAGTGCTAATAAAATTTTACCACCACTAATTCCATCTTTAACCAATAAATCTACAGCCAATCCTGAAGTATGACTTGAACCATCTACTCCACCAACTTCCTTATTATGGTTTACATCTCTATATCCTGAAGTAATTATAAAAGGTATACCTGCCAATCCCCTTGCTCTATCAAGCAAAACGACAAATTCTTGTTTTAGTCCGACCACTTCGTTATTTTTAAAATATTTATACATAGGTTTTTTATTTAAATATGGTTGTAAGTTTTTAAATGTTCGTGCGTAGTTTCCATCTTGTTCATCTGGGGTATCATTAAGGTAAAATGCTTTACCATCTTTTGTCATATCCATTTCATCTACATTTAGAAATCCTGCCTTGTTTGCTTTGTAGCAAAGGCAGTGCATGATTTCATGTGTGATACGGTTAGTTATTTGCCCCTTATCTTTGATGTATTTGTTTATAGCAATTTGTATCATTTCGTTTGGTGTAGTAAATGATGTCACCACGCCATTAGGAGCTGTTATAGTGTCCATATCCCATACATAGATAGTTATATCGTAGCTAGGGTCTGGTATACCTGGGTCTATAAGACCGTAATATGGCACAAGTCCTGGCTTACCTGTTTTCGGGTCAAAGCCTTGTCGAGTTAGATATACTTTTATGACATCTTTTTTAGATACATCTTTTAAGGTAAATTTAAGAGGTATATTATGCTTAGCGAAAAATGCAGTTGCATCTTGTAACTCTTTTAATATATCTATATTTGTATTTTTATTTATTAATACATTCATTATTTATGTTTATTTATTAATTTATCAAGAGAACGAGTATTTTTGTTTATAGCATTAGCAAAAGATTTTGAAATTCTTTCCAAATGCCCGTTCTTTTGTTCATAATATTCTAGTTGTTGCGTTTGCATCTTTTGAAGATAATCAAGAAATTGTTTTTCTTTTTTATTTGCCTGACCAATTGCATACCTAACAGTCAGAAACATTGCAGATAATATTGCACCAGATGTTATTATTAATTGTACCCAGACATTTTCCATATTATTTCTTTTTACTCGAAACTTCTAATTGTGCATCAATCTCTGCTACTTGGAGGTCTTTTTGAATTATTATTTCCTCTTTTTTAGCAAGTAGTGCTTCTGTGTCTACCCATACTATCTCTGTATACTCATAAGGTTTATTTGCTCCATCAAGTCTAGTTTCAATAGACATAAGTGGTTCTAGCCCTTTTGGCACTTCCCCTAGGTTTTCTAATTCTTCTGTTGTAAGTTTTCTAAATGTTTTTTCCATATATTTTTATTAATTAATAATTAACCACGCTACCGTACTTGTATCTAATACACTACCATTTGATGTTATAGTAAAAGACGTACCTGCCACTCGTGCTGTTACATCAACAGAAGTTCCAAGTGTTCCTGCTGTTGTTTGACGAGTAAGGAAGATACGGCTATTAGCTGTTACTGCTGTTGTGTTTACAGTTACAGTTCCTGCTACAAGAGTTGCCACACCAACCGTTGCATTTGTTCCCTCGGTAATATTTATTTTATTACCTGCTGTCCCTAGTGTAAGATTCCCATTGATTAATGTATCTCCATTTGATGCGACTTGGAAGTATTTAGTAGCTCCGTCTTGTAGTGAGATATATGGGTTTATGTACGTAAAATTATATCCTGCCCCGCCATTATCCCAGTTCACAGCGCTATCTACAACAAAACTAAAAGCATTTGTAATTGATACAATCGTTCTTGTCGCTCCATTAGCAGTAATTTTTGAGCCTACTATAAGTCCCATGGTAATGACACCATTTGCATTTCCTATACAGTTTACTGTTGTTGAAGCACCAGTTGTATGAACTTGCATAGCAGTAGTTCCATCTTCAAATTTAACACCTGTCTTAGAACCTTGGTCTACTGTAATTGCAGCCTGTATCATGTGGTTCGGGTCAGCATAAGCATTAGTTGTGCCTATACCATTAAACCCTATACGATTTACCCTCCATACATATCTATTAGTCGCTGTAATTGTTGCTGTACTGTCTCCAGCAAAAAGAGACATAATTGGGTCGTTTGATACTGGGTAAAATCCATTAGCCTGACCTCTTTCAATTCTTAAAGTATCGTACATGACCGCATTGTCATTTGGGGTAATAGTATTTTTCAATCCATAGAAATCTTTTGCTACACCAGAGTTTAGAGAAGTTGCCCCTGAACCAGAGAAAGATGTTAGCCACCTACCACCGAATATTTGTTCATAATGGTCTGTTACATATTTCAAGTCCATTGTATATAGGTTAGAACTTATAGTACCGAAGTTCCATCCAAAAGTACCTTGTCCTCCATTAGTTTGTCTTATATAGAAGTTATATCCATTACCCTCTGCTCCCATTGTGAAAGGATAGTTTGAGTATTGAGAAGCAAATTTTATAGTAGCTGTACCATCACCAGAGCTAGATGTTGTTCCATTGTGTCCGATAGTGAATACAGATGTTGAGCCATTAGATGTTAGGTTTCCAAGTTGGAGTTTAGTAGTTGGACTCGTTGTACCTATCCCTACGTTGCTACCAGTAAACCACGCATTTGCTGTTCCCCCAGAAGCAACACTTTTATCAAAAGTCAAAGTCGTAGCAGCTCCATTGCCTACAGTTAAAACTGCTCCACTATTTAGACTAGTGACTGCTCCAGTTAATACTGAACCAGAAACATAAGCTACACCGGCGACTTCAAATAAATGACTTGGGCTCGCAGTACCTATACCGACGTTGCCAGTACCAGTCCTTTGTAAAATAATATTTGAATTACTTTTTACTTCTACAGCGTAAGTTCCATTGTTGTGCTTCCAAGTAATAAATGGATTTCCAGTAGCTTGGTTTGAAGATACACCTTGAGAACCTGCACTCATAAAATTAGCACTATTATAACTTCCCCAGTAAGTAGTAGCACCCATTAAACCATCACCATATCCTCTGAAAGAGAATAGAGATGTACCTGCAAGATTTTTAACTTCAAGAGCATAAGAGCCAGTGTTATCTGCACCCCATAAAACTGTACCACCCCTTACATCAAGAGGTTTTGCTGGACTTGAAGTCCCTATCCCTAATCTATTATTGGTATTATCCCAGAAGAAGTTTGAGTTATTTTGTGTAAAAAAACCAGATGAGTTTATAAATGGAATACTACCTTGTGTCCAAGAAACCCCAGCAAGTGTAGTTAAGAATAATTGTTCAGCGGTAGTTAGTTCTTTAAGACCACCTATACCTGGATTTTGTGGGTCAAAGAATGACATATATAATCCTAACTAGATTTTAAATCCAGCTCCATTATCTGCGTATAATTGTTTATATCGGTCAATAACTATTGCCATATTGTCCTCTTTTTGTTTTAGAATTTCTTCTCTTTTTAGAACTTCATCTAATGTTGGGACAACTTCTCTCTTAGCTATTTCTATTTTATCTTTAATATCATCTAATTCTTTTTGTGATATTGACTTTGCTTTTTCAATATCTTTAAGTATAAGTGATTGTTCATCTTTTATTTTAGATAAATCTTCTTTAGCAATTTTTATCTCACTAATAACAGAAGATAATTCATCAGCCAAAATATTAAGAGATTTAATTTTTAAATTAATAGACTTTAATTCTTCGTTTGATTTTTTAATATCACTTAAAACACTATCTCTTTTTGATATAGTATCTAGTAGATTTCTTTCAGCACTATCTTTGTCTTTATTAAAAGATTCAACTTGTTTTTTAAATAACGTAACATTATTATTATGTTGGACAACATCATCATTTAGATTAGATAATTCTTTTTGTATTTCCTTCTTCTTAAGTAATATCTCTGAATCTATTTCATTATATTCAGAACTAATTTTTACAAGTTTATTATTTGCTTCATCTATTTGTGACAATACATTATTTAATTCACGAAAAATTTCATCAATATTTCTTGATACCAATTGTGTAATATTACTATTTAATTTTATTATTTCGTCTTTAGTTATCATCTTGTAAATCAATTGGTAAGTCCATGTCAGGATTTTGGGCTTTAAATTGTTTTGTTAATCTTGCTTTAATAATTTGAAGATTTAGTAATTTTCTATCTAACTTACTTTGCTCAAATTTAATAGTTTCAAGTGGGTTCTTTATCTTTTCTCTTTCTTGTTCTTGTTGAACAATGATTGATTCTATTTCATCTTTTGATATTACTTTGAATCTTTCAAATTCTTTTTTGGCTTCTTCGATTTGATTACTAAGTCCAGAGATTTCATTCTCAAGTTTCGTTTTGATGCCAAGTTTTTGTTTACTTTCTTCTTTAAGTTTTTCAATTTCATAGTTAAGTTCTCTAATCGTATCTGTAAGGATTTCAATTTCTCTTCCTTTGTCATTGATAATTTTTCCATAATTAGATTCAGATATTGCTATCTTATTATTAATTTCTTCTAATTTAGAATTAGCTACGGCAATCTTAGATTGCATATCTTTTTCTTTTTCCTTTATAGCGTTATCTTTTAAGATAATAGATTTTTCCCAATTATCTAAATCAGACCGCTTAATACTTATCTCAAGAAGAGCCTCAGAGTTTTCTCTTAAGATTCTTTCCTTATCTTCATTTGCTTTAGATATATCAATCTTAGCTTCTGCTAAGAGTTCGTATATCTTTGTTAGTTCTCCACTAGCTATACGAATATTACCAAGGACAACTTGTAGGTGTTCTTTTCCATTATCAAGTTGTAACTTTTCTTCGTATGTTAGTTCCATATTATTGTCCGCTTAGTGTTGCTTCACAGTATACTGTTCCAAAGTTTGTTACAACCCCAGTTTCTTTAGCTGATACTTTTACATATTTATAAAAGATATCAAGACCAATAGAAATAGTTGCAGCGGCAGCATCAGCACCTACGAATGTGAATTCACGTGCTGTTAATGTTGATGTACCAGCAGATACTGTTTCATTTGGAATACGGTAAAAGTTTACTCCATCTGAACTAGCTTCTATTTTAATTTCAATTGAGTTTGATGTTTCTGTAGCACCCATTGTGTATAGTACATCTAGGTTTAATTTAGAAAAACCAGCACATCTAAATGTTTTAGTTGGCTTTGTTGTACCTTCAGTTTGGTAAGCAGCAGTAAGACTCCAAGATGTTCTTGTTGCTGTTGAGACTGTTACTCTATCAGCTTCATATACAGTTACAACTGTACCGAATATTGGAAAATTTAAATGTTTATCGTAATCTAATGACATATTATTTTACCTTCTTAATCTTACTTGCCTTTACGACAGGCACTTCTTCTTCTTTAACTTCTTCAGTTTCTTCTTCTTTTTCTTCTAATGAAGCTTCAATAACTGGTTCTTTTACTTTAGATACATCAATTACTGGAACTGACACTTCAGCTTCAAGTTTATCTTTTTGTATTTGAATAAACTTATGTATATTTTCTTGCCAGTATCTAGCAACTTCTTCTGGAATATTGTTTAGAGTTCCTTCTGCTTCGATATGATACTTGACTCCTTTTACTTGAACATCAAGAGCGTTTTCTGTTGGATTTTTTATTTGCATAGTTATATATATAATTAATAATTAGAGTTCCTGACCCTATCTCAACCCCTGGTTGAAGGGGCTGAGTAGAGTAGCGAATGCTAAACAAGAGTACCGTTTGTTGCAACAGCAGCTGATGAATAGTTTCCATTCCACCAACATGCATCGGCAGTGATAGGTGCAGCACCTGAACCAATACCAAATCTGTTGTCACGAATAATACCTGTTGAACCAGTCAATAGAGTGATTCCTTTTGTTGAAGATGCAGTTCTGTTTACAATTGTATTTCTTGCGATAACACAGTTTGTAACTAGAGTACCTGTGGCTTGGATAGCACCAACAGCTGAAGAGTATGCACCAATAAAGTCGTTATCTGAAATGTTTGCATTATCTCCTCCTACTAAAGTAATTGCAGCAGTTGTACCAGCATCGGCAGTTCCGATAAATCGGTTTCCTGAGATAACTAGGTTACTTGCTCCAGCTGTAGTAAGAATCATTTGAGTTGCTTGATATGAAGCGTTAGCTGTCATAAAGTAACTGTCGGCTATAACACAACCAGCACCTGAGATAACAATTGGAGAAACGATAGCATCGAAAGATTGTGTAAACACAAAGTTGTCGATTACTACGTTTGCACCAGAGATTGTCATAGTTGCAGTTGTAGCTGTTCCAAATGTTACTGTTGGTCGGTATGAACCTTGTCCAAGAGCAATATATGAAACTCCAGCCTTAGAAAGAGCTATTCCACCAGCAGAAGTAATTGTTTCTGCGTGACTTGGCTTTACCACAACAACGTCCCTGTTAGATGCAGTTGCAGCTGTTTGTGCAGCTGAAATTGTAGCTAAAGGAAGAGCTGGGTCAGTTCCAACGTTTCCATTTGAACCTCGCACAGAGTCAACGTAGAATACGTTTCCTGTAGTGAATAGATTTCCAGCACCGATAAGGTTATTCACCCCACCGCTGACTAGATTTCCTGTTGTTAATTGAGTCATTTTTTTATAATGTTAATTAATTAATAATGACCAGACTAACTTGAGTAAGTTGCTAGGTCTCCCTTTGAACCCCATGAACCTTTCCATTCCTTAGAACAGTTAGCCCAACGAGCATCGACTGTATATGTAACCATCTTGTTACGGATGTTAACATCACTTTCTAGTCTCTTTTCTTGACGTGAAACTTGGTAAAGTTTTGTCATTGAAAGGTTAAGTAAGAACCATGCTGAGTTACTTCCACCATTTGTTGTATCTAGGAATGTAGTTGTTACCAAATCCATTGAACCTTGGAATACGTTAATAGCGTTGTTTGCATTTTGTGGTTGCAAATCAGAACCAAATATTTCCTTAGATAGTTTTTCGTTATCTAATGAAGTTACAAGAGTAAGCTTTCCAGCCATACCTAGAGCAAGACCATTATCAGTCTTTTGTCTCATAAGTGCTAGACGAGCAATTTCAAGGTTATCGTGAGATACTTTGATACCAGTTGAAGACGCATTTGATTGTGTACTTCCACCTGGAACTACTGTAGGGTGAATTGTTGAGAACTGAGGCTTACCGTCTCCGTACCAGAACATATCATATCCGTTAACAGTTGTTGTTGTTGAGAATCCTCCATTGAATAGTTGACATCCTGATTCATCCATAGAGTAGTTGATTGACTTACTCATGTCTTTCATTTCGTCTAGTTCAGATTCAAAATCTCTGTCTTCAATTAAGTTCTTTGTAATTTCAACTGCTCCACCATAGTTACGGTAGATTACTTTTGTAGTGTAAGTCTTAAATCTTTCGATTGTAGGAACATCATCACCGTCTTCGAATTGTTTAACCTTTCCGAATCCTGTCTTACCTGTGCTGTTTTCTTGAGCACCAGTAGCAGAACGTTGTTTTAGGACACTGAATATACCAGGAGTATAAAGGTCATTTCCTTGGTCATAAAATTCAGAGATTCTTAGCCCTGTGTCAGGAATCAAATCAGTCCATTTTTGTCTATTTTCCATTTTTTATAATTTAATTAGTTAGTAAGGTTAAACTCCGAATACTTGTGATTCGTAAACATTTACTACAGCTTGTGCTGAGTTGTTTGGGTCGACCCCGAATGTAGCGTATTGAGCTGTACCTGTGATAGCTGATGATTCATCAAGAGTATCTTCGTCAGTCAAGTCCATTCTATATCCGATTAAGTTTGAACCAGTTGTTGTACCGATTGTGGCTGAAAGTTCAGCTGAATACTTTGTGAATTTAGAAACATCACAAAGAGCTGTTACCTTAGCAACAGTTTGGTTGTCAGAAGCAGTAAGGAATGTATTAACAAAACTTCCTATTTCTGAACCTGCAACACCTGTTGTGTTCATTGGCATTCCTTTTGCTGTACCGATACCGATTACGTGTCCCCATACGAGAGCACCAGCAGTACCAAGAGCTAGGAAACCAGATGCGGCTTTAACAGAATCCATTACTGTAACAGTAATGCTGTTTGCCAAAATATTTGTTAGGAGAACTGGAGCACCATATGGTGTCAAGCTTCCAACTACGTTAAATGCCATGATTGGTTATTTTAGATTAATTTTAATTAATCACGAACATATTCCAATAGAGAGTTTAAAAGTTCAGGGTGTTTAAGTTTTATCTTAAGAATCTGTTCTTTTGTTCTACCAGTAGACTCGGCAAGCTTCAACTCTTTTGGAGTTAGAACTTCATCTTGTTTTCCTGATGGACTTCCTTTTGGGGTTGGAGAATTAGGGATTTGTGTTCCCTTAGAAGTATCTTGTTGACTGTCGTTGCCTACAAGGAGCTTTTTAGCATCTCCAATTACAGTAAGAAATTGTTCTACAGTAGTTAGTCCAGTAGTATTAAAACTATTAAACTTCTTTTGTAGTGCATCCCTCTTAAGACCAGTTAGGTCATTTTCAGGATGAAATTCCTTATTGTCTGCAATGAACTTCTCAAATGCTGCTATTTTATTAGCCTGAGCATTTAACGCTTCTCTTTCTTGTAATTTCTTATCAAGTAGAGCTTCGAGTTTTTCTTCCTCGGTTACTGGCACTTTAGGTTGTGGTTCAGGTTCTTTAGGTTTAGCATCGAGTAAGTCTTTCATTATCCCGTTCTTCAACCTAAGTTCTTTGAGTTCCTCAACTAGTTGTGCTTTCTCAGCGGCTTCTTTACCTTCTGTTGTGATTTCGACAGGAATAGGATTTCCTTGTTCGTCAAGTTTATCCGTTCCGTCTGCGTTTTTTTGATATTCCATATCTAATGATTTCAAATCAATACCCTTAATATTAATCCCTTGTTAACGTGGTTGAGTCCACGGATGGGCGAGTCCATCTATTGATTGAAATACGACTAACTACTCTTGTAGTTTTAGGAGGAGATAAATTTCTTTCTCTCCAACTAAAACAACACGAATTAGTTTTATATATTATAACACACTATTTAGAATTTGTCAAATCAGCATCTCTTAATTTTTTAAGTAAATACTCAGTTCTAAAGTAAGCACCACGAATTAAATCCTGGTCTTCTTTCTTTGCAGCAAAGTGAAGTCTCATATCACGTGCCAAAAGAGCACGAAGGTATTCATTCATACCATCTATCTTTTGTATTTCTAACCAAATACGAGCTTCCTCATCTTTATCAATAATTTCTTCTAATGGATTTATTTCATTCATATTATCCTAGTTGATTACCTAATACTGTTTTAATTGATGTTGGTAGAGCTGTACCATTTGCTGTTTGTTGAGACAAGTTACCTTGTGGGTTTGGACTCATACCTTTATCAGCCATTGGATTATCTGTAGGTTGTTGTGGGTTGAGTACTGCATCTGCAATAATCTTAGCTGGGTCATCTCCCATTTTTTCTGCTGTTTGAGCAAGAAGTTCTTGCTTGTTAATCATCTCTGGGAAGAATGATAGGTATACACGAACCTTTTCAAGTTGTATAGCTTTCTCAGCATCCTTATTAAGTTCATTTTTAGGAGATGGAACAAGTTTAATATCAAAATCAAGATTAGCAATATATGATGGGTCAACAGCAACATACTCAATCTTTCTTGAGTTTGTTAATTCATATACATTACTTCTAATCTTTTGTTCTTCAGCTGTTGGCATGTCTTGTTTGTTAGCAAACATTTCAATTATCTTACTTCCTCTCTTACCGCCAGTTAGAGTAGCTGAGTCAATCTTAAATGTATTAAATGCTTTATTAGCTTCAGCTGAGGCACCCTCACCACCGATTTGTTCAACCATTGGTGAATTCTTATCCATCCAGAACTGAGCAATATTTTTAGTTCTAAGCCATGCCTTTCTCTTAACCCCATAGTTAACCCATTTACCGAATAGCCCCAACATAGCTGCTACACCTTCAGCAGCAACTCTAATTTCTTGAGCAGTAGTTCTATCACCTCCTCCAGCTTGTCCAGAAGATACTTTGTCAATAGAAGATTCCTCCATTATCTTACGAGTGTAATCGAGAATGAATTGATGCCAGTTACCTGGAGTACCAAGGTCAAGTTTCATAAACGCTTGGTTAATTGGAAGTCCGCCAGTATCAACTGGAGTTCTTCGTCCTGGTCGTAGGTAATCATCTTCAATAGAATCAAATCCATTTGTAAGGATTGGAGGGAAAATTGTTAGGAATGATTGGTCAAGCAACATGTTTGTTAAAACATCCAATACATCTTGCATTGATTTTAGTTTATCTGGTAGTCCTCTTCCGTAGAAGAAGTCAGATGAGAATTGCTGATACTTAATATCAAAGAATGGAAGTTCTTTGTGATTAAATGGAAGAGGTGAAATTTCCTCATCATTAGTTTTTGTTTTAAGAGGATTTAACCAAACTCCATTAGCTTCAAGGAAGAATTGGTCTAGTTCCTTATCGTATCTTCTAATGATTTCGACTTGTCCGTCTTTAACATCTTGAGAGATAAAGTCTTGGTAGTATGGGCGAGGTTCGCTTTCGGCAAAAGATGTCTTGTGTGGAAGAACACGTTCTGCTTTAGCAAACATAGAATAGTCATTTTTGAACTCTTGGAATGAAATAACATTTCTCCAGAAACATCGAGGCATGTCTTTTATTTTTCTAATACCAACAGATGATGGATAGAAATCTTCAAGTTTAACAACTTGGGCGAATAGTTTATTTTCTGTTTTAATACCTTCACTTACAGTAATATCATCACCAGAACCTTTAACAAATCTAACAGCTTGTTTAGTTGTTTGTTGTCCTTCATAACCAATAGCTGTTCCTTTTATAATAGCTTCTTGCAAGTATGATACAATGAATTCATCATAGTCATCTACGTCTTCAGAGTACTCATATAGATTACTCATAATAAGACCTTTAGTTAAATCTTCATCTCCACGTCCAGATACTTCAGCAATAGGAAGAACAGACACTACCTTTGAAAGGATAGCGTCTACTTTATTAGCAGTAAACTTATCGTGGACAGCAGATTGCCAGTCTTCAATATCATCACGTACATTAATATTTGTGTTATATCTTCGATAAGAATCTTCAATATATTGCAAGAGAGTTAAACCATCAAAGTTTTCAAAAACTCTATCACGGTCATCAGCTGCTGTTCTAAAAAGCATTCTGTTTTGCTTTATAAGTTCTTTTTCTCTATCAGAAGGTTCCCATAAAGGTTCATACTTCTTTTCTATTTCACCGAGCTTTTGGGATTGGGAGTCAAATTTAGATTGCATTTAGTTTTTATATTATACCATTTATTAATATATAAGTCAAGTTTTACTTAACTATAAATTCAGAATAAGCCTTTTGAGCTTCAGTCCTAAACTCTTGATTATTTTTAAGCATATAAACCTTTGTTTTTAGACGGTCAATATTATCCCAATATCCTTCTCTAAAGTTCTTAATTTTCTGAATAAGTTCAGCATTATCTTCATATTCTTCAAAATATTTTTTACTTTCTAGTTGATGATTCTTCTCTTCAATATTGTATCCAATCTCAGGCATATCTTTACTACATTCACCAATATAAGCTGAGTCTCCATCACCAACCCAAAAAATACGATAGAATCCAAATTTAATTCTCTTAAATCTAACATGAGGACTCATAGCCTCAGCTTCTTTAACAAACCTTCTAAACCATCTAGTTCCCTTCTCTTTTACCATTGTTAGTTGTAAAACCTAAACCGTTTCCGTTATCTACTTCAGAATGGAGGGATATTTCAATAATATCTCCTCTCTCTGTATCAAGAACCTCCTTAATATTATTAGCGAAAACTATTTTGGTTACTGTATATTTTTTAATCATTTTAATATCCCGTAGCCTTCCTACCCCATTGGCGTGCAGCTCGGTCTTTTCTTTTAAATTTATCGTAAACTTCTCCCTTTGTTTCTCCACCTTCATTTATACCAATACACATATATTCAAACGCACTTCTATAGTGGGAAGTAGAATCGTGTTTAGGAGTTTCAGAACGAACCTCTCCAACTCCATTTACTTTAACTATTGGATATGCCGCATTCATAAGACAAGTAGAGAAGTACTTACTTCGAGGTGTGTTATTAAGAAGTATTCTATCCATTATCATCATCTTAGCTTCACGCTTACGAATCTTGAACTCTTTCCATTTATCTTTAAAGTTAACCTTAATACCACTTTCTCTTAAAACAGTAAGAACAGTCTCATCAGATACCTGGTTTCTAAATCTACCTGCTGGGTCTCCAAAGTGAGTAGCTCTATTCCAGTTCTTGTGTTTATCTATCATGTCAAGTTCTTCTTTAGAATAGTTATAATTATTATCTCCTGGTATCATTCCAGTAATAAGAGGTATATAGAAATCTATATTCTTTCCAGTGTTTCTGTATTGGTCAACAATAACTAAACCATCACGAGTCTTCTGTGCCCAGATAATAGCTGTATCATCTGATTTACCGAAGTCCCATCCTACATAGAGTGTACTATTACTATCGTATTCAAATACTCCTTTAATAACATTGTTTTCATTCCACTCTGGATAGACACGCCCTTCTTTAGATTTTGTATATGATATATCAAGTTCTTGAGCAATTTCTTCTTCGGTTCTTCTCTTACATTCATATGCATACCATTGCTCATCCTTAAGTGGATGTTCACGCCAGTGGAGTGTGATTATATCAATTCCACTTTCTCTTAACATTGCATAGTAGTCATATCCATTAGGAGTACTATTTGCGATACGACAGTTAGTCGCATCACCTGCTGATTCCCAAGCATCCTTAGCGTAATCCCAGAATGCTAACTCATCGAAAGCAATATAGGTCTTACGTGAACCTCTACCGAAGTTAGGGTTCATCGTGTCTCCAGTAATAACGTTTCCATTTTCTGGATTAGCAAGTTTAAGCTTAGTTCGATGTTTCTTAAAGTTGAAGCCATTAGGCATCAACCAGTCAGGTAGATTCTGCAAAGCATAATCAACCTTCCCGAACAACGAGTCGATAGTTCTATCATCAACTAGTTTCTCTTTATAGCTTCCAAGTAGTCCATTACTTCCTTCTCGGAATAACCAATACCAAACAGCAACATAACAGAAAACAATCCAACTCACTCCCATTTCACGAGACTTCTCAATAAATATATCTCTACCAGAATCTATATGATATATGAGTTCTCTAATAGCTCTCTTTTGACATTCAAATAGAATGAATGGAAAGTGCTTCATACTCATCTTAGGATTGTATGTCCAGCCGAAATTCTCTATAAAAAAGATACATCCTTCAGCAGGATTATCTGGTCTTTGACAGAGATAGAATATATTCTTACGAGCTTCAGGACTTCTGTTTCCAGCGTCCTGTATCTTTAATCTTTCTTTTAGTTTGTTTTGATACTCATCAGAATATAGATATTCATGGAGTACCCTCTCACGTCTTTCACTTTCTATTACGACTTCTTCGGAGGATAACATATGATACTATTATAACATAATGTAACACAACTGTCAAGTAAAATAAAAAACTGTATTTCTACAGTTCTTTATTTATGCTTCTTTTTCTTTTTTATCTCACCTTTATATGTTTTTCCTTTTCTGTAACATATACGTTGATATTTACCTGCTCCTTTCTGAACAGTTTTAATATATCCACCTTCTTCTACACATTTATCAAAGGATGTACTCATAACATATTATTTCTTTGATTCAACTAAAGCTTCTCTAGCTTTCATTATTACTTTTAATGCTTCCTCTGGTGAAAGACTATCTGCATCTATTTTTGCTAATCTAACTATATTATCAGTAGTCTCACCTCTCAGCAATCTACCCTTATCTATTGCCATTGCCAATAAATCCTTAAGGTCTCTAATAGATACAAGTTTATGACCACCTTTCTTTTCATATTCAGCAATCTTCAACATTATAATATCAGCTACCTTATCTCTCATTGTATCTAGCCTATCACGGAATCCTTCTTCCATAATAGCTATATCTGATTTAATCTTTGGGTTATTCTTAACAGAACGAGAAGCTAACGCATCTTCTATAACTTCAACAGCATCACTTGATATACCCCATAACTCAGGAGCTTTACGAATCTTACGTGCTATAGCAAATACAGCAGCTGTTATTAACTTATCATTCTCATAGAAGTGTTGGAATCCAAAGTCATACCCCACGTCCTTATAACTCTTATATGCCAGAGACTTAAATATCTCTAACTCAAGAGCCTTAGTCATAGGTGGCATCTTTCTTGTACTATTAGGCTTTCCCTCCTTCTTTACTACTATCTCTTTTGGTTCAGGTTCTTCTATAACCTCTTCCTCTTCTAATTCCGTTTCTTCATCTAATAGGTCTATGTCTTCCATATTGTTTTAGTATTATACCACAAAAACTACTCTCTGTCAACTTACCAGACAACAGGAGGACTTCTACCTTCTGATACTCTCAGAAAGGAAGTCTTGATAGTATTCATGAATCTAGCTATTGTCCACGAATACTAAGTATTAGTCAATATTACTCACATCACTTATTGCTGTAACCTTCGATACACAATAACAATGCATAGAGCTACGGTACAAATCAGATGGTTGGGTGACAAGTCCTCACAGTCATTTTCCCAACTTTCGCATTTGTATCTTAACTCTAGTTTTATTTCTAACCTACAGGCTCATTCAGAAAGAAATGTTTGGCGGAATTATTTAATAAGTAGTCCCGAAAGCTTATTCGTAATATTGATTTGTAGCTCTATTATAGCAAAAATCTATAGAGATGTCAAGTATAGACATTGTGGATAACTAACCAGAGAAAGTAGTGGCGGAAATATATCTATATAGCAAAAGGCTCATTTACCATTCTGTAATACAAATAGTTAAAAATGGTACGAAATTTTGGATGGGTATATATAAAAATATACACGCCTATTGTCCCCGTCCCCCCCCGTCAGTGTCGTACAATATGTGTTGTACGACATAGATTTAAGCTATATATATCAACGTATAATATAATAACCTTATAAACAAAGGGGATAATGGTATATATTGGGCTATATGTGAGTGCGTGGCTATGGATATGGGTATATACTCCATCAATATACATATACATATACATATAGTGGGTATATGCTTGGTATTGTTGGATAGATACCAATACACGTGATACACACAATAAGGGCTACATACTGTTATATTGTTATATAGACTCGCTAATAATATGTAATTAGAGTGAGTATAGCAAGGTAGTATACCTTGCTTGGTGATGTAATCATCGGACCTAGAGCCATTTAGAGCTATTGCATATTTAGTATTGTGTGGTATAATGATTAATATACTAGTATATACCATATATTAGTGGTATTATAATAATATTATTAATTAATAGGTGATATATCAACAATGAATAAATTAATTGTATTAAGCCTTGCCATAGTCTTATTGGTGGGAGTCCATTACAATATAACTAAAAGCGGTTTAGATTGTTCTAGTCAAATGTGTGGAAGACAAGCCAGTCAAGCATAATAGCTAGAGTATAAAATAACCATCTCTTAAATGAGGTGGTTATTTTATTTTGTATATAATGAATAATAAACAAAAAATAGTTATATATTACTCTATTGATAGTATATTGCAAGTGTAGATATCAACAATAGACAAGGATAACTATATGTAGTGTAGTAAGGTCAAGTAAAGTTATCCACAGTTTGTGTATAGTGGATTTTATATTTATATGGGTGTATAATATTTGTATAAGTGATTAGTCATTACTTATACATTACATTTAACTATAATTTTAGTTTATGAATATAGAAAAGTTTATAAAAGATTTTTCGAATCATATAGGATAGTATTGTCTTTCGTTTCTTGGCTATTGGGTATAATATTGTTGAACGCTTATTATATCCTTTAGCCAGCAAATAAATTATTAAAATAAAAACGCTGGGAATTAATATGTTGAAGAGAATGACGGGGTTAGATATAGCGGTTCTAGTAGTTGGTGTAATATGGTTAATAGTTTTACTTCATTATGGTAGTGGAATAGAATACTAATATATGAAAAAAAACTACTATATTAAGAAAAAGGATAGAGTAACTATACCATGTATACATTGTGGTAAACAGGTAACAGGGTTTAAGCGTAAAATGTTTTGTTCTCCAGTATGTAACCTATTGAGCAAGAATAAAATATATTTACCAAATACACAGCTTGAGACTGAACAATCAGACAATGCACAGATGGTAACAAATAGAGTTAAAAGGGATATGATAGTCAATCTATATATACCTTATGAGGATATTGAAGATTAATAACTTAATAAGACAATAAATATATGACTGATAAAAAATTTATAAAACAATTAAAAGAGAATGCAAAGGAATGTACAAGGTTAAAAGATTGTAAATGTGAAAATTGCAAGGTAATGAGAAAGTTAAATAAAAAATATTAATTTATTCCTAGTATCTATCATATTATATGGTGGATGCAATGGAGTAAGTTGGTCAAAACGGGGCTTGACTTACTTCTTAATACTAATTACCAACATGCTAGTTGGTTGGTCTTTGAAAAATGAATAAAAAATATAAAAAACCTATCCTATTATCTTTTAGGCATAGTGTATCGAGAGGACAAAATACATACGGGTACAATATTGTATCATTATATATTGATGGTTCTAAAGTAGCGTCAACATGTGGGGGCGGATATGATATGAAGGGTACGGTTTTAGGGCAATATATCCGTGAGCATTATGAAGACAGGTTAAAGAAACTAAAAGGAAATCATGGAAGTCTTGATGATGGGACGGGGTACTATGGTTTAACTTTCTATGACAGGAAGAATAATCAACGTCACAAAACATACAAGAAGGGCGATAATATATATCTAGATGGTGCTTGTGGGGTTAGTTGTATGGTAAATATTGCAAAAGCAATTGGAATAGACTTAACATATACCCGTATTGGTCGTAATAATAGTGGTTACTTTTTAACAGATAACCGATAATATTATGAGAACATACAAAAACATTGAAACATGGACAAAAGCCATGAAGAAAGACACACAAAAAAAACTATGGGCCGATTGGTTTAATATAAGCGGACATTGGTACACATGCGAAGAGTATGACCTTAGCGGACATTACATGCGATATACAAGCATAACCGCACGAAAACATATTGACATTAATACTACAGATAGCAGATATACACCATCATGGCTAACTACAATGACAGCAACAGAATACTTGATTGATTATTTGCGATTTGATATAGGTTATTATATAGACGATATAAAAGAGTGGAGCAGAAAAGATATAATGCTACTCAATATATGGCTATGGGATAATAAAATGTACACGGCTATGCGTGATGTTATTGATTTATTAGCTAATAACTGTAAACAATAATATGAAACTATACGCAACAACAACAAGCGAGAGAGCAACTAAGGGGCAAGGGGGAAATAGATTTTTGTGTATTGATATAACTACAGAAGCTAACATGAAAATAGCTACTATAAATATCAATAAGAGTCCAACACTTGGTAAAGGAATATATATTCTTAATGCTAATATTATGGGCAGTAAAATAGAAAAAATAATATACCATTTAGAAATAAAAAAAGGTGAAAAGCTAAAAACGGTGAAAGATTGGCAAGACGAACTACCTAGAAGAGGTACCGAGGATATGCCACAATAGCCAATAAACGCAAAAGACCGCAACACAAAACTAGCATGTGTGCGGTTTTTTTTGTTGTATGGTTGGCTAGTTTTTTAAAACCTTGTAGGATAAGCCCCGAA
>ERZ869907.33-NODE-33-length-50683-cov-61.923224_pt1 | contig 50683 bp, 85 predicted proteins | sample MGYA00579309_ERZ869907 | MGnify/ENA primary metagenome ERZ869907 (study PRJEB32216, sample SAMN09231814) | wastewater metagenome | place: USA: Maryland | collected 2016-07-30 | study: EMG produced TPA metagenomics assembly of the PRJNA472060 data set (Reclaimed... | reverse complement strand
GTCTTCTGATCGAGCCGCGGAAATGTTCGACCACCCCCCCGTAGGGGTCAGGCGGCGTTGCTCGGGTGTCTCGGGTCTATGGGCCAGCCGTCGCTATCGGCCTCGCCTGAGTATCCGCGCTTCTCTTCGCGCTGCTTTGCGCTGTTGTGGTGGAGGGCGCAGAGGCTTCTCAGTTCGCCTTCCCAGAACAGGCGTTCATCGCCTTTGTGGGGGACGTGATGGTCGGCGACGGTGGCGGGGGTGAAGGCTCCGGCCTTCAGACACATGGCGCAGAGGGGTTGTTTGGTGAGCTGGGCCTTGCGCTTGGCCTGCCATCTGCGGGTCTTGTACCAGTTTCTGTACAGTTGGGCCTGCGGACTGCGCTGGTCGGTCAATTCAGGCTCTTGCGTCTCTTGGCGCGTTCGGCCTGGATCTCTTCGAGATAGACCTGGCACAGGGCGTAGTGGGTGGAGGCGGTGTCCATGCCCTGCAGGGCTTCGAGCTCTGCGTCCTTGAGGCCCTGTTCGTCCAGGTCCTCGAAGCGCTTGCCCTTGTAGAGGGGCATCACATGAGCCCGAGGATGATCCCGCTGGCGAAGCAGGTGAGCGAATAGAGCACGACGCACATCTCGGCGCTTGAGAAGAGATCGAGGATCGGCTTGCGGTCCACCACACCTGCTCCTGGGTCAGCTTGCAGACGAGGTAGTCTTCGGCGTCCTCGTTTGTGGAGAACAGCGCATCCGATCGCCAGCCAACGGGCGTAAGGCGCCAGACCAGCACCCCAGCGGAACCAGGGCGGATATGATAGCGGAGCGCTTCGGCGTCTCGCTTCGCCTTCTGGACCAAGCCGCGCAGAACCATGGCGCGCCCTCGTGAGTGGGCAACAAAAAACCCAGGCTGGGCGGCCTGGGCTTCGGGCGCTTTGCGCCACAATGAGCATTTGTCGCCCTATTCTGCCCCAAGGTCAAGCCGCCTTGCTACCGCTAGCGTGCGTCATCAGGTCCAGCGCTATTACTAGGGCCGTTTCGAGCTTTCCGGCCTCGTGTCCATCGGCCGTCGCTTCCCGGGGCGTGCGCTCTTCGCCGCAGATCAGGTCGCAAGCGCGAATGAGGTTGGCCTGGTTGGAGAGCTGGCGCCGGTACATGGCGAGCTTGTCCTTGGCATGCTTGGTGCCCTCCGCGTGCTGGAGGAGAGCGGCCAGGTTCTGGCCTCTTCCGCTCACGCTGTCGTCCAGGATGGACTTGATCGAGGCCTCGTCCATGGCCCTGCGATAGGCTGAGCCGTAGCGTTCGCCCGCGGTTTTCTGGTCGTCGTCCACCCTGCCCTTGCTGTGGAGCCATTCGAGGCCCGACATGCGGCGGATGGGCTTCTCGCGTTCGCCTCTGCGGGTCGGGGGGGCATGGAAGGCTGCGCCCCGATCCTCGGAGAGCTGGCGCGTCTCGCTCACACCGGCGCGGACGGCTTCGCCCTCGGCCTTGGCGGCGGCGCGGCGCTCCTCCTCGGCCAGGGCCTCGCGTTCGCGTTGGGCCATGGATTCCAGGTGCGAGGGCTTGCGGGCGGGCTTGGCGGCCATCAGCGGGACTTCCTCGGCTTCGGCTTCAGGTGGTCGCAGACGGGCGGGCCGAGGCGTAGCCGCCGGTGACGAAGCCCTTGCGGAGGACGTCGAAGGCGTCGGCTCTCCGAGCGGTGTCGTCCTCGACCTTCTGGCTGTCGCGGGCCTCCCCAGCTCGGGTGATGACGACGCCCTGGTGGTTCGGAAGCTCGGCCGCGTCGGCTGGGAGGTTCACCGCCTCGAAGTCACGCTTGCGGGCCTTCAGCTTCTCGGCCTGGATCTGGTCGGGGGTCTTGGGCTTGGGCTTGGATTTGCGGGCCATGGGCTACTCGTCAGGCGGCTTGGTCGAGGAGGGCCTTCGGGGCGAGGCATCCGGGCTTTCCGGGCTTCGGCCCCCAATCCGTGGCGTTCCAGAACCCGTTGCGGCGGAACTCCCGCAGGCGCTTCGGCCAGGGGTCGGTGTCGGGGGGATCGGGGCCGGCGTCAGGCTTGTCCTCCACGAACGCCTCCCATTTGCCGGAACTGACGACGATGTGGACGCCCTGAGCGAACTGCCCTTGCGCCTTCGTCGCGTCCGGCCCGGCGTAGTACCCCGCCACCCCGTCCCGGATCACGGCCGGGTCGTCGCCGCGGCGGATCGCGGCCTTGAGGGATTTCTCCAGCGCCTGGCGTCCTGACCGCTCACGGCCGATGCGGGGTGTGATTTCCCACAGAGCCGACACCCAGAAACTCAGAGGTTTGGCAGTCTCAGCATTGGGCTTTTCGGGCGGTACGGCTTCAACGATGGGGGAAACCTCCCCCTTTAGGGGGGGAAGGGGGTTGTTTTCTGAAGGGGGTGTGGGGGGAACTCTTTCCTCGGAAATCCGCGGACATTCCGCGGACATTCCGCGGACATTCCGCTTCCGTTCCCTGTCCTTGGCTCGGCGGCGCTCGGCCGCCACGTCCACCATCGGGGTCGCGCGAGCATACCCTTCCTCGATCGCCTCGGCGATTTCCAGGGCGTCTCCCAGGGTCAGGCCCTTGTCCAGCATCTTGCGGAGGGCGGCTGCATTGAGGCTCACCGGCGGTCCTCCGGCTTGTCCATGATCGCGTCGTATTCCGCGAAATACAGCTGGTGGTCGGCGCCCACGGCGCCCTGCCGGACCTTCGCCGCGTAGACCGTCATGTCCCTGCGAAGCTCCTCGCAGCGGATTTCCCAGGCGGACACCTTGGACTTGTCGGTCGGCTCGGCGCGTTCGAGGTAGTAGACCTCGCGATATGGGAAGAGGACCGCGTTGGCGTCCTGTTCGATGGCCCCGGATTCCCTCAGGTCCGAAAGCTGCGGGCGCTTGTCGTCGCGGCTCTCCACGCCGCGGTTGATCTGGCTGAGCAGGACCACGCAGGTCTCGGCCTCGCGGGCGAGCTGCTTCAGGCCCTTGGTCATCTCGCCGATGACGCTGGCCTCGTTGCGGCCCCGGCCGTCCGGGCGCTCCATGATCTGCAGGTAGTCGATGAACACGGCGGCGACCGGGCCGCGCTGCTTCAGGGCCAGGACCCGCCGGCGCACGTAGTCCACAGACAGGATCGGGCTGTCGTCGATGATGAAGTTGTTGGGGACCTTGTGCGCCAGGTCGCGCAGGCGGGCGCGCTCCATGGGCGGGAGGGTGTCGCCGTTCATCTCGTTGTACGGCACGCCGTCTCCGGCCTCGTAGGACAGTTGGGACAGGGTGCGCTCGTCCAGTTCCCGGCGAGCCATCTCCAGGGCGAAGAACACCACCTGGGCGCGGGTCTTGCGGGCGCAGCCGAGAGCCGCGGCGCGGGCCAGGGCTGTCTTCCCCATGGACGGGCGGCCGGCGACCACTACGAGCCATCCGGGGCGCAGGCCGCGCAAGCGACGGTCGAAGCACCGCAGGCCGGTCATGTAGCCCTTGGCGCGCCCGTGCTCGGCCTCGTGGTCGATCTCGTCCATCGTCGCAAAGGCGCTGGACCGGGCGTCGATCAGGTTCTCGTTGGCTGGCGCCGCTTCCTGCACCATGCGCGAGAAGGTGTGCTCGGCATCGGCGATGATGTCGAAGGCGTCGGCCCCGGCGCGGATCTTGGCGCGGTAATCGTCCAGCGTCCCGATCAGGCCTCGCAGGCGCGCGGCGTTGATCACCACGTCGGCCATGCTGCGGGCCGTGGTGGTGTAGGCGTCGGCCACCAGGTCGGCGAGATAGCCGACGCCGCCGAACGCCTGGAGGCCGGTGTGGTCCCCTACCCGCTCCGCGACGGATACCGGGTTGGCGTTGGACCGCTTGGAGATGATCTCGGTCGCCGCGCTCCAGATGACCGCGTGGGCGGGCTCGTAGAAGTGGTCGGGGGCGAGGTCGGCGAGGGTGTGGGCCAGGCGGTTGTCGTAGAGCAGCGCGCCGATCACCGCCTGTTCGGCGTCGAGGTTGGCGAGTGGGCTCTCTTGGCGAAGGGCGACGACGGTCATTTCAGCCCCACCACCTTGTCGGCCAGCCGATACAGCTCCTCGCTGGCCTTCTGGTTGCCCTCAACAAAGGCCAAAGCAGAGGCGGCGTAGGCGATGATGTCGCGCGCGTATGCAGCGTGGTTCTGCGGGTGCTGGTGAGCAAGCGCGGCGTCGATCAACTCGCGAGGATTAGGGACGTGATCCATGCTCACAGGATACTCCCTTTCATTGCTTCGTTATCCACACGACACCGCGCCGCCCACAGTTTTCGTTGCGGCAATGTGGACAGAACCGCCTCAACCCGCTCCAATCCGCTCTCGGTCAGCCGGTATCCAGAGCCCCACACGGTGGCGATGGCGTCCTTGCCCAAGGCGCCGCGAAGGAGGGCGATGTAGACGGACACGATGCGGTCATCCCGGTCCCGGTCGTTCGGATTGGGGATCGCCTCTTCAAGCTGGGCGCGCATGACGCATCGGCCCTTCGCGCGGTAGAGCGCAGCCAACAAGGCGGCCCATCCACGGACCAGGCCGAACCGGACCTTCAGAATGTCCACCAAGCTGGCATCCTGCTGCACACCGAGTTCGGAGCGCAGATAGGCGACCTCTTCCTCAAGCTCTGCGCAGCGGGCGCACATCACGCCGCGCTCCGCTTTCCGAGGCGGTTCCACGCGGCAATGTCGGCCTGGGTGGCGGGGTCTAGGCCGGCGTCGATCTGGCGAGCCCTGTCGTAGCCGTAGAGCCAATCGAGGCGGGCTCGGGTATGCTCGCGCCAGGACAGCTCAAGTTGCCAGCGTTGCTCGCCTTCGACCGGCGGGCGGTAGTGATCGAGGTACGTCACGCCACCCTCCCGATCTCTCGCGCCAGTTGGGCGTGAAGGGCGGCGCGTTTGGCCTGGCGAGCGTTGCCGACAGCGCGGCAGTCCAGTCTCGCCCTAGCGGCCTCCTCAGTGTACCAGGTCCAGTGCTTGGGGTACTGCTGGCGGCGAGAGCAGGTGCAGGCGTCGTATTCCTGCGTGATCCGGGCGTGCTCGATCAGGGACCGGGCGGCGTGCTCGATGTCCTCCATCGTCGGGTGCGGGATCACCTCTCCGACGCTGCGACAGTTGACGCCACAGTTGATCATGACGCCGCCGTGTTCGGTCTGCTCGACCGTCCACCAGCGGCCCTTGTGGTCTGTCCAGGCGGCGCGCTGGGTCATTCGTCCCTCCCCTTGAGCTTGAGAATGGCAGCGGCCTTCACCGCCGATCCGTATTCGGCGAGGTCGAGGAAGCGTGCGCCGCTAACCCGTCCGAACGTCTCCAGGCCCGTCCCGATGTAGAGCTTCGTCCACGTCCACGGCGCGCTCAGCCAGGAGCGCAGTTGATGGGCGGCGGCTCTCACGGAAGCACCGGAAAGTTCGGTCGAGCGTATTGGCCGAATAGCTCGCGAGACGCCCTGTCATAGGCCGCCGCCGCCTCGATTTCGGTGGGGTATCTCCCCAAGGAGCGCTGCCGCTGGCCCACGCAAATGGTGGCTCGCCACTTGCCTCGATCCCAGCTGACCCCTTTGAACCGCGAGGAACCGCTAACGCGGTGCCGGTTCTGTCCGTTCTGCTGAGTGGTGCACAGACGGAGATTGCATCGCCGATTGTCGGCCTTATCGCCATTAATGTGGTCGACGAGGACGCCTTCGGGGGCATCCAGCAGCATGCGATGCATGATTTGCTTTTTCCGGCCCGGAAGGGCTCGCACGGCATAGCCCTGCCGCGACGCGTGCCAGCGGAACTGCGCCACGCGGTCGTAGTCGTCGGCATCAACCCGCGCGACGATCCCTTTCGTCAGGGGGATCAATCGCTCGGAGGGCGCGACTTCGAGCGCGCAGCAGCTCGATCTTTGCTTCGGCACCTTTTGCCTCTTCGATGATGCGGTTAAGGCGGGCTTCTTCCCACTCGGCGTAGGACTGCCCGGTCATTGCCTTGCCCAGCGCCTCAAGCAGCGGCCAGCCCTCGGCCTTGATGGCCTTGGTGATCGTCCGCTCGGAGCTGTGGCCCTTGGTGACGTTGGTCGCCGTGGTGGGGTCGAGGTCCCACGCTCGCGCGACTTGCTTGGCCGTGTTCAGGTACCTGGAGAGAGCCCTCGGTGGCGACGCGGCAGGACTGGAGATCCGCCGCGCCGCCTTCACCCGCACTACGCGGCTGGGAGGGCTCTACGGGTGAATGTCGGAAACGCCCCCCGGCGGACATGATGCTGTCACTGACCCCGCTCGCCGGGCCATTCGGGGAAGAAGTCTTCCGGGGTGACCTGAACGCCCATTTCCGGAGCGCGGGCCAAGATGCGGCGCATCTGGGCATGGGTCAGGCTGTTCGCCGCGCGCCGGTCGGAAATCGTGTTCTGTTTGACGCCCGCCGCCTTGGCGAGGGCGACCTGAGTGCCGAAGAGGCCCTTCAGATGTTCAACGACGTTCGTATCGGACATGCTCCGATAATATCGGATCGGTCGAATATCGCAAGCCCCGATTTATCGGATGCGGAGCGATTAACGTCGTTGTTGTGTCCGGACGTGACCGACGCACAGCGAATCCGCGACGCGAGAAAGGCCGCCGGGCTCTCCCAGGCCGAACTCGCCCTTCAAATGGGCGTGAGGCAGACGCGCCTAAGCTTTCGTCAGCCTGACTTACGGTTAAGTTTGGAGCCGCCTTCGGGCGGCTTTTCTGCGTCTGGACGTCGGAAAAATATCGGATTGCCCGATTGACATTATCGGGTGGTCCGATATTCTCGGGTCATCGCCACACGGGATTGACCCATGCCCTACGACAATCAGCCCGCCCCGTTCGTCATTGAGAAGGGCGTTCCGCTGCCCGGCCGCAGCCGAGCCGGCGCTCGCACCGAGACTGGCGCCGCCATCCAGGCTCTCGCCCGTGCGGAGATCGGCGACAGCGTTCGCATCCCGATCCCGGCCGGCAAGAGCGTCCGAGGTTTCCAGAGCCGCCTCAGCGCCCACATTTCCTATTTCGGCAGAGGGTGGGCCGCGGCGCGCAACACCGGCGACGGCAGCTTCCGCATCTGGAAGATCGCCGAACCGAAGGGGCGCGCGTGATGCCCCGCCACTCCCTCGCCGTCCTCCGCGACGACAGCATCGCCCGAGAGGGTGAGCACGCGACTGACATCGCCACCGACCACATGGCTCCGTGCATCATCGCCTTTGCGGGCGCGATGCGGGACCTGTGGCTGGACATCCCCTGCAACCGCTTCATGCGCAACCAGCCGGACGTCCGCCACTTCTGCGACCTGATCGCGGACGCCTGCGGGGACGTGTTCCCCGACGTGTCGCCGTCCCTGCTGCAAGCGGCCATCGCCGAGGCTTTCGAGCGCGGCTGCGTCGAACGGAGGGCGTCGTGACCGCGGCCCTCTTCGTCATCGCTGGCCCCGCCCTCGCGCTGGTCCTCTACATCGCGTGGGAGGTCCGCCAGCTCAAGCGCCTGGAGCGCGAACTCCGCATCGAACGCCGCTTCGCCTCCATCCGTGAGCGTGGAGCCGACGAATGATCGACCTAGACCTCACCGGCCATCGCGACGGCTACACCCTCACCTGGGGTGGCGTGGAAATCGACGTGTTCCCCCGCTTCGACGGGGCCGCTCGAGCCCGCAAGGCCGCCTATCGAACCCTCGCTGAGCTGTCCGACAGGTTCGGGTGGGAGTGGGGCCAGATCCACGACACCCGACACCTCGACGCCATCCGTGAACGTGGGAGCGACGCATGAAGCTATTCAAACGCAAACCCGCCGAGCCAACCAAGATCAGCGCCGCGGCGCAGATGGCGGTGGACTTGCTGGGAGCCCACCACGAATGGACGTGCGATGAGTTTTACGCGACCCACTTCGGTGGCGCGATGGTCTGGATCGCCAATCCGCATCTGACCTGGTCCTACGAGTTCAGCGTGCCGAAAGCCGGCGTCGTGATCCCCAAGGGGGGCGACTGCAAGGCGTCTGCGGATCACAAGGCGGTTCGGCGGGCCGTGACCGACATGCGTGACGCGCAGCGAGCGAGCGCCTTGAGCGCATACGTCGCCAGCCTCGACCTGATCCGCTCCAAGCGCGCCAGAGAGGCTGAGGAAATCGCTCGACGGCTGGAGTTTGAGGCTGGGTCCCACGACTTCGCCGCGGCCGAGAAGCGCCGTCAGGCCGAGGCGCAACGCAAATCCGCGACGGAGGATCAACCGTGACCGGAGCCGTCCTCCCCTTCGACCCTCCCCATCCCTCTCGGATGGACGAAGAGGTCATGATCGACACCTTCAACGCCAAGCTCTCCGAACGGGTGGCCTTCCAGGGCCGCATCGACCGCAAGCAGAGCCCGGTTCCTCACGGCCGGATCGACTGGATCAAGACCGCCGGCCTTCTCCTCGCCTTCGCCGTCAACTGCGCCATCTGGGGCGGGATGGCGAACCTCCTCTTGCACCTGGGAGGCTGAACGATGAACGCTCTTGTGACCGTCCCCGCGTCCAACACCGAAATCTACCGGGCTTCCACGGACGCCGCCGAGCTTTGCCGGGGCATCGTAGTCGCCAGCGCCATGGAGATCCAGAAGCGCAAGTACGTGAAGGTCGAGGGCTGGCAGGCCATCGCCATTGCCCACGGCTGCACCGGCTCAGCTCGTGACGTTGAGCGCGTCGAAGGCGGCGTGCGCGCCATCGGCGAGGTTCGCCGCATGTCGGATGGCGCCGTCATCGCTGAGGCCGAAGGCTTCGTGGGCGAAGATGAGGCCACGTGGTTCGGCGGCGAGGTGACCTACTGGGAGTGGGGCGAGAAGCGCGGCGAGAAGGTCTGGAAGACCAAGACCCTGCCCAAGCGCCCCGACTACGCCATCAGGGCCATGGCGCAAACGCGCGCCATCAGCCGGGCCTGCCGGTCAGCCTTCGCCCATGTCGTCGTGATGATGAATGAGGGCCTGTCGACGACGCCTGCCGAGGAGGTTCCGCTGGAAGGCTTCGACAACGAGCCGTGCCAGCAGCAGCAACAGCCCCCGCCCAGGTCGGCCAAGGCCAGGGATGAGCCTGTGGATGCCGAGTTCACGGACGTCCCCGTCGAGGAGCATGGCATCTACATCGCCTGCAAGGCGGCCATCGACCTCGGGCAGACCAAGGCCGACCTGGAGCAGTGGGCGACCGACAACGAGGCGTCGCTGGCCAAGATCAAGGCCGAGCAGCCCGCCGTCTATGACGCGGTGCTGGCCTACTGGAAGGCCCGCCTCAAGCTCCTGCCCCGCGAGCTTCCGTCCCAGGACGACGGCTTCGGCTTGGGCGGCGACGACATTCCCGACTTCGGAGACCAGCAATGACCGCGACGGTTTACCAGTCGTCGAAAGGCCCCAAGGCCATCGCCGACCTGCCCCTGCCCTACGCGCAGAACGCGCTCGCCAAGCTCCAGCGTGAGCGTGTGGACGCCAGCCGCGACGCCGAGATCGAGGCCATCGCCGCCCACGTCGCGAGGTTGTCGGAGGAGATCGCCGAAGCCCAGACCTCGGAGGCCGTCGAAGCGGCGCCGGTTGAGGCTGACGCGGTGAACCCGCGCGCGGTGATCGGGGCAAACAACCCGCCCGAGCCAACCGCGTTCGAGGCCGTCCGGGTCCACATGGACGACCTCCTCGTGGAAACCCGCAACTGGGCGGACGGGGCCCAGGTGGAGAGCCAGGACCAGGCCGACGAGATCGCCCGCCTGATCGAGCAGCTTCGCCTCGCGGAGAAGACGGCCGATGACACCCGCAAGGAGGAGGTCAAGCCCCTGGACGACGCCCGCAAGGCCATCCAGGACCGCTACAACGTCTACATCGCCCCGCTGACCAACAAGCAGCCGGGCAAGCTCCCGCTCGCCGCAAAGGCCCTGAAAGCCGCCCTGTCCCCCTGGCTGCAGAAGCTAGAGGACGAGAAGCGCGCCGAGGCCGACCGGTTGCGGAAGGAGGCCGAGGCGAAGGCCGCCGCCGCTGCGGAAGCCGCCCGCGCCGCCGCCGCGTCGGACTTCGGCGCCACCGAGGAAGCCGAGGAGTTGATCGCCCAGGCGACCCAGGCCGAGGCCGCCGCCAACCGCGCCGCCAACGACAAGGCCCACGCGCGGGGCGATGGGAAGGCCGTGGGGCTGCGCTCCTACTTCACGCCGATGCTGGCCGATCCGAAGGCCGCGCTAGGCCACTACGTCCGCACCCAGCCCGAGGCGGTGAAGGCGTTCCTCATCGGCCTCGCGAAGGCCGATGTGGCCGCCGGTAAGCGCCAGGTCCCCGGCTTCGACATCGTGGAAGAACGGAGGGTCGCTTGAGCCGCGTCACCCTCGTCCTCGCCTCGCGGGCGATCCGTGAGCGCGCCTGCCGCTGGATCATGTCGGCCCCGCTGAACACCCGCGTGGAGTTCAAGGAGGCCCGCCGGTCCCTGCCGCAGAACGCCCGCATGTGGGCCATGCTGACGGACGTGGCTCGCCAGGTCCCGTGGCACGGGATCACGCTGTCCCCGGACGACTGGAAGCTGATTTTCCTCGACGCCCTCAAGCGCGAGGTCCGCATGGTCCCGAACCTCGACGGGAACGGGTTCGTCAACCTGGGTCGCTCCTCTTCGGACCTGTCCAAGGCCGAGATGACGGACCTGATCGAACTGATCTTCGCCTTCGGCGCCCAGCGCGGCATCGAGTGGTCCGACCCGACCAGCCTCGGGGAGGCGGCATGACCTCGCGCTCCTTCAAGCACGGCGGCAAGGCCCACCAAACCCTCCTGCGTCTAGACAAGGGCCCCGCCACCCTCGCCCAGCTCCGCTACGCCTGCGACGTCTACGAGAGCGCCAACCGCCGCCGAAAGCACTGGTACGTGCTCCAGGCTCTCCTCTCGGACGGCTACGTCACCGAGTTCGGAGACGGGTTCCAGATCACCGAGGACGGCCGGGCCAAGCTAATCGAACTGGATGACGCGCCCGGTGCCCCCAGCGTGCGGATCTTCGCCCGGAGCGCCGCCTGATGGCGCTCCTCCGCGACAAGGCCCAGCGCGACGCCATCCGCTCCCTGAAGGCGCAGATCCGCGAGATCGAGCGCCCCGAGGTCGAGGCCCGCAAGATCAAGCGCGCCAAGTCCCGGGCCAAGCGGGAGAAGGGCCTCGTGCGGTCGCAGGGCCAGCGCCAGCCCCGGGTGAAGGACAAGGCCTACCTGGCGTGGATCCGGCGGCTGCCGTGCGCGGCGTGCGGGGCCACCCGTCGCGTCGAGGCCGCTCACGTCCGCGCGGGCTACGCCGCCGACGGCTGGGCCCCCACGGGGATGATGGAGAAGCCCTCCGACCATCGCGCCGTCCCGCTCTGCGCCCACGACCATCGCGAAGGGCCTGACGCTCAACACCGGGCGAACGAGAGGTCCTGGTGGCAGGCCCGCGGCATCCACCCGCCGGACCTCTGCCGCGACCTCCGCGCCGCCTTCCCGGACATCGAAGCCGCAGCCTCGGTCCTCACCACCCACCGCAAGTTCAACGGGACCATCGTTCGGAAGGACAGGTCCGAGATAGCTGGAAAGGAGAAGGGGTGATGGGCGTCATCAGCAAGCAGACCGCCGTCGATCTGTCCATGGCCTATCGCGAGGTCGAGACTGCGGAGAAGCTCCTCGCGGACGTCCAGGAGGTGATCCGGAACCGAGGCTCGGTAGACATCCGAGACGTGTTCGGGCGACCGCACCACGGCCTACAGCTTGGTGTTCCCAGCGGCGAAACCAGCCAACGGCTGTTCAACGTCCCGTACAGCTTGGCCGTGCCGGTCATTGAAGCACACATCGCCAACCAACGAGCGGTGATCGCATCGCTGGCCGAGAAGGCACGGGCGGAAATGCTCACCGTCGCCACCCCCACCCCCATCGTTCGGAAGGACGCCCCGGCATCCGAGGAGAGGAAGTGATGGCTGGAAAGCATACGCCGGGACCGTGGCGGCTTTTCCTCACGACCGATGGGCGCGCGCTCATCGGCATTGGTGAGGAGACCGGCGAGGGCATCACCGATCGTGGCTTCGGCACATGGCGCTCCGGCGAAGAACAGATCGCCAACGCCCGCCTGATCGCCGCCGCGCCGGACCTTCTGGAGGCGCTGAAGAACCTCGTCGCGATCTATGACGACGAGTTCGGGATCGTTGCGCCGGAAATGGACGCCGCCCGAGCCGCCCTCTCCAAGGCCGATCCCGATGTCTAGACCCAGCCTATCGGGAGGAGGGGAAGCCTATCCGCCCGCGCGCGTTGCCGGTCTCAAGCGGCACGACCGCACCCTGGAGCCCTCGCCCAGCCATCGCGGAACGAACCGGCGCAAGCAGATCGGCGTCAGCCTGGATCGCGACACGATGGCCGAGATCGACGCCGCCGCCGACCGGGCCGGGATCACCCGCACTGAATGGATACGCGAGCGCCTGGAGTGGGCCTTGCTGGACCTGAAGGAGGGCCGCGCATGAGCCCGGAAGCTATGGCCAGACTGACGGCGAGGATCGTCGAGGCCGCCCGCGCCATGGCAGCCGATCCGAACAACATGGAGACGCGCGCCAACTTCGTCCGCGCCACCTTCAACCACGACTGGACCGCCGCCGTCATCGTGGCGCTCGCCGCTGAAGCTGAGCGCGAGGCCGCCTGATGCCCACCCACAAGCTCACGGCCCGCCAGGAAGCGGAGGCCATCGAGGCGTTCGGTGATGAACTCGCCTCGCTCTGCCGCGCCTTCGACAGGCGGTGCAGCCGAATGTCCGCTTGGGCCTGCGACGGCATCAACGCGATCCCGCACCAGGACCACCTGGAGAGCATCGCCAAGGCGTTCCAGGCCCTGGGCGCCGAACTCAACCGCCAGTGCGACGCCGCCGAGGAAGCCGAGGACCGGCGCCGCGACAACCCGCTGGAACCGGACTTTCGGAGGCTGGGACAGTGAACATGCCCTCCCCAGACATGAAACGAGAGGAAGATATGGTCGCCCGGGACCACGCACCGACCACCTCTGCGGCGACGCCGGCTTCGCCGTGCGCTGGTCACAAAGAGCGGCCGATCCTGTTCTCCGGCCCCATGGTCCGGGCGCTGCTGGACGGGCGGAAGACGCAGACGCGGCGAGGCTTGACCCGCAACAACAGCACAGTCTTAGGCGACCGTTGGGGCGCTAAGAGCCCGTGGGTCGGTCTCGACTTCACCGTCGCCAAACCGCGCACGCAGTCCTCGCTAATGCTGTGCATCGCGGGTGGCGACGCGCCTCGCGACATTCACCTGGACGTGCCCTTCCTTCACCCCGAGGACGCAGCGCGCGGCATGGAGTGGGACGGGACGGTCTACCGCGTCCGGCCGCAATGGGAGGCGGGCGACCGGTTGTGGGTGCGGGAGGCGTGGTGCGCGGCCGACGCGCCAGGCGGCTTCGCCTACATGGCCGACCACCCAGGAGACCCGCGCGGGCTTGGCTGGCGCCCCTCCATTCACATGCCGCGCGCGGCGAGCCGTATCACCCTGGAGATCACCGACGTCCGCGTCGAGCGGCTGCAGGACATCAGCGAGGCGGACGCTAAGGCGGAGGGCGCAGGCCTCTACGTGCCCGGCCACGGCTTCATCACCGAAGCCGAGCTTCGCGCCGATCCCGGCTATAGCAACTTCCTCTCCCCGCGCCTGGGGTTTGAGGCGATCTGGCGGGAGATTAACGGCGACGGCTCCTGGGACGCCAACCCCTGGGTCTGGGCGGTGGCGTTCCGGGTCCTTGATGCTCTCAGCACGGCACCACAGGTCGAGGGTGACCGATCCCGGGATGAACCCTCTTCCCCCGACACGAGAGGCCAGACCCATGGCTGAGAAGCTGACGCCGGAGCAGCAGGCGCTTCTGCGGCTCGCCAGCCAAGGCGAGGTCGACACCACCTGGGGCCATCCCGACGCCGAGTCTCTGGCGGAACGGGGGCTGGTCACCATCAGGCGCTGTGTGCCCGCGAGCGCGTTCGTCGGCGGCCAAGTCGTGAAGATCACCCCCGCCGGCCGATCCACCCTTCAGGAGAACCCCCATGGGGAGTGAGGCCGGCACAACCGCCTTCAGGGACCGGAACGATGATTGATCCAACCGAAGCCGACATTGGTCGTGGCGTGATCTACCGCGCGGCCCCGCAGTTCGAGGCGGAGCCCGGCGTAATCACCAGCCTGGGCCACCCCACCAGCGACCCCAGCCGGCGGACCATCTTCGTCCGCTACGCCACCCAGCATCCGACAGCAGGCGGCCAGGCGACCACGGCCGACGACCTAGAATGGGAGTTCCCCCATGCCGACTGACAACACCCCGCAGGAGCGGCGGGAGGAGATCGCGCGGATCGTGCGCGAGGCCATCGAGAACGCGCAGGACAGCGCCATCCCCGAACCCTGGGAGGTCGCGGCCTTTCACTCGCAGCGCGCCGCCGATCAGATCCTCGCCCTCCCCGCCCAGCCCCCCGCCGACGACGTGGTGGAACGGGCGGCGCACGAAGCGTACCGGATGGGCTACCAGGACGGCTTCGTCGATGCCCTGCACCCAGGCGGCTATGACGGCGACGAGCGCGAACTCTACGCCGACATCGACAACACCGCCGTCACCGAGGGCTGGCTGAACATCCGCGACACGGTTCTCCGCAACACCCACCCCGGAGCCGACCATGGATGACCTGAACACCAACGAGGCGGAAATCGAGCGGCTGCGTGCGCTCCTGAACGCGCCGGAGCTTCACGACTTCGCCAAGGGCGTCGTTCTGGAAGCCGCGCACCAGCGGGAACGCTGGGGAGCCAGCCACGACGTAGGGAAGGCTCCCGAGGACTGGTTCTGGCTCCTGGGCTACCTGGGCGGCAAGGCGCTTCACGCGGCCAAGGCCGGCGACGCGGACAAGGCCCTTCACCACTGCATCTCGACCGCCGCCGCGCTGGCGAACTGGCACGCTCAGATCATGGGCGCGAGCAACGTCATGCGCCCCGGCATCGACCCTGTCGAACGAGGCATCCATGGATGACCTGAACGAAGACGCGGTGCGGGAGGTGGTGGAGAGGCTGACGCGAAGCTTGGAAGACGCGCTAGACGTGACTTGCGTCCGCACCTCCGACCTTCGCGCCCTCCTGGCCGAGCGGGGGAGGCTGGCGGCTGAGCGGAGTGCGCTGCTCAAAGACCGTGACGGCTGGAAGGATGAGGCCGTGGCTCGCGGCCGGCGCATCAACGAACTGGAGAAGCGGCGATGAGGTGGTCAGACAACTGGTACACGCTGGGACGGCCCGCGCGTTGCGTCGAGGGGCGTCTCTACCGCCATGACCCGCAATGGGACGACCCGGACCTGGAAACCGACGTCGGCCCCTGCCCAGACTGCTGCGGCTACGGCTGTGACGACGAGGGCGCGTCGCGCCTAGCGGCCCACGAAGAGGGGGCCGCTCGTGACGAATAGGTTCTGGGCCATCCGTCGGATCGACCGCAACTACATCGAACCCACCCTCTACAAGCGAGTGGAGGCGGCGCGCGCCGCTGTCTCTCGCCGTCGAGGGTACGAAATCGTACCGCTAACAGCGGACGATCGGAAGCTGGTCTGGCAGGTGCGCGACACGTGCGCCCGCGCGGAAGCCGCCGAAGCCAACCTCGCCAAGGCGGTGGAGGCGCACGAGAAGCTGCGCGACGCGGCCGAAGCAGCGGTAATCGCTATGGCGCGCGCGTTCGAGCGCCTGCACAGCCTCCCCCGCGTGACGGACAGCGAACTGGCTGACCGCGTAGTGCGATCTAAGGAAGAACTCCGTAAGGCCCTCCGCGCCGTCCAGGCCCAGGGGGAGGCGCAGGATGATTGAGCTGCGTCCCGCCTACCGCGACGAAGTGCGCCCGTTCATCCGCGAGCACCATCGTCACCACGGCATCCCGGTCGGCCATCTATGGTTCCACGGCGCCCATGACGATGACGGCCGACTGGTCGGTGTCGCCGTTGTCGGGCGGCCTGTGGCGCGCGCCCTGGATGACCATCTGACGATGGAGGTCACGCGCCTCTGCACGGACGGGACGCCGAACGCCTGCTCGCTCCTGTACGCCGCCGCGCGCCGTGCAGCTATCGCCAAGGGCTACCGGCGAGGGCTGACCTACATCCTGTCCAGCGAGAACGGCGGGAGCCTGGAGGGCGCGGGCTGGCGATACCTCTGGACGGTCAAGGGGCGCAGCTGGGACACGCCCGGCCGCCCGCGCACCGACAAGCACCCGACCGAGGACAAGGCCGCCTACGGCTGGGGCTCCTGGCCTGAAGCCCCCAGCCCGAACAAGGATGCTGGAAATGACGTCTGAACAGATGAAGGAAGTCCTCCGGGCTCTCCTGCACGGTGCTGGGGAGGGGCGGTGATGGAAGATAGGAATGACGCGCCGTCTTTGCGTGAGTCGGCGGCGGCCGTAGACGCGCCCACCTTCGCTACTCAGTTGAAGACGGCGCGGGCTGCGGCTCGCCTGACGCAAGCGGCCGCGGCGCGCGCGGCGGGATTAAACACCACGCTGGTGGCTCACTACGAGGGCGGCGACCGCACACCGTCACTGACCAACCTGCGACGCCTTGCGAGGGCGCTGGACGTGTCAGCGGACTACCTGGTCGGTTTAAGCCCCGAGCGCGTTTCAGCAGCGACCGCCGCGCCGCTTCGGCTCTGCAGCTACTGCTCAGCATGGCACAGCAAGCCTTGCGGGGAGGGCTGCTGCTTCAGCCTCCGAGATCCGACTTGGGAGCAGCACTGCGAGAGTGCGCGCAAAGACGGCGCGTCACCCCATAATCCCGAGGCCCAAAGCCATGGATAAGCTGACCCTCACGAGCGACGACTTCTACGACGACGACGAGACCTGCTGGGAGTGCGGCGGGGAAGGTGGGTGGAACTCCTGCATGGAGGACACCTGCTGCGCCATTGGCGGAGAAGAGGGCTGCGACGACCCGTTGTGCTGGCGCGTCTGCCCCACCTGCAAAGGAGTCGGAAATGTCTAATTCCCCGACAATGGATGACGTGAAGCTCAGTGCAGAGTGGTGCGCGACGGAAGCCGCGCGGTGTGACCGCAACGCCCTGTCGTTGGCGCGCACTCCATCGGCCGGCGTAATGCCGCGCGGCGGATACTCTCCGACCTCGAGACACGCTGAGAAGGAGCGCCTGAAAGCCCAAGCCCTACGCATCGCCTCCCGCGTCCTCGATCCGGGGGCGGAGGAGGAGGTGGCGAGGGTGATCTGCGAAGAGGTTGGCGACGACTTCCCGAACGAATACGCGCGCGAAGCCTATCTAGAACAAGCCCGCGCCGTCCTCGCCTGGATGCGGGGGGAGATGTAGATGGGCACCGACGCCGAGCTTGTCTACAGCGCCCTGTTGAGGGCCGAGCGGCGCTTATCCGAACGAGCGCAGAGCATCTTCAATTCGGGCAGCTACGAGGCGCTCAAGGTCGCCGCTGCCCTGGAGGCCGTGAACCTGCTCCGCGAGGAGATTGGCAACGGCATTTCACGGGAGCGCCCACAATGAACAAGCACGATTGGCTTATGTCGCGCGACCCGTCGTATGCGGCGCAACCTTTGAGCAATCCTCAAACGTTGCCCGACGATCCGAGCGCCTTCCTGAAACAGGTCACGCCCCGCTTCTGGTTCGCCAACAGCTTCGAGAACTCCCGCACGCCCTGCATCTGTATGGATGACCCGCGCGGCGGCGACCCGCTGATTATCGCCCAGCTTGTGCCTGGCGAGTTCTGGAAGAACTACCTTCTGACGCTGATCGACAGCGCCAACACCTGCCTGAAGATGGCCGACGAGGTGATGGCGCTCAACGAGAAGCTCTCGGGGCCTGATCGGAGGATGAAAATGAGCGAACACACGCCAGGGCCTTGGGACGGGGCGGGCGACTTTTCGATCGGGCGAATGATCGAGGGGCGGTACGAGTGGTCTGCGGTCGCGCATGTGAGCGAGCGGCCCGACCGCGACGCCCCGCCTGGAGAGGGCGTGGCCAACGCCCGCCTGATCGCCGCGGCCCCGGATCTGCTGGAGGCGCTGGTCAAGCTCGTCGCGATCTATGACGATGAGTTCGGGATCGTTGCGCCAGAGATGAATGCAGCCATCGCCGCCATCGCGAAGGCCACCACCACCCCCTGAGGAGAGGAAGATGAGCGACTGGCAACCGATCGAGACGGTGCCGCGGGATGGCCGCAAGGTGTTGCTGTACAGGCCCTTGGCCCACCGCACCAGCGACGAGGCTTTCGCCGTGAAGCGCACGACACCCGCCCCATCCTTCTGCTGGCAAAAGACGATACCGGATGGGACTGACGGCCTCAACTTCACCGACGGCCTTTGTTACGCCACCCACTGGATGCCAATCCCCGAACCCCCCGCTTCCCCCACCCTGGACGACCCCCTACCGTGAGAGGATGGAAGACGACGACGGCCGGGAGTGGATCGCTGAGAAGCACCGGACCTGGTGAGGCCCGCTTGACCCCCGCCGTCCCCGCCTTTCAGTTGAGAGGTGATGCGCCCCGACAACTCCCCCGGCGTCCCTCTGAGCCATTACCTCTCAGCTCACCCCGAAGCCGGTGTCCGTTTCACCTCTGGCGCGACGTTGAGAACCGTGCTATGTGGGCGGGGTTCACAGGCGATGAATTCGCGCATGTCCTAGCCGCAGGAGGCGAACATGACCGGGGGCGACTAAAGACCGCCACGACAACCGACAGAACCTTCCAAGGCCCCGGCTTACGTGCGGGGCCTTTGTCTTGCCGGGCATCCGAGAGGTGGGCCGTCTGTCTCGGCGGGCTTGCGGACGGTGCGGGGCGGTGGCCTGGTCGAAGGGTCCGGCGTTCAGGCCGAGGTGGTGAGCTGCGGGGGTCACGTCGGAAGTGACCCCCTCTGCTGGCGATCAACTCAGCAGCCCCGAGGGGTTTTGAGTGCTGCGGGCCGGGCGCGCATTGCCCGTCCTTGTGAGCCGGCGAGATAGCGCTGAGGGTATCCGATGCGGGTTCCTCAGAGGTCAAACCGACTTGCCGCAGCTTTGCCGACTTGGGTTTGTGGCAACGGGTGTCGGCCCCGCCTAGCCCGTTCTCAACACAGCGCGCCCGAACGGGACCAAGAAGCGCGCATCGCCGAAAAACACTACACGGAGTCAAGCGGTTAGTCTATAGTGGGGGGATGGAAAAGGTCCTTCCGCCTTACAATCCGCCCGCAGGCGCGACGTGGCGCTGGCGCCCGGCTTACTCCGAGATGCAGCGCAAGCTGCTGCTCGCCGGGGCGGTCGTGGCGGCGCTCGCGGCGAAGCCCCTCCCCCCGCCTCCCGAGGGCGGAGATGATTGACGAACCATACGAGCCGACGCTGATCCGCTACGAAGGCGACGTGGCGATCGAGTATGCCACCCAGGACGTCCCGTATTTCGTCCGCGCCATTGACGATCGCTTCTGGCTCCTGCTCAGCATGGAAACCCGCGAGGTCATCGGCTTCCGGCTCTACGGCGGATAGCACCCACAAAAAAACCCGCCGATCCCGAAGGACCAGCGGGCCAGTAACCAGCGAGGGCGGGGCTCCTACGGCTTCAGCTTCACGATCACCGGATGATCTGAGACCCGGACGGTGATGGCCTGGCCGTAACCCGCCGTGAGCGGGCTCGCCCCGATGAGCGGGTCGAAGGTCTCGAAGGCGGTCGGCCAGGTGAGCCGCACCACCACGTCCGACGCCGGGGCCGGGAGCGGCTTGCGGCCCACCTCGTCCCAGATGTCGGGCTCGGCCCAGATGGCGACCGCATAGCCCTCGTCCGGCGTGCGGAAGAGGACGTGCTGACCGCCCGCGGGCAGGTTCTCGACCTGGTAGGCCAGCGAGCCGCCGGAAGCCGCCCCAGGGCCGCCCAGGAGCCCCGTGAGGGCCCGCAGGGCGCTCGCGGCCGGCTTGGCGCTCCAGTCCATGCGGAACAGCCCGAAATTCCGCTCGCGGTCCAGGCGCTCCGGGTCCGGCTTCTGGTCGACCAGCTCGTAGAAGTAGGTCTGCCGGATGCCGTTCAGGGCCGCGCGCATGACGAGCGACAGCGACTGCTTGGCCTGGGTGGTCTCGTCGACCCCGAGCTGTCCGTCGGCGTGGGAGGTGGGATAGCCGGTCTCGGTGATCACCGAGGGCTTTCCGGCGGCGGGGATCTGGCCCAGGCCCAGGGCGTAGCCGAAGGCCGAGACTGGCGGCCCGCCCCCGCCGAAGTAGATGTGGACGTTGGCGAAGTCGCAGCGGTCGCGCATGTCGCCGAGGAGCCGGTGGCCGTCGGCGCCCCAGGCCCCAAGGGTCAGGTTCGCCACCGGGAGGGCCTTGAGGGCTGGGTCGGCCTTGACCGCCTGGTAGAGCGCGGCCTGGGCTTCCACCGAGGCGTTGAGGTCCGTCCGGCCGTTGAAAGTGAGCGGCCAGAAGTTGCTCTCGTTGCCGCCCTCGAGGGAGACGACGGAGCCGGGGACCTGGGCCTGGACGTCCTTCACCAGGGCCAGGAAGTCGGGGATCGGCTTCTCGCGGCCGAGGAAGACGTTGAACCGGACGCCGGCCTTCGCCAGGGCGAGATAGCGGTCTCGGCCCCACGGGACGAAGGTGTCCCGCACCCGCTTGATCCCCAGATAGTCCAGCGCCTCGACGATCTTCCCGACGTCGCCATAGGGGGTGTCGAAATAGTGGGCGTGGATGTTCACGCCGAGGCTGTCGAGGAAGGCGCGGGCGTCGATCGCTTGGACGCTGGGCAGGCTCGGGGCCGGGGCCGGGGGCGGAGGCGGAGGCGGAGGCGGCGCGGGAACCGGCGGAGGTGGCGCGGGCGGCGGCGCAGGGGCTGGCGGCGGGGCTGGAATGGGCGCTGGCGGCGCAGGGGGCGGCGCGGGCGGCGGTTCCGGGGGCGGCGGAGGTGTGGGCGCGGGCGGGACCGGCGCGGGCTCCGGCGGGGCCGGGATGGGCGGCGGGGGAGCGGGTTCCGGGGCCGGCGGAAGCGGCGCCGAGGCCGGCGGGGACCGATCCGGCTTGTGCGCCCTCAGCAGCCGGCGCAGCAGCTTGGCGATGCGGCCCCTCACGGCGTCACCAGCCGCGCCGCGGCGGCGTCAGGCCCGGCGCAGCCCTTCAGGGCGGCGCGCAGATTGAGGGTCTCGACGATCAGCAGCGCCCGGTCGCCGGCGAAGGCCTTGCCGAGTTCGAAGACGTTCGCGTCGAGACTGACGCTCTCGGTGGGCTTCGGGGCCGGCGGCTTGACGTCGGGGGTGCATTTTTCGGGAACCGGGACGCGGACCTCGCGGGTGACGATCACCGGCTCGGGCTTCGTGGCGCACCCGGCGACGGCGATAATGAACGCTAATGGAAGGTAATGACGCATCAGCGGCGCTCCTCCTTCAGGGTGTCGACGAACAGCTGGCGGGTGGATTCGCAGAGGTCGGATCCGGCCTTCGCCGCGGCGATGCGGGCGGCGCTGGCCTCGTAGGGCCGGGTGAGCTTCTGGGCGACGCGCAGCGCGTCATTGGCCGCTCGCGTGGCGTCCTTCCCGGCCCGCTCCAGATCGCCGATCGCGGCCTTCTGATCGTCGAGGGACTCTTCAAGGGTCTTCTTGTTCGCCTCGCACTGGGCCTTGGCGACGCGCGCGGTTGCGAGATCGTCCGCTGCGCGGTCGAGGCTCTTGCGCAGGGCGCCGTTCTGCGCACTCGAAAGCATCAGCATGAACAGCAGGACGACCGAGAGGCCGCCCAATAGGTAGGTTCCGAGCGGCCCCAGGAGGGTCGCGGCGAGCTTGCCCATGATGTTCTCCGGTTGGATGCGCTTAGGAGCGGTGCTCGCGCTTCTTCTGGATGGTCGCCCACGCGACGTAGATCCCCGCGGCGGCGGCCAGGGCCCCCAGGCCGTTGGCCATGGCGGCGGCAAGCGGGCTCTTGTCGGTGAAGGGATTGATCGCCGACAGAGCGGAATGCGCGAACTCGGGGATCTGCAGCAGCAGGTCGGTGAGCCACTTCAGGAACCCACCCACGCCGGCGGTGAACGCCGCCCAGACCGCGAGTGACTTCTTGGCCGGGACCGGATCGGCCGGCGTCGGCGGGGTGGCGGTCTGGCGCAGACTGGCGGACGTGAACTGCACGTCCTCGCTGCCCGGCTCGTCGGTGGACCAGAGCACCTGTTCGGCCGCCCGACGGGTGACCAGCCCCTGCACCTTCTTGCCGCCGGCGTTGACGAACTTCGCCATCTCGACGGGGATCTGGTCGAACTGTCGGGCCCGCAGCCGCTTCCAGATCGTCCACTCGTTCCTATGGCCCGGCGGGTTCTTGCCGTCGCCGAGGTTGAAGGTGAACGACAGCAGGGCGGCGTATTGGTTCTCGGTCAGGTCGTGGACCACGGCCCCGATGCGCTTCTGGATGCGCCCGGCGGCGATGGCCAGGTCGTTCTTCAGGAGCTTCCGCGCGGTGGCCTGGTTGATCATCTGGCCTTCGCGGACCTCGGGCCCGGTGTGGCCGTAGCCGATGGTCCAGACGCCGGCGACGTCCTGATAGGCCTTGAGGCGCAGGCCCTCGTGCTTGGCCACGAACTCGACGGCGGGTTTCGGAACGGCTCTCATGCTCCCCCCTTGGGTGTGAAGGCCCGGTGGAAGTCGCCTCGGAGCCCTTCGATGCTGGCGCTTTGGTTCTTGAGCTGTTCAGTGACCTTGCCCTCGAAGTGGGCGAACTGCAGGGCTAGGCCGTTATGCCCGCTCCCGTCGTCTTCCAGTGTCTTCACCCGCTGGGTCAGCCGGCCGATGAAATAGGCGAACACCCCGATCTGCAGGACCACGGTGAAGGCGAGCCCGCATAGGGCGACGATGGCGGCCAGGTTCAATGCGGCCTCGGGCTCATGCGCGCCCCTCCCACGGATTCAGGTGTTGACGAATGGTCCCGCTTGATTGCGAGTCACCGCGCCTGATCAGGCTCGGCCTCATGCGGGGTCGGGGCCCCGGGGGCGGTCTGCTACAACGCTCTCGGGGCTAACTTCGGGAGGGGCGGCTCAGAGGCCGAGGCGCCGGTCGATACGCTCGTTACGGGCCTTGCGGGCCTTGTGAGCCTTCCAGAGGCGGTGGCCGGCGATGGGAACCACGATCAGAGCCAGGGCGCCCAGATGCTCCCAGCCCAGGCGCCACCCTCCGGCCCGTAGATCGGCAAAGCCCGTAGCCGCCACGGCGACACCGCGGACTTCATTCAAGGCCAGCAGCAGGAGCCCGAGCTTTCCGGCCTTGCCCAACTTCATCGCCGAGCGACCCACGGAATGACGAAGCGGAACACCGTGAGCCAGATCGCCCCGCCGATGATCGCAATGGCCGCGCCCGTGAACGTCGTGCGGATCATCGCGTCGGCGGTTGCAATGAGGTCCTGCGACTCCATCATGGTTGCATCGAACCATGAACCGCCCCGGAAGGGAATCCCCCTGGTGGTTGAATTTGGCGGCCACTAAATCGCCCGCCGCACTAGTGGCGAGCCCTACATCTCGAGCACGACCTTGAGCAATTGCATCTGGCCCGTAGGCGTTGAGCGCGACCCGAAGAAGGTCACGGAGCCTGATGTCGCCTCCAACGCCTGGACGTAGTGGAAGCCGAGGGCTGGCAGGAAGCCCGTTTCGCAAGAAGCATTTTGTCCGGATGCAAGATCGTCAGTTTGCGAAAGGATGGAAGCCACCGAGGTGCTGTCATACCCGAGCCCCGTCCAGAAAGCGGCGGTGCTACTCGTGGCCTGCTGCGCATGGGCAACCGCTTCCACGCTAGACTGCGCCAAGCCGTCCACGAAGCTGATTCGGTTGGCGTCGGAGGCATTCGCCGACCGGATGGTCGAGGAATTGTAGCTCCAGCTCGCGGTGTTATCGCGAGAGACGGCGCGGACAGTCGCGCGGTTGTAGGCGTTGTAGACGCCAAGCACATTGCCGGTGCCGCCAGCCGCCGCTGCCGGCAAGAACGCCATTCCGGTCTGCCCCGCCGCGGTGCAATAGATGGTCCCGACATAGGTCGCTTCGTTTGTCGGGATGGACGAATAGACGGTGGTGCCGTTGATCAGATCAATGGCGTTGGCGTTGACCCAGAGGCCGTCCACGCGCGTTATTTCGGTCGTCGCCGCGCCCGTACCGCGCGCCGTCGAAGAGGTCCACGCCGGGCCGGTCCCGATCCTGACCGTGCCCGCGTCGCTCCAGACGAAGACGTCATAGAGGCTTCCGCTAGCGTGATTGGGCGGGCTTTGCGCACCGTCCAGGCTAAGGGTGAGCTGGGCGAACTCCGTCATGGTCCAGCCAAGCGGCGACCCGCTCTCATAGATCGGGATGTGTTCGCCAACGTGCGGCGTGTAGTAGACCGACGACGCGCCGGTGACGTCGGCAGTCATGATCGGGGTCTGCGACGTGAGGGTTAAGCGCCCCTGCGGCTGCGTGGTCACCCCGCCCCCAGCGGACCCCCCGCCCCCGCCGCCCCCAGTATTCGTGACGGTCAGGACCCCGGACGAGTCGTCATAGCTGACGCTGATGCCCGCCCCCGCCGAGACCATCGCGCCGACGATGTCCTGAACGGACTCGGTAAGCGTCGAGGTCGACACGCCGCCGAGAAGGGCCGCGGTAAGCTCCGCCCAAGTCGCCGGGCTGGTCCCCGCGCTGCAATAGTACCAGAGGTCTTCGTCCTTCACCCGGGCGAGAACACCCTCCTCCGGGTCGCGGAAGTACCAGCCATTCGCCGCGTTGGTTCCGACCGCGATGGCTAGGTCGCCAGTGTGGCCGGCCCATGCGCCCGACCCCGTCGCCGCGACGATGTAGGTCGCGCCATCCGCACACGACCCCGGCGGGGAAGAAAGGTCTTTGTCTTCCACGAGGTAGTAGCCCGCGCCGGCTTCGATGCGCCGCGCCTGCTCATTGACCGTCGCTTCCTTGGACGCCTGGCTCACGGAGAGCTCAGGCGCGCCCGTCTTGGGTGTCGTCATGGGGTGTCCTTAGATCGCGATGTCCGCGGGGAAGCCGTTCCCGACCGTCGCGGAGACCTGATAGACGCGAAGCGTCACGCCGGCATTGGAGTCGGTGCTCTGTTGCGCGGCGGTATAGGTGAGCGTGGGGGACGTCAGGCCGGAGAAGGTGCGAATCACTGCCCCGGAGCCGTTGAGGATTTGCCCGATATAGGCTTCCGAACCCTCGCCGAGAGAGGCGTCCTCATAGTCGCGCCAGGCCCCGCCGATGCGGGTCCGGCGAACCCAGGTCGCCACCAGATCCCCGCCGCTTTCCTCGACGTCCAGGTGGGCCACGGAATAGGGCTTCAGGCTCGCGCCCGAATAGGTCAGTGATTGCGGCAGCCCCGCCGTCCCGCCGTTGGTGATCGCCTTGTAGTAGGCTAGGACGCTTAGATCGGAGGCGCCCATGGTCTGGCGAACGGTCTCGCTCATCAGGACCACGGTCTCGCCCGCGGCGTGGTCCCCCGTAGCCCACTCGGTGCCCCTGCGCCCGCGCAGCATGGTCGACAGCGTATAGACGCCTGGCGCCGTGAGCGTGCAGGTGACGACGTTGACGAGCTCGTCGCCGATGAGGAAGAGGTTCGCGCCGGCCATCGCCTCGGCTTCCGTGACGCTGGTCAGTTCCCCCGACTTGATCGTCACGGATAGCGTGCTGGCGCGATCCCAGACCTCGGGAAGCGCGTCCGCAAGAACGCCGTCCGTATAACCCCAGGTCGCCGTTTCGTTCGACGCGACCGAGCCGAACTCGTCCTCGTAGTCCACACCGTCAGCGCTCTCATAGAACGTCGCGCCCGGCCACGGCAGATCATCGGAATATGGACCTGCAGAAAGATAGACGATCAGCCCCTCATCGGCGTCCTTGGCTAGGGGCACGTCAAGCACAAGGCCCTTGGTGTACCCCACCGCCTCAATCACGGGCGTGACGAGCCCATCCCCATCCGCCCCGGGAAGCGCCGTGGCGGTGGCGATAGCGGGAGCATATCTGACCCAATCGCAGGTCAGGACCCCGTTCGCTCCGAACTCCAGAACCTTCAGCTTGCAGGCCCGCGAGATGTCGTCGAGCGTCAGGGTGTAGACGTCGCCGGGCTCCAGCTTGGTATAGGCCCGCGTCAAGGCGTTGCCGACCTTCTCCGCTTCGTACCATTGCCGGCGAAGGTGGCGTTCCGCCTTCTGGCGCGCGTCATCCACATCGGTGGCCCAAGTGGTGAGGTCGATCGCCAGGGACCTCGCCGAATCCACCGCCGAGCCGTGCCGCTTGGCGGGAACGCTGTTCTCCTGCTGATCGGCCGCGACGTCGGCGAATGTGAAGTTCACGACCTGAGGAAGGTCGGTGTCCAGGGTCCGGGCGATCTCGTAGCGCACACCCCCCCCCGCGCCCATGTCGGTTACGGGGATGGTCGCCAGGGACGTCTGGTTGCGCTTCTGGAACTGAAGCGTGAAGTCGTGAGGCCGGGCCTCGCTGTCGTAGACCTCCAGCAGGGGCTCGAGGATCGCCTTGCCCGAGCCTTGCACCCAGGAGTAGCCCTGCACGGTCTGGTCCAGGGCCGTGGCGTCGATGTCGTCGGCCACGACCAGCCCACATCGATCGGCCACGTCCTCCACGATCGTGCGCAGCGTCACCCCATCCCCTGACGCGCGATCGAGGAAGAGCCACCGCACGTTGGGATAAATCCCCGATTGGCGCGTGGCGATCAGGGCGTGATTGACCGGATCATAGATGAACCCGTCTTCGCTCAGGCCGCTCCAAAGGTTGGTCTCGAGCGTGCGAATCGTGGACAGGTCGGCCGAGCTGATCTCCATGGCAGGCCCCACCCCGCCATTGTTGAGCCAGATCGACGACGCGCCGGGCCGAACCCATGCGAACTGCTTGGCCGTCATGTAGACGTCGAGCCCGATCGTCCGCGAGGATGTGAGGGTCAGGGTTTCGTCGTCGATGATGTGCAGGGAACTGAAGTCCCACGCGACCACGAAGTGATCGTCGTAGTGGTAGAGGTGCACCTTGCCGAAATCGACCGTCCCCGGCATCCCGGTGATCTCGGCATATCCAAGGCTGCCGGGGCGAACGCCGGTGTCGATCACACGCTTGATGTAGAGCGTCGTTTGCGGCGTGCTATTGGAGTAGACGGCGCCCGCCACCCAGATGTCGCCGTAGCTGTCCACACACCAGCCAGAGGGGGTCCACCCGATGTTCGCGTCGACCACAAGATCGTGCAGCGTGAAATCATAATAGGCGAGCGTTGAGATCGGGCCGTAGGGTCGTAGAGCCAGATACTCAAACCCGTTGCCGGCGGTAAGCACCTGGCAGCTCTCCGCCCAAGCGCTCCCCAGGGACGCTAGAAGGGTCCCCGCACCAACACCGTCAGCCGCATACTGATAAATCTCGTCGGGCGGAAACGAGGACGATGGGGTCGGAATGATCGTATATATCGTGCCGGCTGCGTTAACGCCGTAGGTGGTCGCAGCGCCCTGGCCCCCGGGGTCAAAGTCGCCTTCGATCATCAACGACCGCGAGGCGACGTCCCAGATTTCGTAGTGGTTGCCAGTGCCCCACATCACCCGCGAATAGTCGGGTGAATAGGTCATCCCCCACAGGCGGAATGGTTTCTCCGTGGTGTCGCGTTCGTCATAGGGGTACTCCGGCCCCCCGGCCGTCACTGCCTCCACCGACACCTGCGGAAGCCGGTTGCCCAGCTTCTCGAGCGGCAGGTCTTCAAACACGATGTACGCCACGCCCCGATAGGCTGGCGTGGAGTCAGCGCCATAGAGTGCGTCGATCGTCGCCGACATGCGTGAGTCTGGCTCCTGGTCGGCCGTCCCCAGGTAGATCCGCATGTAACTCGTTATGTTCTCCAGCCCGCCAAACGGGGTGATCGGCCCGCCGCTCGTCGCATCATAGACGAGGTTGCGGTCGAACCAGATGCGGGTCACCGCATCAATCTCGTGGTCGCAGATGGCGACCGCCCACGTTCCGTAGTAGGTGTATTCGTTGTACTTCCCGCCCTTGGTCTTGCGTCGGCGCTTGACCTCGCGAAGGTCTTCCTTCCAGAAGCACGAGACGCCATCGAACCGGCGCGTGCCCTTGAAGTAGTTCATCGGCGTGCCGTAGCTCGCCGTGGTCACCTGGAGGTTGTCGAGCCGCGGCCCCTCGATCTTCTGCGAGGCCGTCAGCGCCATGTTCGCCGCGTTCAGGGCGAGCGTTACGCCAAGGCTGACGGGATCGACCGACATTCAATCCTCCAGCGACGGAAAGCGCCAGGCGCTGTCGAGCGGCCACGCGCGAAGGGCGGCGCGGATCGGCGTCTCGACAACGCAGCGCGGCCCCGTCGAATAGGTGTGGATCACCGTCTCGCCAGCATGGATGGCGAGGTGTTGGGCCACGCCCCCAGGCTTCATCAGCAGCACGTCGCCCGGCCTGGGATCAGCCACCCGCAGAAACGTCTCGCCGAGCCCGCGCTTCAGCAGGGCTGCGGGAACCTTAGCGCCGTAATCGGCCGTGGATGCATAGAGACTTTGTGCTTCCGGCAGGCCCAGCTCGCGCGCCACGCCCCACACAAGGCCCTTGCAGTCCGCCCCAACGCCCTTGAGCGACGCCTGCCAGTGGAAGGCCGTGCCGAGCCATGACCGGGCTTCGGCTACGATGTCTGCGCCCGTCACGTCCCGGGGACCGGATACTTCAGGTAGTCGTCGGTCCCCGAAAGATCCGGGAAGCCGCCGAAGTTGAGGATCTGGCCCTTCAGCTTGCAGGCCGTGCGGGTCTTCTCGCAGCCTTCCGTAAGCCGCAGCGTATCGCCTATGGTGGGGAGCTCCGCCAGGGGCGCGTAGAGCGTCACCACGCCGGCCGCATACTCGAAGATTTCAACGGGCAGGGTTCCCGCCAGGTCCCCCGTCAGGAAGGTGCAGAGCCCGCCCCGGATGTCGTCGGCCGTGGGCGCCGGGGAATCCGGCGAGACCGTGAACTCCAGATCGCTCGTCACAGCGGAGACCGTTGCGGTGAAGGTCTCCGGCGTCGCCTGGCATTGACCAAGCCCGAAGTCGTGGGTGCAGTAGGGGGAGAGCACCCTGCCGATCGACTGATTGAAGAAATCCGCCTTCGACCGGATCTCGAAGACGAACTCGCCGCCCTCCACCCGGCTTTGCGAGACGTTTCCCTTCAGGAGCCGCAGGTAGCTCGTCGGGCTGTTCCAGTCGGCGTCGAACACCCTGACTTCGGCTCGGTCGTAGCGCCCACCCAGGACCGCCGCCCGGGTGATGAGCGCCGTCAGCGGACCCCGCACTTCGAGGTTGTCCGCGTCCAGGCCCACCGACAGCTTGATCGCCGAGGGGATCGCGCCGGTTCCCGCAACATAGGTGATCGAGCCATCGCCCAAGTCGACGTCGAGATCGGCGTCGTGGTCCGTGATGCCGACCGAGGTTCCGTCGCGCAGGTCCAGCCGCACGCAACGCGAGAGCGTGCTCGCCCCGGCCGTGAAGTCGGCGGCGATGTCGGACGGAATCGTGCGCGTCACTAGCGCACCTCGACCAGGGTCATCGCGATCTGCGCGAGGTTGCCAACGCCGGTGATCTCGATGGTGTCGTCCTTGATCCGCACCTCCACGTCGGCGCAGGTCTCGACGTCGTGGAAGTCGAAGGTCTTGAACGAGCCCTTCGTCGCGGCGAATAGCGCAAGGGCGGCGGTGTAGTCCGCGGAATTGCGCTTGCAGGGCGGGATGAGAATGTCCCACTCGGCAAGCGGGGCGCTCCAGCGCTGGTTACGGAACTCGTTGCCCCCGTCCGTGCGGACGACCTCGGTGGAGTAGGCCAGGCGCTTGGTCGCCCCGGACTCAACGCGGGTGGTCAGGCGCTCGGTGACGTCGGCCATCAGAACCCTGCCTTTCGGGCCGCCGCGAACCGCTGCATGGCCGCCGCGCTGATCTGGCTTCCGGTCCTGCGCGCGTCGGCGCTTGACATGGGGCCTTGCGGATAGACGTTGACGTGCATCGTGGGGGAGTAGGTGCGGCTGTTCCCCCCGCCCTGACGGGAGAGCCCGCGCAGGATGTCGTTCGGGATGATCTGCGAGCCGCGGGGGATGTTCAGCAGCTCCGGGCCGCGCTCGCCCACCCAGGCCAGACCGCCGGGGGCCGAGTTGGTGCCGTTCGCAAAGCCCTTGAAGGCCGTCAGGTTCTTGGTCTGGAGGAGCGACTTCGTGCCGCCGAACCCGCCGCTGAACGCGCTCGCGCCGATGCTGAGCAGGCTGCTGAAGAGCCCCCCGCCACCGCCGCCGGATGCTCCCGACAGCAGGTTCTGCAGAAGGATGCGGTTGGCGTCCATCGCCATCTGACGGATGGTGGAGCGGAACACGTCTCCCAGGTCCGCCGCGCCCACCGAGGCCGCGGCGAGGCCGTCGATCAGCGACGACAGGCCCTCGGCCTCCATGCGCTGAAAGGCTTCGTTGACCTCGCCGATGGTGCCGGGGAGCTCATCGAGATAGGACTCCAGCGGGCCCCTCGTGTCGGAGAGCACCTGACCTCGGCGAGCGGCTGTCGTAGCGTCGAACGCCCCCAGCCTTGCCGCCCGTTGCTCCGGCGAGAGGTTTGGGTTCTGGCTGAGGCTTTCCTCCAGCGTCTTCCGCTCGATCGCGCGTTCGTTTTCGAGGATCTGAAGCTGGATCTTCCGGCGCTCGGCCTGGGTGGTGGCCATGGCGTTCTGAATGCCGAGCACATCGCTCAGATAACCAGCCATGTCGCGCTCATACTGAAGCTGTTCTTCCCGCAGCTTCAGGGCGGCCTCGTCCTTCAGGTTGCGCTCGCGGGCGGAACGGGCCTCGGCCTCCAAGCTTTCCAGGCGCGCGCGCTCAGCGGCGCTGATGCCTTCCTTGCCGGCCGTGATGCGGTACTGCGCTTCGAGTTCGCCCAGTTCGGCCTTGCGCTGCTTCGCGACCATCGCTTCGCGCTCAAGGGCGAAGTCCAGGCGCTCTTCGGCAGAACGGCGCTCGCCATTGTGCAGGTCGAGAAGGTCGAGTTCGGCCTGATAGATTTCGTTCGCGATGCGCTTCTCGCGCTCCCGGCGGGCCTTGGCGTCGGCCTCGCTGGTGTCGCGGGCCTTCCTGCCGCTCCCGCCCTTGTCGATGGGATCGAACCCGGCGACGTCGGGACGGCCGAAGGTGGCCTGGAACGCGCCCATGTTGAGGGGTTCGTAAAGGTCCCCCCCGCGCTCCATGATGCGGCGCTCGCTGATGGCGCGACGGCTGTCCTCGACATAGCCCTGCGCCGCTCCGATGAACCCGCGCGTAGGGATGCGGGATATGGCGCGCAGGTAAGCGGCCAGCGCGGGCTGGCTGGTACGAAGGCCGGTGAGGAAGTTCGCAAGAGCCGTCGTCGCTGCGGCGATGTCCACCGCAAGGCCGGAGAATGCCGCGCGCAGGTTAGTATTGATCTGCTGGCCGGCGAGTTCCATCTGGCGATCGGCGTCGGCCAGGGCCTTGACCGTCTCGTTTGATAGCACCAGGCCGAGCTCGCGCGCGCGCTTGCTCATCTGCTCCAGGCCGTCCGAGCCCTGGCGCAGAAGCGGCAGGAGATCTTCGATGCCGAGTTTCTTAGCGATCTGGACCTGTTCGGCGACCGTGCCGACCTTGCCCAGCTTGTCCGCCAGGACCGGCAGGAGGTCGGAGGCGTCGCGCACGCCCTTCAGGTCTTCCGGCTTGATGCCGAGGATCTTGAAGGCGTCCTTGACCTTGCCATCGCCCACGCCGGTCTTGAACGCGCCGATGGCGGCGTTCAGCTTCTGGAGGCCCTGCTCCAGGCCCTCAATCGGAACGTCGGTTTCGTCGGCGGCGTACTGGAGTTCCTGCAACCGCTCGGCCGTCACGCCGATCTTGTCGGCGGTGGCCTGGAGCTGGTCGCCGAAGTTCATCGCCTCCAACGCCTTGGTCGCCGCAAGGCCAACGCCAGCCAACGCCGCCGTTGTGGCGATGGAGGCGACGCCCACGGCGCCCAGGCCCGAGGCGAAGGTGTTCAGGGGGCCGGCGCTCGCGGCGGCGCGGCCCGCCACCTCATCGAACACGCCAGCCGCGCCCTTGCCGAGGCGCGAGGTGATGTTGTCGTTCGCGACCTTGGCCCGGCGCTCCATGGCGCGCGAGCCATTGTCCACGATCTTGTTGGCCTTGGCGAACTGCTTCTCGAGCCCGCGCACGTCGGCGCTGAGCTGGAGGATCAAGGCTTCCGCATCACGCGCCATGGGTCACCCGGGATAGAGTTGCTTCAGTGCCTTGCGGGAGGCGTTCAGGACGCGGCGGCGCATCTTGGTCTTGAGACTGCGATAGGCCGGGAAGAAGCTGGGCTTTCCGGGCGTGTGCGTGCCGTCCACGTTGCGGTGGCCGTGCTCCACGTTCGCAGCGATCGGCTTGCCCTTCTCGTCCCTAGCGTCGGAGATCACCCGGTAGGACAAGGGTCGGTCGGGGTTGGGGTAGGCGCGGATAGCCGCGGCGATCCTGTTGCCCCCCGTCTCCGGGTCATTCGGGGCCAGCCGCTTTTGCATCGACACCAGCCCGTCCACTTCCTTGTCGAGCTGCGCCGCGGCGGCGGTCTGCATGGCCCTGGGAAGCTTGGCGAGACGGGCCAGCACCTTCTCACGGTTTAGCATCTTGGCGGTCATGTGAATTGCGCCACCATGCGATCGTGTTCGTCAGCAGTCGGGGCCTGCGGGCCTTCGGGCGGGCAATTGGCCTGTCGCCACCCCTCGCTTGCGGCGAGGAACTGCCAGAAGGAGCACTCGCCCACCTGCGACGGGCTCATTCCGATAACGGCCCCGGCGCCGTAGTAGTCGGAGAACCGGAGCTTTCCATTGGGGAGGCGGTTTCCCCCTCCCCCTCGGGCTCCCCCAGGGGCTCATCCTCCGCGCCGACGACGGATGCGAGCACCACCTGGTAGGCGATGCCCACGGCCTCCAGCAGCGGGCGCTCGTCCACCAACTCGCGGATGATCTTCCCCGCCTTCGTAGGGTCCATGCCGCCGCCGATCAGCCCGCGATAGAGCGGCTCGCGAACGTCGTGGACGCGCCAGTTGCCGAGGTAGCCGGCCGCGACGATCTGCTGAAACTTGAGGCCCCGCTGGCTCGCGTAGAAGACGGGCGATAGCCGGCCCAGGATCTCGCCCGGGCCGGCGTCGCACTTCTCCTGCACACGCTCCCACTCCTTGATGCCAAGGCGGAACGTGCGGTCTTCGTCACCCCAGGGAAGGGTGACCTCGCCCGATCGGCTCATCAGGCGGCGTCAGTCCAGGTGACCTCACCGTCCGATTGCAGGGTGATGTTGCATTGGACCTTGGTCCCCTGCCCGCCCGTCACATCGAACTGCGTGCAGTGGTAGGCGCCCGACCAATAGCCGCCGCCGTTCGCTCCCGTCACCCCGTCCAGATGAACCTGGACGTTGCGGGTGTTGGCCGACGTCACCCAGTCGAAGAACGCCTCGGTATCCGGGGTGTTCAGGGTGCCCGCCCCGCTGATGTCGCCGGACAGTGACACCTTCTCGCGCACCAGCCAGGACATGGCGTCGGGATCGGCGCAGTCCGGGATGTTGAAGTCGTTCGTCTGAGCCGCGAACGAGATGCCGCGATCGGAGTTGATCGAGCAGTAGATCGAAAAGACCTCGGGAGAGGCCGCGTCGCCAACCTTGATGAGCAGCTTGACGCCGCGCATATGGGTCACAGCCGCCATGGGCAGGCTCCTTCTGTGGGAATGCGGCGTCTCTCGACGGCGCGAATGCCCGTTGCCTAAGCGGGCGTTAGGCTACGTGGCTAAGCCACGATCTCGGTCAGCAGGTAGCGGAACACGGCCCGCCCCCTGGACGATTGGTCAGGGTCGGTGGAATACTCCTCCGACTGGCACTCCCATTCGACCACCTCCCAGCCGGAGACGGTCAGGTCGGTCGCCAACGCATCCACCAGGGCCGAGCCCATCTGCCGGCACTGGACGCCCTTGTCGCGCGGGCTCGTGCGGCTCCACCACTGGACGGTCGAGAAGATTTCCGCCTCGTCCGCGCAACCGTCGTTCTGGGTGAGGATCACTTGGTCGTTGCCGATCAGGACATAGGGAAGCGTGGCGTTCGCCGGGACCTCGACGTAGACGCGCACCACATCCACGATCCCAGAGAGAGCGCCTGGCGAGCTGGTCAGGAGCGCATCGACCGCGGATCGGAAGGCGCCGGCGGGGCTACCCATCGGACTGGTCGTGCTCCGCGAGGAAGGTGATGAACTGGCGCCGCTCGTCCGGCGTCACCGCCTTGATGTTGTAGTTCCGACTCCCCCAGACGGCCCGCCACTCGGTGTCGATCGTCCGCGAGAAGGTCGAGCTTCGTACTGTAAACTCCACCGGCTGCACGCCCTGGAGACGCGCCTGGATCACAGGCTCGGAGCCCTTCAGCGCCCGCGCCCGGCCCCAGACCGTCGTTCCGGCCTGCCATGCCACGTTCGGGCTCGGCTCTCCGTTGGCGTCGAGGCCCCGTTGCTGGAACGTGATCCGCTCCTGGAGACGGCCGGCGCTGCTCACGCCGCAGCCTTCCGGCGAGGGGCGGAGGTTCGGACAGCGCGCTTCAGGGCAATGGCCTCATCCGCGCACTGCTTGCGGACGCTGCCGATCCACCCCCGCTTGTAGAGGATCGACACCCGGCGGTCCTCGGTCGGCGTGAAGCAGTGATCGGCGATGAATCGTACCCACATGGCCGCCTCCTTCACGTCAGCAGTTTCCAAAGTGTCCCGTCCACCAGCTCGCGCTCGTTGAATTGCGAATAGGCCAGCGACCAGACCCACGGCTCCCGGTGGGGATATAACGGATCGTTTATGTCCCTCAGGTCCGTCCGGCCCACCAGGCTCGCAGCGCTGTCGGGATGGACGAACACCGGACACCCCATGATGGCGCTCTCCACGGCGGCGTTGGAGCCGTGGGTGACGAGACAGTGGGCGCCTTTCAGATCCTCGTGGAGCTTGCGGCCGAACCGCTGCATTTCCTTGTCGCGTAGGACGATGGGCCGGTCGGTCAGGGCCTTGAGTTCGGCCACCGTCCGTTCGGTCCAGCCCTCGATCCCATGGAACCGGGCATAGGTATCAGAGGGTTCGGCCACAACGATGTGGCGGCCCTCCTTCGCCCAGGGCCAACACCCAGTCTTCGCCGCTCTCCAGCGATCGCCGGGTACGTCCCGGATGGCCCCCATCTGAAAGCCGTTGACGCACCAGCGGTAATAGCCACCGTTGTTGCCGGTCGGCAGGTCGGTGGCGAACACCCTGCGAAAGTAGCCCCGGTCCCAATAGATCCAGGTCCGGCCTTCCCGGCGCCAGCGGTCGATGTGCGGCCGAAGCTCCGGCGTGCAGCCGACGATGGGGACGCGACCTTTGTCAGTCTCCGCAGACAGGGTGTCGAAGTCCCCCCGGACAACGACACCCCCCGCGCGCTCAATCGTCCCGCCGATGCGGTTGAAGAGGTCGAGCTTGAACTTCTTCAGATGGGCGGGGATGAAGAAGGCGACGGATGCGGGATCTACCGCCAATGCGCCCTCACCCAGTCGCTTTCGGCGAGTTGGTCGGGCTTGGGGTTGCCGTGGAAGTAAACGATACGCCCATCGCCAAGCCCATTGGGCCTAGCATCACATTTATAGCTCAAAATCTGCCCCGGCCAAAGATCATCCGTAAAGACGTGATCCTGTAATCTCAGCCACTCCATGTCGTTCTGCCCGCCCCAACGGAGGTAGATCCCGGTCTTTCCTCGCGGGACCAGGGCCACCCCGTTGCAGGCGTAGGGCTTGCCGGGGCTCTTCGGGAGCGCGATCACCTCGGCCGTCTCGCACCAGGCCGCCATGTGGTCGATGTCGCCGCAGACCACGGTGTCCAGCCCGACCACGATAAGCGGCCCCTCGATGCGGAAGGGCTCGATCATGCAGGACCAGTCGGGCTCGTCGGCCGAAAGCCGCTCCTGCTCCACACCTTCGGCGAACTCATAGGTCCGATCTGTCAGCACCACGAAGCGGTGCGGAACGGTCAGGTTGCGGGCGAACCCCCGCGCCAGGCGGTTGACCCATTCGGGGCTGTAGCAGCGGCTGGCCCCCGCGCTGTGGCGATTGGCCTGCCAGAAGCAGGTCGCGACCGTCAGCACGCCACGAACCCCATCCGACGCCGCACCGCATGGATCGGCAGCAGTTCCCCGCCCCGGGTCCAGAGGTGGTTCGCCGGAACGTCCCGGTTGACCAGGGCGCCGGCCGAGACCATCGCCCCCTCCCCGATCCTCACCCCAGGGAGCACCACGGCGTTCGCGCCAATGCTCGCGCCCGTCTCGATCAGCACCGACACCTCGCCCTTCAGCAGCCGCCCGATGTCGAACCCGGTCTTGTCCGTGCGGGGCCACAGGTCGTTGCAGATCACCGCGCCCGGCCCCACGAACACGCCATCCTCCAGGCAGGCCCCTGGATGCACCGAGGCGCCATGTCCGACGATGCAGCCCGCACCCAGCCGCGCCCCGTCCACGATGGCGCAACTGGCGATGTTGCCCCCCGCTCCGATCCGGGCGCCGCGGATCACGCTGGCGAACTGCCAGACCCTGCACCCCTCGCCCACACCCGCCGTCTCATCCACCACAGCGAGTGGGTGGATCATTCGCGCCAGTGTTCCTTGACCCAATCCAGATGGGTGAACTGCGACGGGTCTCGCTTCCCCGGAAACGCCACGATCCGCGCGTCTTTCGGTAGAGCCTCGCCCTTCGGCCAGCCGGGCTTCTGGAACGCATACACGCCGTCAGCCGCACCGATGGCGCCCGCGTCGGGGATCTTCGCTTCAAACCACGCCTGATCGTCACTGAAAGCAGCGTGCGGGACGGCGGCGGCGGCTTCCAGACTGAAGTCGCTCCAGACGTCCGGCCGATAGCCTGCCGTCGTCCACCAGCACGATCCATTGAACTTGCCGGCGTGATGGTTGACGCCTTGCAGGATGGCGAACGGATCGGGCCGGGCGAACAGCGGGGCAAGCTCTCCGGTGACGATCAAGTCCAGGTCCAGGCAGACGATACGGCCTTTCAAGCCGTGCTTGCGCTGGAACATCGGGTCGAAAATGCGCAGGCGAGCGAAGCACCCCGGAACGGTCGTCAGGTGATAGTCAGCTTCGCCCGGGTGGAAGACCCAGGGTGTGAAGGGGCGGGACAGATGCCGATGCACGCCCGCGAAAAGCCGCTCGACGTATTCCCGGCCGTAGCGGGCCCCCCAGACCCACGTACAGACGTTCAGCTCCTCCACAGACGCTCCAATCGGCGAAACCAAAGCGGCTTTGTTCCATAGACGTCGGGATCGTTCCGCTGCGACCACGGCCCGGTCATCCGCTTTCGAAAATCGAACGGCCAGAAGCTCACGCCCCGCACATCGAACTGGCCTTCCGGCGGCGGAGGCAGCTTCAGCTCCTCCACAGAACACCGATCCCGTTGTTCTTGCCGGTCGGGCAGTAGATCAGTTCCTCGGTGCGCTCGAAGTCGCCCTTGATCGAGGCCCAGAACTCGGGAACGTCGATGCGCGTGCCGACCCACTCCGGCGCCCGCTTCCAGGCCAGATCGTGGAAGGCGACGATCCGGGCCATCGGGCCGTAGTTGTTCCAGTCCTGGGTGACCCCCGGAAGCCGGTGATCGGCGTCGATCAGCGTCGCATCGTAGGGACCGAGCGCCCGGACCTGTTCGATGACGGCGGGATCGAAGCTGCTGCCCCAGATGAGGTGCGCGTCGTAGCCCAGGCGCTTCAGCTCCTCCACACAGGCGGCTAGCGACTTGCGGCTTTCCGGCCACGCCTTGGTTCCGCTCGGAAGGTCCACCGACACGATCCTCGAGCCCGCCGGAAGCGAGGTCGCCACGCGCCAGAGCGAGCCGCCGAACTTGGAGCCGATCTCCAGATAGGAGCGCACGCCCTCGCGCTTGAAGATGTCGCAGAGTTCGGTGATCTCGCGCTCGTCCTGCGCGGCGTCCGTCAGATACTTGGTGCTCATTCAGCTTCTCGCCCAGATCGCCGCGACGCCCAGTTCGCCCGAGATATACGACGTGTGAATCCGCGAGAGACCGACCGGGCCGAGGTCGCGGTCCAGCGCCCTCATCTCCTCGTCGTTCTCGTCGTGCTTGTCGGAGGTCGCTCGCCAGGCGAAATAGCCCCGCGTCCAGCCCCCGAACGCCTGCACGAGCCGGGTCAGGTCTTCCGGCCTCATGAGCCGCTTGAGCTTGTGATAGGTCGCCAGGCAGAGCGTGATGTCGTACTGTTGAGCGCCGAAGATTTGGAGACCCTTTGGCCCTTCGGTCAGGTCCACCCGCTCGAACCGGCTCTCCACGTTGCGCAGATCGGCGAACAGACCGCGCGCGCTGTTGAGGCCGTCCTCGTCGATGTCGCAGCCATGCACCAGGCTCGCGCCCCACGAGGCCAGGTCGTAGCCTACCGCGCCACGGTTGCAGCCGATGTCGAAGATCCTCGCCCCGTCCGCTTTCCAGTACAGGCTTTCGATGCCCTGGAGGCGGTTGAAGCCCGTCCCGCGCACCTTCACCTGCTTCTCGTAGCTCGCGCCCTCGGGACGTCGCAGTTCCATTCAGAGCCTTTCCATGGCAGCAGAAACAACCTCTTCGACGGGGATCGCCTTCATAGCCGCGGCACAGTGGGCGCACGGCTTGATCGACCCGCAGGCTTCGGCCCCGCCGGTCAGGTTGGCGTGTCCGTCGTAGCCCGTGACCCGAGGTGGGATGAACCCACCGAACAGCACCACGGCCTGCGTCCCCATCGCAGCGGCGCCGTGATGCAAGCCCCCCTCCGGGCCGATGTAGAGCGCGGCGTGACCCAGGATCGCCAGGCTGTCCCGAAAACTGAGCGTGCGGAACTGTTCGACCCCATCCAACGGGGGGCCGCTCTTCGGATGGCGGTACTGGACCACCCTCCGCCCCTCAGCCTTCAGGATGTTCGCCACGGCCTGATAGTTGGCCCGGCCCCAATCCTTGTTCGGGGCGACGGACTTCCAGCTCGGAACGTCGGGCTCGATCACCACGAAACCCCGGCCGTATCGCTTGCCGTTGCGGATTTCAGCGGTGTTGAAGAACACCTCGCCCGGCGTGGGCCGAAACGCCGTGTTCCAGATCCAGCGGTCGCCGTCCTGCCGGTTGTAGAGCCGATGGCCCTTGTAGTAGTCGACCCACTCGATGTCGGGATCGCGCTCGGCTCCCGGCGGGGCGATGTTCGGATTACCCTTGAAGACCTCGGGACTGTTCTTGTCCCAGATGATGCGCTGGCCGTCCCCGAAGGCGATGCGCTTTCCCCGCGCCCTGGCGCCGCGCGCCATGCCGCTCCCAAGAAGTTGGTCACCCAGGCCCACCTAAGCCGCCCACCTGCGCAGTTCTTCGCGCCAGGTCTCGACATACGGCTGGTCCTCGTAACCAGGCATGTCCGGCGTTCCGAGGGTGAAGTGAACGAGCTTCGGATCGACGTTCGGCGGCGTGTGACCCACGAGATAGTTCCACTCCGGCCCGAGCTCGCCGATGTCGGCATCCTCCAGCCAGCAAAGGCGGTGAAGATCACGGCCGGGCGCTTTGTTAATCAGGTCCATGGTCAATGCCTTGTTGGCAGGATGTTCGCACTGGAATACTATCACCGATGACCAGTTCTTCCTAGCGTATCGGGTCTGGATCTGGTCATCCATCTTGACCCCAGGCTCGGGTTCGTGACGGTGCTTGACGCAATAGACCGCCTTCGACGGGTCGAGATTGTCGAACAGCTCGTTCAGGTCCGACCGGCAGAGCATGTCGCCGTCCATGAACAGCGCCCACCCGGTCTTCGCCAGGTGAGGCGTCAGGAAGCGGGCGCAGGCGTGTTCCGTGCTCATCGGCGCATCCGAGATCACGTCCCACATGATCTGCCGATTGCCGACCTGGGGCCGCGTCATCGGCCGCGCGTAGAGCCCCCGCTCGATCAGATCGTCCAGCACCAGGCCGTTGACCGGGATTTCCCGCGACAGATGCCGTTGCACCGAGGCGCGCGCGACGGCATAGGCCGCCGCCTCCCGCGGGTCCCAGCCGATGAAGATGGATCGGTTCAAAGGCCCCACCTTGCGAGCGCGTCTTCCACGCTCGCCGTCTCGAAGCATTTCAGGTCGGTCAGGGGCGAGGCGTTGATCACCCCCACGCCCCGCTCCGATAGCTGCTCAGCCGCGTTGCCGAAGGCCCGGCGCCAGCGCTGGAAATTGCTGCCGCTCGGATTTCCCGAGCCATGCCAGTTGTTGCGCCCGTACCAATGGACCCCGCTGCGGTCCTGGCAGTCGAAGCCCAGGAGGAGCACCTTCGCTGCGCCGAACTGCGCCGCGAGGTTCAGCGCCTGGAACCCGGAGCATCCCCCGCCCCCGACCGTACCGATCGCCTCAAACCGCAGATGATCGGACTTCCCATGTTCGGGAATGAACACCTGACGGCATCCGAACTGGTCGCACGCCTTGGGCGCGTAAGAGAGCTTGAGCCCCCCGAAATCCGGCAGGCCCCGAACCGAGCGCCACCATGGGAAGTCGCAGCCGTAAACCACGTCCGCGAACGGTGCGATCTCGACGTTTTTCTTGATCGCCAGCACCGGAAGCCGGCCCTTCAGGAGCGCGGCGTCCTCCTTGCCGGTGGAGGGACCGGAAGCGATGATCGCGACCGCCCGCCCCCTCCAGTCAGGCCAGTCAGGCAAGGCTCAGATGCACGCGGCGGCGCTTCAGGTAGATTTCCGAGGCCGCCCGCAAGCCTTCGGCCTCTTCGCCCCCGTCATAGTCCGCCTGGACGCGGAGCATGATCGCGAGCTGAATGTCCTTCAGGACGTCCGGCGTGGCGGGCGACACCCCCGTGTCCTCCTGCCCCGCCGTGAACCGCACTCGCACCCCGTTCACGCCGTCATAGGTCGTGGGCCACGAGCCGTTCGCCGACAGGTGGATGCGCGCCGGAACGCTGGCGAGGTCCACGTCATAATCCGCCGTGTCCAGCGTCTGCTCGGCGCCGTCCGCGTCGAGGTAGTAAACCGCGCTGACCGCCGTCACCTTGCCCAGCGGCAGGCGGATGAATTGCGGCTCGTCTTCCGCCGGAAAGGCGTCCTGGTAGTAGTCCCAGGTCTGGGACATGAGCGCGCGGCCGGTGAAGTCCTCAGCAAAGGCGGTTTCGGCGGCGATGTAGAGGTCCAGAAGGTCGTCGGCGTCGGTGTAGTCGACCTTGAGATGCGCCTTTACCATCGCCCGGGTGACCGGCGGCTCGGCCGGCGCGGTGACGAGCTCCAGGGCCATCAGATCAGGCCCTTGCTACGCAGGAACGCCTCGAGGCGCTTCATCAGCCGCTCCTCGGTGTCGGCGGACTTGTCCTCGATCAGGCGAAGCAGCGGGGCCGGGTCAGCATCCTTGCCGTCGCGGCCTCGCCGCGAGCACAGCGTCCAGGCCGCGCTCCCGCCATCCGGCCGGTCGGTGGTCGGCTGGTTGCAGTGGTGGAGTTGGCCGCCGCAGGAGACCGTGTCGCCCGGCTCGTAAGCCTGCCCCGCCTTGTAGGCCCCGCGGTAGATCATGGTGTCGAGTTGGTGTTCGACGGTGTGGCGGATGTCGCCGGCCTCGAACGAAAGGACCAGCGTCCGCCCACCGTCGCGGATCTCGGTGTCGAAGTCGCTCAACGAGAAACCAGGGTCGCCCTTTTCCCCGTCCTTGCCGTCCTGCCCGTCCTTGCCATCCAGGCCATCGCGCACGCCGGTCTCCACGACGCGCCCATCTGACAGGGTGATGATCAGTTGGCCGGTGGCGTCCTTGACGAAGCTGACGAGTTGCGCGGCGTCCTTGCCGTCCAGACCGTCGCGGCCTGGCTCACCGGGCGCACCATCGAGCCCGTCCTTGCCGTCCTGCCCGTCCTTGCCATCGGCCGGCGGGTGCTCTGCAAGGTAGGCGGCGACCGCCTCGGCGATCTGCTGATAGGTGATCGGCTCGGCGTCCTTGCCGGGCTCGCCTGGGTCGCCCTTTACAGGAGCGCGGGCTTCGAGCTCCAGCACGCGCGCCTCCAGGGCGGCGTTGCACTCGATCAGGGGCGCTGTGAACTCGGCAACATCAGAGGCAGCCATCTTGCGGACAGCTTCCATGTGGTCGCGGCTGGTCTGCTCGAAGCCCTTGAGGATCTGGTCCACGTCAACCGTGGGCGCAGGATGCACGGCGCGTAGCTGTTCCTCGGCCGACGCCAAGCGCCGCTCAAGATCGGCGTTACGCGCGATAAGCGGCGCCATCAGCTCGTCAATGTAGCCCCGAAGCACTGGCGCCATACCTTGCGCCAGCGTTCGGATGTCGCTGTGTTGCATGGGCGAATCCGGGCTGACCGCTGGGGAACCAGCGCTTTTAGAGAATGCTTATCGGTGTGTCGGGCGAAGGCCGGCGGCGGATGGCCGAGCCTCTAAGGTCGCGACTACGCGAGCCTATTTCTTCTAGTCCAATTTTTGCCCCAAGTCACTTGCGCGACCGACTTCAAACCGCACCGCCACTGACTTAGGATGCAGCCGACTAACAAGCGCTCTGCGGAGAACGCGCATGAAGCTGCTGCGCTTTTCGGATCTATCGAAGGCTGGCGTGGTGAAGAACTGGCCGCAACTGAAGCGGCTCGTAGCCCTTCACGGCTTTCCGCCTGGCTTCCTTCTGTCTCCAAACGCCCGCGTGTGGGACGAGCGCGACGTCGAGGCGTGGCTTCAATCCCGTCGCGACGCCAGCGCCTCTACCAAACCCTTGGACCTGGACGCCGCCCACGCGAAGACCATGGAGACATTCCCTCGGATCATGCGGAAGCTCGGAGAATAGCGCGGTCGTCGGACGCGAAACGCCAGGTCTCCGAACGGCTCATCGTCGCGCGCCGCCTTCACGCGCACCTGCTTGTCCGGCGGCAGTTTAGCGAGGAACGCCATCCCCAACGCTTACTTGGCTTTCAGCGCCCGCTCCAGCTCAAAGCCTGCGAGCGCGCTTTTGTCTTCATCGGTCATGTCGTTCGCGGCTTCCGGCGTGGGCGCCGGCTCTGCCGCTGGCGGTGCGTCGGGCTTGGCGAAGGGCTTGTTCCGATCACGCTCCGCAAGCGCCGCGAGGCTGAAGTCCTGCTGCTGAGCGTAAACGGCGTCGCCGCCTTCGGTGTGACCCAGGTTGATCCGGGCGCGCCCTTCGTCGGGCGTCATCAGCTTGCCGCCGACCGCCTCGACCAGCGTCTTGATCTGGGTCGCCGTGTCCATCCTGATCAGGCCGTCCAGGTCGAACTCGACGCCGTACACATTGCCGCTGGTCTTGATCCCCCAACCAATTCCCAGCGCCTCATCCAGACAAGCCTCGATGTCTTCGATGTGCGGCTGCAGCGCATCCCCGTAATACTGCTGGGTCAGGGCCTCGACGTTGGCGTTCACCGGCAGCGTGCCGATCCCGGCCTTGTAGGGCGGGACGCCGAAGGTGCCGCAGATGATTTCGCCGGTCAGCTTCAGTTGCTCGACGGTCTGCGCATCGCCAAGCCTCGCCTCGATCGGCTGATAAGTCAGGCCGTTGCCCAGAACGGCGATGCTGCCCCGATTGTTGCCGCCGAACTTCTCCTTCCAGCGCCGGGAATATTCCTCGGCCTGTTCCTGGCTGATGAACTCCGGGTGAGTGAGCACCCCGCCCGGTGTGGCGCCGTTCTGGAAGAACAGCGTGGCGGTGCGCTGGATCTCCACGCCCTGAAGCGCCGAGAGGCCGCACGCATAGATAGGCGACAAGCCCACGAGGGGGTGAAAGAGCGTATTCGTCCTGTCGTGGGCGATCTCGGACGCCGGAACCGTCTCCTGCGCCTGTAGCCCCGCCAGGTTATCCGAGCTGAGCTGATAGAAGACGGACCCATCGGGCGCCACAAGCGGCGTGACGCGGGTCGGGTCCAGCACATAGAGCGCCACCACAACACCCCGGCCGTCGCGGGCCTTGAGCACGTAGGTGTTTCCGAACATCAGCTTGGAGTGAACCCAGCTTCTAAAAAACTGCGCCTGGGTCTGAAAGCGGTTCGGCTTCCGCAGCACCGGCGAGAAGGCGGGACTCTCGACCTCGTGCCAAATGCCGCGGCTGTCCTGCTGCATGAGGCGGCAGCGCATCTTGGCGATGTCGCTGGAGATCAGGCTGATGCAGCGGAAGAGGAATGGATTGTTCAGCGCCGTCTCGACGCTGACCTCCAGGTTGCGCTGCCACGCTCCGGCAAATGGTTCGCGCACGAGCGGATACCAGCCCCGGCTGCTGTCGGCCACCGATACCGCTTGAGCGGCCTTCTGGCGTCCGGAGAACAGCGAGCGCAGGAGATTGAGCCCGCGCTTGCGGGGCGTCGAGCGTTCACCCATGCCGTTCTATCCCCCTGCGCCTGAAACGGCGCGGGGCGGCCTGGTTGGGGCCGCCCCCACACACTCTAGCCTGCCTGGCCAAGCCTAGCCGTGCCTTGCCCAACCCGACCTCGCCTGGGCACGCGATGCCTGCCACGCCACGCCTTGCCGAGCCTGGCCGAGCCAGACCGCGCCTGCCTCGCCAAGCCAGACCGCGCCCCGCCCCGCCAGACCGCGCCCCGCCTCGCCTCGCCGCGCCTGCCTCGCCCAGCCGAGCCAGTCCATGCGCCACCCGTCCACGCCCGGCCGCGCCGTGCCGGCCTTGCCACGCCAAGCCCCGCCCAGCCAAGCCGCGCCCCGCCTGCCTCGTCAGGCCGCCTCGTCAGGCCGCCTCTTCGTGCATGCCAACGGCGACCAGCGCCGCCACCTGCCGCTCAACGGACTGGACGTTGCCGCCCGCATGGAGGACCGCAGCGCTGTAGCGCCGAAGCCATGCCTCCAGGTCGCGGGCGGCCTGATGGCATAGTTCAGTCATGTGATCCGGGTCGGTCGGATCGGTGATGACGTAACCACCCCCACCGCGACGATTGCCGAGCGGCGACAGCGCGAACGGCGCAGCCACCTCCCGGACGGTGATCGCCTGATTGCGGCCGACCAGCTCCACCTTGAACGTGACGCGCAGGTCCGAGACGAAAGCCCGCGCCTGATCCAGCCGGTAATCTGATGCGGCCTTGGCGTCGTCCCACTCGAACCATTCGTAAGCGGGGTGTGCGGCGCCCTTGCGCCGCACCTCCGCCACGAAAGCCTCCGGGTCGTACATGCCCCCATGGCGCGTGGTAAACTCCCGCACGATCTCCTGGCGCAGAGCCTTCGTGAACCTCGCCATCAAGCCGCGCGCCTCCGGATTTCGCCGAAGAAGTATTCCATCAGTTCCTCGGTGTCCCGGTCGGCGAACTGCGGGTCGTTCAGCGCCATTTCCTGCGCCTCGCGTCCATGGTTGGCGACGAGATCGTCCCACTCGTCGTCCTGCTCACCCTCGCCCAAGACGCGGAAGGACCCGAACGCGCCCTTCCCCTTCTCCTGGCGATAGTCGCCCACGCCCACCAGGACGCCGGCGTTGCAGAGCAGCGACACGACCGACTGAGCCGACAGTTGCGGCACGATATACTGGATCTCGATCTCGGCGCCCCAGCGCGGAAGGTAGGCCCGCGTCCGCACGTCCGGCGTCCGGTTGATGTCGGCCGATCGCACCACGTCCATGCGAAGCAGCGGCGTGCCGTACAGCGGCGTGAAGTCGCCCGGCATAAAGATCAGCCGTTGGGCGGAGGTCTTCGTCAGCCCGGCGGTTTCGAGGGCGGCGGTCGCCATCGCCGCTTTGACGGCGATCACCCGCAGGCCAAGAGCCGTGGGGCCGTCCGGCAGGATTTCCGCGCTGGCGCGGTACTCCTCCAAGGGGCTGTGCTTGATCTCCGCGCGGTCGGCCTTGGTCTTCTTCCGGCCACCCACGAGGAGCTGCTGCTTGGCCTTCGCGGCCATGCGGTTCTGGAACAGCGGCGTTTGCCCAACGATCCGAAGCTTCACGGCAGCGCGCTTGAGCGGCTGCACCTGGATTTCGGCGGTTTCGTTCTTGGCGGATGCCATAATAACGATCCTGTTTGCCACGAGACGCGATTTGCGCTCGCTGCTGGACAGAATGACTGGTTTCGGCCACCATGCAAGTGAAAAGAAACAATCTGTCGGGTCGAATTGCCTAAATGTCTGCCGTGACCTATATGGCCGCCTCAATGGATGGGCGGCAGATCAAAGCGGCGAGAGCCCTGCTCGGATGGAGCCAGTCGGAGCTTTGCCAGCACGCCGGCATTTCCCGCGCGACGCTCAACGACCTGGAGAACGACACCGGCGACCCTCGCCGCTCTTCCATCGCCAGGGTCGAAGACGCCTTCCAGCGTCACGGCGTCGTCTTCATCGCACCTGGAGCCAGTAGCCTCACGGGAGGCCCTGGCGTCCGGATGAGCGACTAGCTAGTCCTCGGCCTTGAGGCGGCGGGTGCGGTAGTAGCGCTGGACGGGCTCGATCTCGGCCGCGGGCTCTTCGGTCGGAGCCTCGGCAGCCGGCGCCTCGACGGGCGCGGGCGGCGGCACATCGGCCATGCGCAGCGGGCCGGTCGGTTGAGCCGGTGCGTCGGCGGCCTTCTTCACCGCCTTCAGGATCTTGGCGTGCTTGTCGGTCGCGTGGAACCTTGAGCCCTTGAGATAGGGCTTGCCGGCATAGCGAAGCTCGCGGCAGGTGACGATCAGTTCGGGCATGGGGACTCCTTCATGAAAAGGGGCCGGGCGCGAAGCCCGACCCCAAGTCTCACCCCGAGAGTTACGCCTCGGAATATTTGGCGTGCTGGATGAAGCCCACGCTCGTGGAGCGGCGCTTCGTCCAGGTCACCATGCGCTCGGCCCGGATGCCGACCATGTTGTGCTGCCACAGCGAGGTCAGGACGGTGGAGGCGGTCGCCGGGGAGTCGGGCGCCGTATCCATCTGGATCGAGGCTTCGCGGCTGGCGTCGATCATCACCTGGCCGTCGTCGGCGAGCAGGATGTCCTGCTGCTTGACCAGGAAGATCGGGTAGCCGTCAGTCGGCGAGTCGCCGGTGGCCGAGATGTTCTCCGACGTGATCACCGGGATGCCGGCGAGCGAGCCGCCGTTCATGCCGAGGCCGGGGAACTCCGGCTGACCCAGGCTGTTGACCATGAGGCTGAGCTTCATGGCCTGCGATTGGGTCATGATCCACACCGCGTCGGACAGCGACAGGTTGTTCTCCAGGAAGTCGGAGAGCAGGCTGCCGATGTCGGCCCGCAGCGCGTCGGCGGTGGTCCCCGACGCCGTGACCGGGGTCACGCCGTAGGTGATCGAGGCCGGCGACACGTCGTTGGACGCCTTGGTCGGGTCCAGGAACTGATCGTCCATGAACTGCACGATCGCCGCAGCCAGGTCGTTGCGGACCAGGAGTTCGGCCGAGGGATCGGACAGGCGCACCAGCTCGTCGGTCAGGACGATGATGCCCGCGATCTTGTTGTGATCGAGGGTCACCGAATCGAACGCGAGCGAGCTGACCGGCTTGACCTTGCCTTCACCCACCCAGTTCACGGTGGAGGCGCCCGTCTGGCGGGGGATCTTCACCTTGAACGGAACGCGGCGGGTGTTGAGCCGGCCGACGATGGTCAGCGGGCGCAGGTACTCGATGAACTCCGAGGCCAGGTTGTTGTACTGGACCAGCGGCGCCGCCCAGGTCGTGGCCGTGGTGTTGCCGGCGTCGACCGCGGTCTTGATCTGGTACTGCGCCGAGGGGTGCAGCACGTCGATCACGTCCGGGGTCTCCTTGACCCAGCGCTCGTTCGACTTGGCGATCTCGAAGGCTTCCGAAGCGTTGCCGCGGGCGATCGCCATGGCCTTGACGTAGCGGGTGAAGCCGATGCCGGCCTCCAGCTTCGCCGGGGCGGCCTTGACCAGCACCGGAGCGCGGGCGTCAGAGCCGCTGCGGACGTCGGCGCCCTTCGCTTCCACCGCCTGCTCGACATTGAGCTTTTCGAGGGTGGCGAGGCGCTTGATCTGCGCGTCGATCGCCTCGACGTCCTTCACGAGGCCGTCGAACTCTTCCTGGGCCGGGCTGTCGAGGGTCTCACCCTTGGCGGCGGCGTCGTCCATGATCGACTTCATGCGGGCGGCAGAAGTCGCGCGCGTGGCCTCATAGGCCGCACGCTGTTCAGCGTAGGTCTGCATTGTAAAATTCCATCTGAGGGAGGGCCGGCGTCATCTCGACGCTGGCGGCGGGTCTCTGCGGCTAGCGCAGGTGGTTGATCCGCCGGATGACGAAGGGCGCCCCGACAGGGGCCGGCTTGTTCAGCTTCGCGACATGGACGGTCTTGCCGGTGACGGCCTTGTCCTCGGGCTGGGCTGACGCGGGCTCGGCCGCCTCAGCGGCCTCCTCCGGTTCCAGGACGCCAGCGGCCTTGCGGACCTGTGCGTCGATGGACTTGATGCTGGTGATGGTGGCCTCGGCGTTCGCCGGGATCGTGACCAAACTGAGCTCCATCCACTCCCAGCGGACGAAGCGAAAGCCCCCATTCTCCATGCGGTTGTATTCCAGCGGCCGAAAGCCGATGGATACCGCCCTTACGAGCTTCTGCTTTACGCTGTCCCACGCGAGCTGAAGCCGCTCCTTGAGCGTCGCCGACTCGACCGCGTTCGGGTGAACGAGCCGCGCCCGGAAGGGGATGCCGTTCTTCGTGGGCTTGGCGAACTCGACGTGGCCCACAGGCTCGTCGTGGGAATGCTGCCAGAGAAACGGCATAGGGACGCTGTATTCAGCGCCCATCGGCTCCACGATGTCGTCCATGCGGTCTGGGGTGGGTGTCGAGGCGATGCCCTCGATCACGCGCTCCTCGTCGTCCTGGCTCATCGCTCGGATGTCGAGGATAGCATAGGCCCGGTTCATGCGGCCTCCTCAGAAGAAGGTGAGTTGCGGGGTCTTCGGCGACGGCGCCACTTCGCGGGCCTTCAGGCCCAGCGCCATGGCGAGCGCCACGGCCCCGTCGATGCGGAACCGAGCCTTCGATTTGTCCAGCTTGCGATTGCCGGCGGGGTCCTGCGTCACCACGGCGTTCGCCACATTCCATGTCAGCACCGGGTTGCCCGGATGCACCAGCCGCCGCTCGAGCACCGACCGCTCGAAGGCTTCAACCGCCGGCGCCATGGAGGCGTAGCCCTGCCCCCAATCCACCAGCTTCAGGCCAGAGCCCTTCTCGTCCTTGAAGGTCTCGACCCCGATCGCGTCGAGCTCCTTGACCAGGCTGTCGATCCGCCAACGGTCGTAGGCGAGGCCAAGCACCTTGTAGGTCTTCATCAGCGCGGCGATCTTGTGGGCGATAACGCCTGGGTCGATCGTGCGGCCAGGGCACGTCAGAAGCGCGCCTTCGTCATTCCAGACCGCATAATCCACGTTGTCCCGGGCGCCGTGGCGCTCAAGCACCTCCGCAGGCTTCCAGATGAACGGCTGCACCCTGTCGCCGCCATCGGCTGAGACCATGACCAGGGCCGTGAGGTCGTCCACCGACGAAAGGTCCAAGGCCAGATAGACCGGCTCGCCCGGCTCAATCCGAGCATCCCCGCGGCACGCCATCCAGGCGTCCTTTCCGATCAGCGGCGAGAACATGTTCACGCGCTGATTGAGGCAGAGCACCCGGAACGTGTTCTGCGCGGACGGCATCTCCTTGGCCCGCTGCGCCTGTTCCTCGAGGTCGCTGCGGGAGCGGAACAGATCCAGGGCCGGGTTGGCGGCTTTCCAGGCCGCCTCGTCGTCCAGCGCGCAGCCTTCCGGCGCGGCGTGGACGTGACTGACGATTCGCGGGTCCTTTGACGCCGCAGCCCCATCCAGCCAGATCGAGAAAAGGTCCGCGTCGGTCGGAGCCTGCGTCGAAATCGCGATCAGAAGGGGCTCCTCATAGGCCCCCTGCGCGGTGGTGATCGCGTCGATGAAGTCGCTTTGCGGACCCTTGACCTGGCCCACCTCGTCCAGGATCGCCAGGACCGGGGACTGACCGTGCGCCGTACTGCCGTCCGCGGCGAGCGCCTTATATTCGACGTTCGCCACGAGGCCGATCAGGCGCTTGCCGGACGGGACGATGCGGACGACCTTAGACAGCTCCGGCGAGAGCTGCACCATCTTGGCCGCGAGATTGAACACCAGCGCCGCCTGATCGCGGCTCATGGCGCCCGAAACAATCTGGCTGTTGAGCTTCTTCTCAGGCCCGGCGATGTGCGCCAGGAGGATGGCGGCGATCAACCCCGTCTTGCCGTTCTTCCGGGCCATCGCCAGGTAGGCCCGCCGCGTGCCGGCTGGGTTGTCGTAGACCTCCCGAATGAACGCCTCTTGGAACGGGGCGAGTTTCAGCGGTTGCCCGACCTTCGCGCCCTCGGGAACGACGCAATACCTTGTGATGAACTCGATGACCCTTTCCGCCCGGGTCATTGCATCCTTTCAGCCGGCATCCCCAGGAGGTCATCCTCGAGCGGGTTGTCCGCCTCGATCGCCCGCGCCATGGCCCGGCGCTTGTGGGCGTCCCTCGCCTCGCCCTGCCCGCCGCGGGCGTGCTGCTGGAGCGTGCGTAGATACGCCATCTCCAGCCGCTGAAGGTCCGACAGCCGCGCCAGTGTCTGCGCCATGTTCAGGCCATCGGGCAGAGACCCAACCTCGATGTCATTGCGCCACTTGGCGATCTGCCACTGAACCCAGGCCAGACTCGCCGCAGTCGACAGCAATGCCGGTGTCTCTTCCCACTCCACGCGCGCGCGCCCGGAGATGATCGCTCGCCAGTAGGGAAGCGCTGCGTCCGGTATCTGGTTGTGCGGAGGCGGGAGCAGTTCGCCCACCGCCGAGGCCATGACCTTGACCGCCGCCGTAGCGCTGTCGATGCGCTGGCGCTTCATAGGGATTTCCTGTGTTACCGTTGAAATTCAACTGCGCGCCCGTAATTTTGGGTGC